>CDZH01004011.1_pt1 | contig 37150 bp, 34 predicted proteins | sample 557721 | NCBI WGS metagenome assembly CDZH01 (sample SAMEA3182062, study PRJEB8094) | gut metagenome | biome: human; feature: gut; material: Stool; isolation source: human stools | place: Canada | collected 2013-01-14 | reverse complement strand
ACTATATATATAGAAAATTATAAATATTAAAAATGTATTTAATCCTATTATTACTGATAAATAGTTAGGTATATTTTTAGCCAATAACATTTCTAAATGTACCACTAATGAAAATATTCCATAGTAATATAAATATATAAAGATATTTCTTAAAGTTATTCTAAGTAATCTCTTATCTGGTACTTCCAACGATACATTTATTATTCTTCCAAAGATAGTTTGGTTATGGTTAAAATATGGAATGATAATAAAGTAAAGAACCGCTAGTGAAAGATTTATATATTTATTATTTATTAAAAATGATACTAACATTATCATTAGTAGATAGATAAAGATATCTCCTAGAAAGAGAGTTATTCTTCTTAAGGAAGATACTTTTTGTCCTTCTTTTAATGATTTGGTATCGATGTCTTCTCTTGTTGGTAAATGTTTTTGGATAGGACTTATTATTAAATATCCCAGAAGACCTCCTAGTGTGTTTATTAATAGGTCATCCACATCAAAATTACGATATGCTCTAGGATAGATATAATATAGTCCTGTTAATTGAGTTAATTCAAAGAATAGTGATAACAAGAGGCTTATAATTATTGTTTTCTTTAATGAACATTTATAGTAGTATCTTAAATATACTCCTAATGGCATAAACATTATTATATTAAAGATAACAGTATATATACTAGGTATAGTTATTATTTTTAGAATGTTTATTTGTTTTAATTCTATTAGGTCCTCTACTATATCTTTTATGAATGTTAATGGAATTAACTGAGGATTAATCACTTTCATTTTGATTACTTCTTCTTTGGTTGGAAGAGGTAATATTACTAAAAAGTAGATTGTTATTAGATATAAGATAAAGGAATATATTATTAAAGTTCTTAATTTGTTTACTGATCCATAATGATGATATTCATATATTATATATGGTAATGTTATTAATAAGGCTAAAAAAGGAAAGATTATTAAAGCTGCTTTTATTGGTACTAAATAGCTCATCTTATCTCTCCTTTATTATGGTTTTACTACAGTAGTATGTTACTAAGAAATATCCTCCATAGATTACTACTAGAAATACTGCTGTTAATATTATTGATGATAGTAATGATTCTGTTCCCATTGTTTTTAAGATATAATTAGCAAATTCTATTCCAAATATTGAATGAATTATAGCTAGTAATAATGGGAATAGGAAGAATACTGCTATCTGATTAAATAAGGCTTTGTTAATCATTTTCTCATCAGTTCCTATTTTTCTTAACATATTAAATCTTTCTTTATTATCAGTACTTTCTGATAATTCTTTTAAGGCTAAAATGGCTGCACTTGATATTAAGAAAATTATTCCTAGATATAGTCCTACAAATGTTACCATGGCTCCTAGTCCTATGGATGCTGCATAGATATCTATTTTAGTATTATATGATAATAAGGTATCTTTGTTAAAATGGTTATTTATTATAGTACTAACTATATCTTCAACATTTTCTTTTTCTTCTTTAGTGTCTGCTTGATAGTTAGCTGCTAAAACATTTTTATATGGATGAATACCTTCTAAGGCATTATCTGGTAATATTATTACTCCTGTATTAGTAGCACTTCCACTTAGTTCGATAAAACCATCTTGACATTCTTGATATTTTGGATAGTAGTCTTTACCATTTATAGTTAGTTTGGTATTATTTTTTAGGGATATATTTCTAATATCCGCCATCATCTTATAATTGGCTATAATTACATATTCATTATCTTTCAGAGTTAATTCTTTTTTGTTATATAGTTTTGCTAAACGATTGTAGTCACTTAATTTTATTAGTGCTTCTTTATCTTGATATGCTAGCAATGGATAATCTTTTCCTATTTGTTCTATTTGGTCTCCAAAAGAATCTTTTAGGGTTATTTCTTCTAATCTATATATATTTATGTCTACTACTTCTTTTAGATACTTGTATACATCTAATCTTTGTAAGGTATCTTTGGCAGTGGTGTTATAATCCTCTATTATGTCTTTGGAGAAACTTTCCTCTTCTTCATCTGATAATTGTTGTAATTTTGAGAACTGAATATCAACGGGTGCTAAATCTTTTAGATTACCTGATAGGGAGTTCTTTATAGATAATGCTGAGGAAAAGATACATATGGTAAAGAATAACATTAGGCATATTATTGTCATTGAAAAGACAGTGGTATTTATTTTGCTACTTATTTGACGAATGGTAAAACTATTTAGTCCTTTGTAGTAGTATTTTTTTAGATGCATTACTATCTTTAGGATTAGACCTGATAGTGACCAAAATATTAGAAATGTTGATACGCATCCTAGAGCAATAGGCACTAATATTCCACTTATAGCATTCATAAGTGGTGAAGTACCAAAACCATCTGTTACTAGATAGTAAGCATATGATAGTGCTATGACTGCGATTATGAATACTATAGTGCAAATGATAGGATTTTTTAATTTTACTTTTTCGGATTTTTTATTACCATGTAATAGGTCTATTAGTTTACATTTGTTTACAATTATGGTGTTAAATATCATTACTATTAAATACATTATGCTAAAGTATAATAAGGTTTTTAGGGCTGCTGAAGATGAAAATGTAAACTGAAATTTTGTTAGGTCTGCTTCAAACATATTGGCTACTAAGATACTCATTAGTTGTGATAAAACTATTCCTAGGGCTAGGCCAACTCCTAAAGAGATAACTCCTATTATAAGAGTTTCAAAGAAAAGGATTAGAGATATTTTTCTTTTCGACATTCCTAGGGTTAAGTAGATTCCAAATTCTTTGTTTCTTCTTTTTATGAGAAAACGACTGGCATAAATTATTAGAAATCCTAGAATGAATGAGACAAAGACACTTACTCCTCCTAGAATGGTGGTCATTAGTCTTATTATTTCACTTGTTGACGATGATACATTTAGCATTACTGTTTGACTATCTATAGCATTGAAAACATAGAAAATAGCTACTCCTAGTACTAAAGTAAAGAAATAGATAGCATAATCTTTGATACTTTTGGTTATGTTTTTTATAGACAATTTAAAGAGCATCATTTATGTCTCCTCCTAGTAAGGTTACGACATCTATTATTTTATCAAAGAATTCTTTTCTGGTATCATTTCCTTTACGAATTTCGTTATATATTTTACCATCTTTTATGAAGATTATTCTAGTAGCGTAACTTGCGGCATAAGCGTCATGAGTTACCATTAGAATAGTGGCTCCTAAAGCATTATTTAGGTATGTTAGTTTTTCTAGAAGCATTTTTGATGACTTAGAGTCTAGGGCTCCAGTTGGCTCGTCTGCGAGTACTAAGCATGGATTTGTTATTATTGCACGAGCTGCTGCTACTCTTTGTTTTTGTCCTCCACTCATTTGGTAAGGATATTTTTTTAATACTGATTCGATATCTAGTTCTTTTGCTACTTTCTTTATTCTTTTATCTATTTCTTTGGGACTTACATTTTGAATTGATAAGGCTAGTGCTATATTTTCATAGGCTGTTAAGGTATCTAATAAATTGAAGTCTTGAAAGATGAAACCTAAGTCTTCTCTTCTAAACTTGTTTAAATCATTTCCTTTTAGTTTTGTTATGTCAGTTCCTCCTACAAAAATATGTCCGGCGGTTACTTTATCAATTGTGGATATGCAGTTTAGTAATGTTGTTTTACCTGAACCTGAAGAACCCATGATAGCGACAAACTCTCCTTTTTCTACTTCAAATGATATGTTATCTATGGCTTTAGTTAAACTTGATTTACTTCCATAGTATTTTTCAATATTTTCTATTTTTAGTATATTTTCCATATTATTTTCCTTCCTTTCGTAATTAATAATACTAGATAATAGGATATTTGTCGTAATTTTAATATTACAGTATATTACTTTTTTGTAAGGTTAGTCTTCTGGGTGATAAAGTTTATTTTTACCAAAGGTTATTTTGACAATGGTATATTCTTTTTCTTCAGATTCTATCTCTATTTTATGACCTAGTTTGGTACATAATTTTTTGGCTATGTATAGACCCATGCCTGTTGATTTGATTTTATCTCTGCCATTAGTACCGGTAAATGATTTTTTGAAAACGTTAGGGATATCACTTTTTGGTATGCCAATACCGTTATCTTTGATAAATAAGGTTATTTGACTACTATCTTCTATAGCATTTATTTGGATATAGGAGTTTGGCACATCTTTTTTGTATTTAATACTGTTATTGATAATTTGATTTAAAATGAATTCTAACCATTTGGTGTCGGTATAGACTTCGGTATTTTTTATATCGACGATTAGGTCAATTTTATTTTCTAAGAGATCATCTTTATTTTTAAGGGCTACTGATGAGATTATTTTTTCTAGTTTTACTTTTTTGAAGATAAAGTCTTCACTGGTATAGTTACTTCTTACATAATAGAGGATTTGGTCGATGTAGTTATCTAGTCTTTTTATTTCTTCAATGTATTCTTTTGGTACTTGGTTTTTATGATTATGGGTCATAAGTATTAGACTTGATATTGGTATTTTTACTTCGTGTATCCACATTTCAATATAATCTTTGAAGTCTTTGGTGCTATTTATGTAACTACTGACATTTTCAATCATTGATTTGTTGATGTCGCACATGATGTTATATATTAGTTCTTCTTCGTAAGTATTTGGTTTTGGTATGGTTTCTAGGACTAGGTATTTTTTATCTAGATTTTCGGTATTGGTTATGAGTGTGTTATAGAAGGTTCTTTTTTGGCAATATGATATTAAAAGGGCTATGATTAGTGTTAATAGTAGTAATACTATGGTTACTATTATTAGTCCCTCTGGTACTTTGAAGGCTATGTCTAATAGGGTTATTAGAATTATTGATATGATAGTGATAATGATTATGGTTATTTTATCTTTTAGATAGTTTGTTAATTTCATAATAGTATATATCCTTGTCCTTTTCTTGTTTCTATGGCATTTGGATAACCAAAGTCCTCTAGTTTACTTCTTAGTCTACTTATATTTACGGTTAGTGCATTATCATTTATGTATTCTTCATTATTCCAAAGAATGGTCATTAATTCATCTCTTGATACAATTCTATTTTGGTTATTTAATAGGTGCTGAAAGATTAGCATTTCGTTTTTGGTTAGTTCTAATTCTTTGTTACTACCAGATAAGGTACCTCGTGATGGTGAGACTTCTAGGTCTTTATATTTTAGTATTTCAGCACTATTATCTAATCTTTTAAAGATATTTTGTATTCTTAGTAATAGAATGGTTGGGCTATAAGGCTTGGTTATGTAGTCATCTGCTCCATAAGAGATTGATAATATTTCATCGGTTTCATTTGCTCTTGAGGTTACCATTATTACGGGAATATTTGATTCTTTTCTTATTTCTTTAAGTAACTGCTCACCATTTTGATATGGTATATTTATATCTAAGAGGATTAGGTCTATATTACTTTTTAATATTTCTTCTTTAGCATTTGAGAAGTCTTTTAGTATTAATGCTTCATATCCAGCATTTACTAGTAGTTCATATAATTCTTTAGATATAATAGTATCATCTTCAATTATCATTATCTTTTTCATATATTATATTTCCTTCTTTCTATAGTTCTATTATATCATTATTTTACTCTGTTTTATATTACAAGTTTGTAAGATAGAAGAAAAAGACTTAGTACATCTTTGTGATGTAGGTAAGTCTTTTTGATATTTCGTGTATAGCCGCTCTCTTCAGTTAGAAGAGACCAAATTGTGTTAAGCCCTTTAAATACTGGCCTTTTTATATTGACATAAACCGTCATTTACCGTGTTTTTTTAGTATTTTTGTACCTAAATTGTACCTAAAAAAAGAATTAGCACCTATTCTACCAACTCTTAAAATGGATGGTTTTCTCCAAATAATTTACTTTCAACTATACACAATATAACATACCCTAAAATGAATAGAGATGCTACTAAATAAAGATTAGTTATAAATTTAGTTATCAATAAAAATAAACCTGTTAATATTGCATAATTAATAAGGAATCCAAAGCTTCCAACTGCTTTAGCACCACCTTTATACCATGTGCCTGTAAGTGTATATGCAAGTGGAATAAAAATACCACCACATATCAAGTTAACTATTGTAGCTGTATTTGGATCTTTAACTATATTAGTAAATGGATTTGGAAAACAAAATTGTCTTATCAAATAACTTACTATACTTACTAATCCTCTTCCATTATAACTTTTACTTCTATATCTTCGACTCATTATATCGCCCCCATATTTAATAATTATTATACCATAAATTACTTGACTAATTTCAATAATTAAGTGATTAATACAACAACTATTAAAAAGGAGGAGATTATGGTTAATAGTGTTGTTATTTCTGGATGCTTTAAAGGCATTGAAGGCGAAGAATTACTCTTAAAGGTTGAAGGCTTAGAAAATCATCAAATTGTCAGAATAAATATTTCAAAAGGGTTTCAAAAAGAATTAAATAGTTATATTAAAGAAAACGATTTAATTAGTATTAAGGGATATATTGAAATTGATGATTTACATAGAATTATAATTGTTGCAACAAAAATTACTTTTTTATCAAGCAAAAAAGCTCAGAATTAACTTTTCTGGGCTTTTATAATACAATTATAATTTAAATAATTCTAAAGCAGTTGCTACTAGCTTATCAGTTCTATTATTTATTTTCTCAACAGTCCATTTATCTTCACTAACTACATCATTATTTAAATATAATCCATTTGTATATCCTATATCTTTTCCATCTTGATTTTTTCTATATTTTTTCTTTTCAAAATCATAATTACTCAAATTAGAATTATATCCTGTAATAGTCAAATTACCTAATGTGTGAACATATTTATTTAAATATTCATATGCAAGTCCTTCGTTCCCATCAGCTATCATATCAATCCACTCTTTTGGTATTTTTTGACCTTCTGGAAATATATGTTCAATTGTCCAAATATATTTATTACTATTATCTCTTGACCATAAGTCAGTATATATTTCTTTTGTAGTATGTTGAGCTTCTATATGGCATAAAATAAATCTTGTTGCAGTATCATTCAAATCATATAATGGTCCTCTCAATTTTTCTTCAAATAAACTATCTGGGGCTGATTCTGAAATTAGTTTATTTCTACATATATTATAAACTGTAGCATTTCTATTTTCTTTAATTGATGCGATTATATCCATAAATATTTTTGTTAAATTTCTTGTATTTGGAATATCTGTTATATTTCTTCTAACAAAGAATGATACTAATAATTTAATAATATCTTTCATATCATTATCTTTAATATTTAGTATATCCTTATTGTTTTCTAAATATAGAAGTAATAAATATCCAGGAGCTCCTTGAACTCTTTCAAGATTTAATAATTCATCTGCATAATATGTCTTTTTATCAGAGTTATTAATTATGATTGCATAATTATCTGATGCATGTTCTATATCATCAATAAATTTATTATAATCTTTTTTTATCAATTGCTCATATATATCCATTAATGTGGTTTTTGTTGCCAAATATGCTAATGGATATTTTTTCGTGCTCTCTGGAGTAACAAAAGGTTTGTTTAATTCTTCTATAAAAGCATTATAGTATTGTCTAAAAAATCTTTCTTGAACAGAATATTCTTCTCCTAGGTTTTTTTGAATTTTAGTCCAACGGTCATAACATTCGTCAGATTTACCATCTCTTTCTGAAGTTGAAATAAGTAGGTTTTTAATTAAATCTATAGCAGTTAAAGGAACACCACGATTATTTAATGACTCAAACAGCATATATGCGTCTTTGTGATTATCAACTTCAATGACAACTAAAATTGCACTGTTAAATCTTCTAACCAAGTTTAATAAAGTTTTTATTTCACTATCTGCTTTTAATCCACGATATACATTTTCTGGATCCTCAGATTGTAAAAAGTTTGTTATTAGTTTATCAAAATAACGTGCTGCCTTATAAATCTTCCTGTTACCTGCGTAAAGTGGAAATTCAGCATTTTCTATAATACTAGACTCATATAATAAGAAGTTGTAATCTGCTTGATTATTATCTTGTATTTGTAATTGTAATCTTGGAACATATTTATCATCTTGCTTATATGCCAATTGCCTTTTAATATTATTTAAATCAGTCATACTATCTATATCTAATTCATCTTTATGTTTTAATAGTTTTGTATATAATACAGATAAAAGAATAGATAAAGATGTCATTCTTTGCTGTCCATCTATAACTTCAAGATAAGTGGCTCCAAAAGCACTACCTGGTAAAGCAACACAAATTGTTGATCCTAAAAAATATCCTTCATCGTTTTCAATAACATCATTAAATAGTAAATCCCATTCATTTTGTCCCCAAGTATACTTTCTTTGATATTTTGGAATTTTATAAATTATTTTATCATCAGGTAATACTTGAGACACTGATTTTTGTTCTACATGTCTAATCATCTTTTTCTCCTTTATTCTTTAATTTATCATAAATAAACTTAAACATACTTGTCATAAAGTCTTCCATATATCCTGGTTCTGACATCATTTTTTCAAACATATCAGTATTTTGTTGATATCGTCTAAAGGCTTTTCTTTGGAATTCATCATTATACACTTTCCTAAATGATTCAGGATCATTATGCTTAGCAAGATTTACCATTTCTTCATCATCTAAGAAATCTTGTGTAATTTGTTCCATAACTTTATCCATATTAGTAAAATTAGTTTTATATCTTTGATTTATTTTATCAACGAGTACACTTAGTGGTTCTTTTTCTTCTTCTTTCTTGCCTATCATACCTTTTGGTGGATTAAGTTCTCCCTCTTCAGAAGTTAATTCAATAGATCCTTCAAATTTCTTTTCTAATCTATAATATTCAAGTTCAATTTTATCATCTAAATCAATTACTGTTTCATGTTCTTTAGGTAATGTTTTATTTAGATATTTACAAAAAATATACTTACTCTGAATATCTTTATCCATCATTCTAGCCACTTGAACTACAAATCCATAGCTTCTAATAAATGCTTGAAGAATAGATTTAAACTCTCTCTGATCCTCTTTTTTCATATCCATATATTTCTTTCTGGCAGGATATAAATAGAAGTTTAATTTAGACATATCTTCTTTACCACTATAATATACTTTTGAAAACTCAAGAGCTTCATCCTCAGAAAATAATCTATATGCTTCTACTCTTTTATAAATTGCATAAACATTGTTTGGATCTACACCTTCTGTTAAATTGGTTGCTTGATAATATGGTTGGAATGAATCTCTAATTTCATCTGCTGTATTAACAAAGTCAAGCACAAATGTATCAGTCTTACCTGGGCATGTTCTATTTAATCTTGAAAGAGTTTGAACTGCTTTTACACCGTATAAAGGCTTATCAACAAACATTGTATGTAATAAAGGTTCATCAAAACCTGTTTGATATTTTTCTGCAACAATTAATACATTATATGATTCATTAAATCTCCTTGGTAATTGATTTTCTTTAATATGTTCATTATTTCCTTTATAATCAATATTTAATTTTTCTTCACTTACTATTTCTCCGTCATCATTTAAATCACCTGAGAAAGCTACTAAAACATCTACATCTGTTATGTTATGATCTTTAATATATTTTCTAAATTCTTTTAAATATCTTACTGCATGTAATCTTGATGATGTAACCACCATTGCTTTAGCTTTTCCACCAATTTTATATCTTGTTGTATTTAAGAAATGTTCTATCATTATTGCAGCTTTTTGGCTTAAATTATGTGGATGTAATGATTCATATCTTGCAATGGCTTTCATACCCTTGGAAGTTTTAACTTCTGGATCTTCTGCCGCACTTTTAACAATTTTATAATACATGTCATATGTCATATAATTTTTTAATACATCAAGAATAAATCCTTCTTCAATTGCTTGTTTCATTGAATATACATGATATGGTCTATAACTACCATCTGGATATTTAGTTCCAAATATTTGTAATGTCTTATCTTTTGGTGTAGCAGTAAAAGCAAAGAATGACATATTAGAATGATCTCCATGAGAAGCCAATTCATTCATTAAAAGATCATCATCTTCAACTCTATTATTTTCTTCTGCTAGTTCGCTTCTTGCATATTCTTCTAATACTTCTTCAATATTTCCTAATCCTTCTTTTAATTTAGAAGCACTTGCTCCAGTTTGAGAAGAATGTGCTTCATCAACTATAACAGCAAATTTCTTATCTACACTATTTATTTCTGTATATATTCTAGGAAATTTTTGTAATGTAGTAATTATTATTTTTTTTCCATCATTAATTGCTTCTAATAAATCTTTTGAAGTCTTCCCTTTATCTATTTTGACTACCGTTCCTGGTACATGATCAAACTGATAAATTGTATTTTGTAGTTGACTATCTAATACTTTTCTGTCTGTAACAACGATTACTGAATCAAACACTTTATTGTCATTATTATCATGTAATGAAGATAGTCTATATGCAAGCCAAGCTATTGAATTTGATTTTCCTGAACCTGCACTATGCTGTATTAAGTAATTCTTTCCACTACCATTTTCTTTAGCATCCGCAACAAGTTTTGTTACTGCATCTAATTGATGATATCTTGGAAATATCATTTTTCCTGCTCGCCATGATTTTGTTAGCTCATAATCTAAATGCATATATTTTTGTAATATCTCTAATAAAGAGTCTTTACATAAAACTTTCTCCCATAAATATGCCGTTCCAAATCCATCTTGATTATTTGGGTTACCTGCGCCACCAACATTTCCAGCTCCATTAGATCCTTGATTAAATGGCAAGAAATATGTACCACCTTTTGCAAGTTTAGTAGTCATTACGCATTCAAACAAGTCAACGCCAAAATATACTAAACTTCTCTCATTAAATCTAAATATTGGTTCTTCCGGATCTCTATCAAATTTAAATTGATGAATTGAATTATTTATATCTTGTCCTGTATATTGATTTTTTAATTCCATTATTACAATTGGAAATCCATTAACAAATAATGTTATATCAACACTATTTTCATTATCCATAGAATAATGCAATTGTCTTACACATTCTAATATATTACCATCGTATAATTCTTCTAATTCAGGATTCATTGATGTTTCAGGTTTAAAGAATACTAATCTAAATTCCATACCATCAAGTTTAATTTTATCTCTTAAAGTAGAAAGTAATCCATGTTCCTTTATCTGTTCTTCAATTTTTTTTAAGAAATAATCTTTAGTATATTCACCATGGATAGACATTAATTTCATCCATTTTTTGTCTTGAGTAGATGCAATAAAATCAATTAATACTTTTGGATTATATCCTTTTAATCTATCATATCCTAATCCATCACTAATGTGGTATCCACCTTTAGTAACTAAATATTTTTCAATTGATTCTTCGAAATTTATTTCTTTATAATTCATACTTCTCTTCTCCTAATACTCTTTCATTAATTAATGATCTTTTATAGCTTTCTAATAATTGAATTTGATCTTCAAGTTCTTTTTTTGCTTTATTGATTTTATTTATCTTTACATCTAAATCATCTGCAATTTTTTTCTGAATATCATAAGGAATAACAGGAATTTTATAATTCATTAATGCATCATTATTCAAAGTCCATCTATTGTCAAAGGATACACCCTTACCACAAGCAAAGAAATTTCTTGTCCAATACTGAGTTTTAAAGAAATAATCATAATATTTTGAATAATAGCCCTTTTTATTTCTTAAATTTACATAAGCAGGACTTATAACACCTTCTTTATCAGATAAAGTACAATTGGCCCCACTAACCAAGTCCATTGGATTAAGTAACAAGTCATTTTTCTTAACTGGATTATAATCATAATAACTATCTGCCAATTGTCCTTCATTTGTTGATATATCACGTATTCTAACGCCATCACGAGCTAAAGAGAGAATAACTGGATCATCCAAATGTGCTTTGTCTTTAGCTACCACAAAGCAATTTTTTACTTTTAAATACCTTTCAATTTTAAAGCTTATATTGTCATCTTCTACATCATCGAATAAATCTTTTACAGTGTTTTCAATAAGGTTAGTATTTTGATTTATCTTTTTCATTATTTCAGTTGTTTTTTCAAATTTTATTGGCTCATGAAAATATTTTACAAAGTCAATGGAATATCCTATTTTTATTTCGTCTTTTTCAAAGTTCGCATCTTCATAATAGGGTTTAACTTCTTTTTCAAAATATTCAATTGGATTTGTTGATAAAGGTATAAACTCCTTATTTTTATTTTTCTTATCAAAAACGACTTTATTATTTTTCATAACGACATTTTTGTTATCGTCGTATTTTGGTAAAAGTACATTTATTAATTGATATCCAAAAAAAGATTTATCAAAAATTTTTGAATACTTGTTTTGTACAAATTCTCCATAAATTTTTGTTATTTCGTTAATCTGATTGGGTAATATTTCGTTTTTCTTTTCACCTAAACTTTTACGCATTTTTTTATAAAAAGATTCTGCATTTATTAATTGAATTTTATTTTTTCTGTGTACAGGTTTATTATTTGAAAGAATCCATATATATGTTGTTATTGGAGTATTATAAAACAAATTTGTAGGCAATTGAACAATACAATCTAACAAATCATTTTCAATTATATATCTTCTGATTTCACTTTCGCTTTTGCCTGCTTCTCCATTCCATAGTGCAGACCCATTATGGATGATTGCTACTTTAGATCCTTCTGATTTCATTTTAGAAACTGCATTTTGTAAGAATAATAATTGACTATCTGAAATAGGTGGAGTTCCAGCAAAAAATCTACCATCCGCTCCTTTTTCGGCTTCCTTTTCCACTTTTTCCTTATCTTTTTTCCAGTCTCTACCAAATGGAGGGTTCATAATTATATAATCAAATTTTTCTCCTGTAAATTGATCGTTTGATAATGTGCTACCAAATCTAATATTATTTGGATTTTCTCCTTTAATTAACATATCAGCTTTGCAAACAGCATATGTAGCATCTTCTATTTCTTGACCATAACATAATAATTTTGAAGAACTGTTTAACTTTTTTACGTATTCCATGCTTCCAGTTAACATACCACCCGTTCCACATGCTCCATCATAAACAGTTTTTATTTTTGAAGTATCAGCTAAATCCGATTGATCTTCAAACACTAAATTAACCATTAGTTCAATAACTTCTCTAGGTGTATAATGCTGCCCTGCATCTTCATTAGACAATTCATTATATCTTCTTATTATTTCTTCAAAAATATAGCCCATTTCTATATTCGTTACTTTAGACGGATGCATATTTGCTTGTGGTTCATTAAATTTATCAATTATTAAATATAAAATATTGTGTTCATTTAATTTTTGAATTTGATCCTTTATTTTAAATTTTTCCATTATGTCTTTTACTTCATCAGAAAAGCCATCAAGATAATTATAAAAATTAGCTTCTATATCATTAGGTTCATTTAATAATTTTTTGAAATCAAAATTACTTGTATTATAAAAATTATTCTTTGATATTTCTTTTAATATAAAATCTCTTTTAGCAAATGTTTCGGGATATTTTTTTGCTGCTTCAATAACAGCGTCTTTCGTATCACTCAAAACGTCATCAAATCTTTTCAAAACAACCATTGGAAGCATAACATCACCATATTGATGTGGCTTATAATCTCCTGTCAATATTTCTGCAATACTATATAGAAAATTAGACTTTTCTTTTACTGTCTTAATTAAACTATTATTCATTATTCACTACCTCTCTTTACTACCACTTGTTCTTTATCATTATCTGGAGCAACTTTGCAATCCTTCCTGTTTGAAATTTTTATATTCTTTTTTTCATCCAAATAAAAAATTATGGAGTCTCCTTCTTCTATATTTAATGTTTCTCGAACAATCTTCGGGATAGTAATTTGTCCTTTTGATGTTAACTTAGCTGAAGCTAACAATTCATTATTTTCTTTCATATCATTTCTCCTTACTTTCCTTACTATAATAAGTATAACATAATTTGTCGATTTTTAAAATAAATTGACATAAATTGTTGCAAAAATTCAATTTTCAAGTGATAAATACAAGAAATTGGATGAATCGTATGATTAGAAAATGTACTGATGAGGATATATCTGATGAAGAATTAGAAAAAATTATTAATCCATTTTATGATAATTATCACGAATATATTATTACTTATGTTATGTCCGAAGTAATTAAGCTATTAAGAATGAAGTATTCTTTAGAAATTATTAGTGAAGATCCATTAGATCTTAAAAAAATTGAGTATTAGTTTTTGTTCTAATACTCTTTTTGTTTTCCAAAAAGTTTACGGAAAATATAAGTTTGTGTAAATGTAGGTGGGCTGTGGATGTGGAAAAAAATTATATTTTTGGATTACCTACCCTCCGGGGGGGGACTTCTAATAATTCATATAATTCTTCTTTTGGTATTATTCCTTTTTCTGCTTGTTGATGATGCATTCTACATAGTGTAATTAAATTATCGCTATCAAGATTTCTATTATAATCTTCTGCTATTGGTATGATATGATGGACTTGTAGATTATCATATGTGTATATATTATCTTTTAAACATAACTGACATAAATACTTATCTCTTTTCTTTATTTGATTTTTTTCTTTATCCAAGCATTAGTATTTCTAAATTGGCTTTCTTTAATATTCTTCTTATATACTCTTTTACACATTTTATCTTCAGGGTGTATTCTGCCACAAACTGAACATGATTTATACATTACTCTAAATATTTCCTATCATTACCATTTAATTTATTAGATGATTTATTAATATACTTTTGCATATCTTCTAATAAAAATTCTGATATAATTCCTCTTTCTATCCACCTAATGGATTTACCATAGTTTATATCCTCTTGTTCTGGTGATAATGGTACTACTCCCAATTTAAAGTATCCATCTTTTTTCATTTGTTCTAAAATAGATAAATAATAATTATTCTTAACTACTTTAGTTTTATCTAAGATATCATGTATAGTTGGCATATAAGTTCTTTCTTTACATAGTTCTATAATTGCTTTTTTAAATACTTCTGGTTCTATATCTTATAACATTTCATATCATATTGAAATATCATCATTACTAATTGCTTTTTTATAACAAGATGATATTTATAAATTTCTTAAATCTATTTTAAACTTTGGTGTTAAATGGCATAACTTAAACTTTCAAGCAATATACAATAAAATGACAAAGTTCCAAGATCCTAATGAACGTAGAAAAGGAATGGCTTATTATACTTATGATGAATTTAAAAAGTTTATTTCTTATGAAGAAGATCTAAGATGGAAATATGTATTTGAAATATTATATTATTGTGGACTTCGTAAAGGAGAATTAAAAGGTCTTACTTGGAAAGATATTTATTTTGATAAAAAAATATTGTCTGTTAATAAACAAATAACGCAAAGAAATAACCGTGTTAAGTTTGAATTTTCTGATACTAAGACAAGAGATAGTAGAAGAATAGTACCTATTACTAAAGTCTTGTTAAATGATCTTAAAATGCTTTATGAGCAGGACAAAAAAGAATACTATGGTTTTAATGATGATTTTTTTGTTGTTTCAGATGCTAAACCCATAGCTGATTCAATATATATCTTAGAAGAACTAAACTGGCTACACTTGCTGGTTTAAAAGTTATTAGAATCCATGATTTTAGACATTCATGTGCATCACTACTTATTAACAATGGTGCAAATGTTACATTAGTTGCCAAATATTTAGGACATACAAAAATCGAGGAAACACTAAATACATATTCACATATGTTTAGTACTGCCCTCGACTCTGTTGTTTCTGTTATAGATAGCTTAGAAGGTGACTAAGCTATTTTTTTATTAAATTAACTAATGCATTGTATATATCTTCAAAAGTGTTTTTCACTTCATCAGATACTTCAATCTTTTTATTACGCATTAATAATTCTTGTATAGATTTATTATACATATTTTTTGAAAAATTCTTACTATCTGGGAAACATTCTTTCTGTATTTTTAATCTATCGCTTGCACTCAAAATGGTTTCCATATTTTTGTTAGTCCATTTTGAATTAATATCTTTTAAAGTTATAATTCTATCATTTACAATAAATCCAAACTTCTCCTCATATCTTTTTTTGCTTGATTTTGCTGCTTCATCTGAATCAAGTAAAACACCAAATTCTTTTCCCCATCCACTATATAGTGATATTAGACTATCAGCATTTGAACAGCTCATACCAGGTAATAAAATAAGGTCTTTTTTTTCTAATAAAACTTTAAAAAAATAGTTTAGTGTATAATAGTCATTTTTACCTTCAAGTATTATAGCATTATCACACATATCTAACTCATTAGGTACATATTCTAAAACATCCAATATTGGTTGGAAGTAGCTAACTTTTTGTGGGAACAAATTTACAAACTCTCTATACCTATAAATATTTATATTTGTATCTTGCACAACAAAATCTTCGTCTTCACCATTATATGCATCATTTGTTACAATATATGCTCCTTCGAGCCATGCTGGATTTATTAAATGTTGACTATGTGTTGTATATATAATTGTACACTTATCACTTATTTTCTCAAGGCTTTCAATTAGTTGCTTTTGGGCTTTCTGAGAAAGATTGGCAGCTGGTTCATCAAACAAGAATATTATATGTTTATCTTCATTTTTTCTTTTTCCTCTAAATTGAGTTAATAATAGAAATACAAAAAACCATCTAAAACCCAGAGATCTGTCACTTAGATGAAAGAATCCATCTTCTCCTTCTATTTTAAATTCAATAAAAATTCCTTTCTCATCTTTGTCAACATCAACCGCAATACCTTTAGCTTTATTTGTCAATACTGTTGACCACGTTTTCAAAATTTCTGATGAAAGAACTCTTCCTATTCTTAAACACACCTGCTTAACATGATCTTTATCAGTTGGATTTGCTGAATTTATTCGATCTACCAAATGCTCTTTAATATTTAATTGCTCATTTAATGAATCTAATATATCCTGTACAACCAAACTATAAAATTTACTCTTATAATCTTGATCATTTATTGGATCTAAATATATTTTATCAGGCAAATCAAACAACGCAGTTGGAAAATATAAAATTTTAGGCATTTTAGTTTTTATAAATTCTACTGTCTTTTTCCATTCCTCTTCTCCTAAATCTGCCATCTTTTTTGTTCTACTTTTTTGTGGTTTTCCTCTTAATGGCATATTCCATTTGTATGAAGTGTTTTCATAATTAGAATTCTTATAATTATAAATCTGTTCTGTTGTTATAACATCTATTTCTTCTAAAAGTTCAAAATCAAATTGTTTTAACAAGTACTCTTTTAATTCTTTTTTATCATTTTCATTTAATAATAAAGTAAAAGCAATCTTTATTGAACCATTAAAATTTATTTTATCCTTTATTGGAATTATTTTTTCTTTTGATGGTAATATTGCATTACTTATTAATGATAAATTCTTTTCTTCATTATATTCAAATGAATTAATTGCTTCCAGTATTGTTGTTTTACCACTCTCATTAATTCCTACTAATGTAAAAACATTATTAAATGGAGCATTATCTAAGTTTAATTCAATATGTTCTATTCCTTTAAAATTTTGAGCTTCAATTTTAATCAATTTCATTTTACTACCTCCAAAACTAATCCCCTAATACTTCTAAATATCTATCTAACATTTCATTTTCTGCTTCTGTCACTAATTTAATAAAATCAGTGTAATCACCTGTTATATGTGCCTTATCAAGTGCTTCATAATATTTTAATCTATTATCTTTTTTTATAATAACTGGTACATATCCACTTCTCATTAAATCCATGTTCATTATTAATCTAGATGTTCTACCATTTCCATCAATAAATGGATGGATTTTAACTAACTCTCCATGTAACAAAGATGCTCTTACTATTGGATGATATTTATCCCAATCATCATAGTTTATCATTAGCTTCTCCATTAATTCTGGAACTTTTATGTATTCTGGTGGCCTGTGCTTTGCCCCACTTATAATAACATTATGATTTCTATATCTTCCAGCATTATCATCATCTATACCTTTTAAAATTAACTGATGTAATCCTTTAATGTTCCATTCAGATATTTCACTTTTTGTTCCAATTAATTCTTCTAGATATTCAATAGCATTTTCATGATTAATAGCTTCTAAGTGTTCTTTTACAGACTTACCACCAATAGTAATTCCTTCCAACACTACTTTAGTTTCTTTTAATGTTAAAGTATTACCTTCAATACCATTACTGTTATATGTCCATTCTAGATTAATTGCATTTTGTAATGACTCAGTGGCTTCTTTTGATAATGGCCTCTTACTATTTAGCTTAGCAAGTTTTTCATCAACTTCTTTAAAATAATCTTCTGGTAGATCAATTTTAAATTCAATTTCATCTTTTACCCTTTTATCGATTGGTTTATTAGTATCATCTGGAATATTCCATGTTGTACCTATTTTTTCCGCACCTTCAATTCTTCCATCTTGAATAAGTTGTCTTATCCTTCTTTCACTAATATTCCATTTTTCACTTGCTTCTTTTATTGTCATAAATTTCATTTTTACACCTCCAAATTGTATTCTTTAATAATTTTATCAAATACTTCTTTACCATACTTATTTAATAAATAACCTAAGCATATAGTTTTATAAGCGTTTAATCGATCATATAACACATTACTATCAATGCTCTCTATATTCACTTTAGTACTATTATTAGCTACACACAAAGTATCCTCATATACTTCTGTTTCTAATATTAAATGTTCTCTAACACTTTTTATTACTTTTTCCATGCCTTCTCTTGTTGGATTTTTCTTTTGCTCTGTTAGATCTTTAATATCTTTAGCAACATCACTAATATCTTTTACATCTTTAATATGCATAGTTATCACCTCTATATATAGATTATACCGTTTTCGGAATAATATGTCAATATGTTTTATACCTTTTGCGGAATAATATTATTTTTTCATTCATACGGATCATTTATATTTTATCCGTATCATTGTTAAAATTAAAAATCCATTGAGAATTTTTGCCACTTTCGGCACTTTTTCTCAATGAACTATTTTAAAACTCAATTTTTTTGTACCTAAATTGTACCTAAAATTATTTTAACAATACTGATACCTCGCAAACCCTTATAAAATGGGCACAAAAAATGAGAGCACGATTAAATGCTCTCTTCAGGGGGCTATTATATTAAAAAGAGGATTGTTTAAAATACCATAATATCGACATATAACTCATATAAAGTTTTTAGTTAATAGATAGAATGGCCTATCGTTTTTTATTATTCGCCATCTAATTGTGCAATTATTTTTTTTCTTTTCTTCGAATTAGACAATTCATTTAATTCTTTAACTGTTTTGTCCATTATTTTCTTTTTTTCTATTTTATATCTCATCTGAGTCCTCCTTGTATGATTTTATATTATATTTTTTAAATCTTTTCCTTATTGATTTTTTACCACCATCAGTGATATCAGCAATAATATTAAGGCATGATTTTCCCTCTATTTTATTTTCCATATAGTTCGAACGAATTATAATTCTTTTTCCATCGGATTTGCAATAAATAATATTTTCGGCATCTGCTAAAACTGGAATTGTAGCATTGTGGCTAACAACAATTATTTGTTTTTTTAATTTTGCATCTTTTATATCTTTTATCAATTTCTCATTTATATATTTATTTGCTAAATTATCTTCAGGTTGGTCTATTATTAAAGGTGCTTGATCTTTATCATATTTTAAAATCAACTCTGTTAGAATTGCTGTTTTCCAACCTGGACTTAAATATTCCCACGGTTTATTGTTAGAAGTAATAATTTTATAGGTATATTTATTATTAATTTTTATTTTATCAACAAATTTGGACGAATTTCTTCATGATAAAATAATATTAGTATATAATTATTACTCATATGTCTTACTTAACTGTTATTTATACTTATCTTCTTCCCATTCATCAGTAGTTAGTTCATCATCATCTCGTTCTTCTGCTTCAACGAAATCTGCCGGACTCATTCTTTCTTCTTTTGCCATTCTTTTATCCTCTTCTGATAATCCCCATAATTCTGCTTCTTTATCAAATTCTTCATCTTTATAATTTCTTTTTACTATTTTATTTGATTTAACATTTGTTTTCTTAAAAGATGACTCTGGAAAATTAATATGCATTTTCTTTTTACTAAAAATATTATATATTACTTGAAATAACCAAATTATAAAATAGCAGACTAATTTGGCAATATCTATCATCAAAATAAAAATATAATAAAACATGATAGCCCCTATCTTAAAGATATACCAAACAAATATAAGAGGAAAAAATAATATATATAATAATGTTTTAATAGTAACCACCTTAATCTAATTATATCAATAATTTAATATAAAGTCATTAGTTTATATTTATTTGTGATGTAGTTGACAACTAGTGTTAACTATTCGGTTAGTTATCATTTTTATGTACCCTTTTACATTTATTCCTGATATTGTAAATAATAGATATAATTATATTTTATTTATCTTTTTTAATTATGAGCAAAAGCAGTATTATAACTATCATTTATTTTTATTTAATCAACAAATTTAGACAAATTTCTCCATACTAAAATAATATTAGTATATATCTATAGCTTATATATAATAAATGCAATAAGCATATTGTTATTAGACCCTAGGCTAATAACAACACTAATAAGACTTACACAGTAAGGCTTACAGTGAACATAATAAAATATATATAATTATTTATTACTAACCAACTCATCTAATTTACTTCTTATAATACTTTCTTCTCTACTACCATTAGTAGTTAATCTTATTAATGGTATATTATATTTAGATAAAATATTATTCTTTAATATATCTCTTTCTTTTTGTTTATTATCTTTTTTATGATATTTATATCCATCTACTTCTACCGCTAATAATGGTATTTTACTTATTTTATTATATATTAAGAAATCTATATGAGTATTATGGTGAGAAGCATATTTTCTTTCTTCTTCTGTTAATAATGTTTTATCTTTTATTAATATATTTACAGGATATCTAAAGGTAAATGTTAAATCTTTATAATCTTCTAATACTTTATTTAATAAATGATACATGATATTTTCTGAATCATAATTTGATATCTTTTTATGTTTTTTGAAATAGTCTAATCTTTCTTTTTCATATTGTTTATATAATAAATCAAATACTGAATATATATTACTTTCTTCTACTTCCATATTTATATATTTGGTATAATCTATAAAATCTTTTATATTTTGATTCTTTATATTATTTCCTGTTACTATGAATATTAATTCTTTCTTTGCTCTAGATATAGCTACATTTAAGATATTAGAGTCCGCTACAAAGTCTGATATTTCATCATCTACTGTTGATATTATTATGGCATCTTTTTCTCTACCTTGAAACTTATGAACTGTACTTACTTCTATATCTTGAATATTTTGTTTTATTAAATCCACTTGGTTATTATATGGTGCTATTATTCCTATATCATTAGTTTTTAGCTTTGGTAGTATTTCTTTTATTATATCTAATTGTCTTTGACTTGTATTATCTCTTTTATGATTTCCTTTATTTGTTTTTATTACTTTTATAACATCTTGTTCATCTTTATCTTCAGTCATTATTACTAGTTCATTATTATAGAACTTTTTATTACAGAAGTTTATTATTTTAGGATGACATCTATAGTGTTCTTTTAACATTACTTTTGGTACTTCTTCTATGATATTTTTGATACTACTTAAGAAACTATTTAATGAATAACTATAACCATTATTTATATTGTATTCTTTGAATATTTTTTCTGTCTTTTCTTTTATTATATCTGGTACGACATTTGGTAGTTGTTTTTCATCTCCTATTACAACGGCGTATTTGGCGGATGATAATGCTAATAAACCTGTTACAACATCTATTTGACTTGATTCATCCATTATTATATAGTCAAACTTGAAATCTTCTTTGAAGGTATTTCTTGATGAGTAGGTTGTACTTAGAATAACTGGATAGTCTTTTATAAAATTAGTGCTATCTTTTTTTATTTCTTGATATGTATATTTTTTTCTTGGTTCTTTATATTTTTGTGATAGGTATTTTTTTAGATAAGTCATTGATGAGTTTATAAAGGCTGTTTCTATATATTTATTTTTTTCTACAAAGGATTGTTCTTTGGCTATTTGTTCTTCTAATGATTTTATTTGTGTTTGGTATAGACTATTTTGAATGGTATTTATTATTATTTCAATATTGTTTTTATAGAATGAGAAGTCTCCTATTTGGTATATGAATATATATTTTAATTTATTTAATAATGTTAATTTATCGGTGTTTATCAATTCATTCCATAATTTTTGCAAGTTATTTGGATTTATTCTTGTTAGTTCTATAAGATTAATGTTCTGATTTTTTATGTATTCTTTAAAGTATTTGTATTCTAGTGTTAAGTCATTTTTATTTTGAGTTAGTATAGCTATATTTTGTCTATTGGTATAGATTTGTTTTACTATGCTATTGTTATTTTTTATTATGTTGGTTATATCTTCAATATTTATATTTTCACACTCTTTAAATGATGGAATGTTATCTGTTTGGTTTTCTATAAAATTATTTTTATTGGCGCTTTTTCCTAAGAGTGCTTCAAAGAAGTCTAGGTTGTATTTTTTTAGTTTCTCTTCGATGTTTTCGATAGCAGCATTATTATTTGACACTACTTGACAATTCATATTTCTTATTAGTATATTGGCTATGATATTTAGTATTGTTTGTGTCTTGCCTGTTCCTGGTGGTCCTTCAATGACACTTACTTTATTATTTATAGCATTTTCAACAGCTTTATACTGACTAGAATTACAACCAAAAGGAAATATTAGAAAGTCTATGTTATTTCCTTTTATTATACTATTTGATAATTTTAGATAGTTCGATAATGCTGTATCTAGATTATCTACTTCTACTTTCTTCATCTGCTCACTTAGTATCTTCTTTCCATCTTCGGTACTAAGTGATGTTATGTCGGCGACCTTTTGCATGTATTCTATTACATCTTTGTTATTACTTATTATTTTTACTTGGGTATCTAGGTAGTCTTGATGTGTATTATTGTTTAAAATTATGTGATAGTAAAATTCGCTCCCATAGTTAAATTCATAGGCTTCTTTTATATCTTTTACTTTAATGTTATTTATGAAGATGTTATATTTTGTTAGGTCTATTTGTTCTGAAACTGTTAGATGTTTTACTCTATCCGTTTGATAATTGTAAAACTTACTACTATTTTTGTATTTTATTACATAGGTATAGTTAGTGTTGTTATATCTGCAATAGGATATTTTGGGTGTTACTATTTCGTTATCGATGATTATCATTTCTTTTCTTAGGTCCATACTTCTTTTACCTCCAGTGATTTATTTTATTATATATTTTAAGAGATTTGCTAATAAAATTATAACATAATTTTTTTATTTTTAGTCTTATATATAACAAAAGAAGATAAAAATATGATTACCTTTTTATAGTAGTTCAATATTTTTATCTTATTTATTTTTCTTTTTCTTGCGTTTAATTACTACTATTATTATTGGTGAAAGTAAAATTGCTATTACTAGTGTATAAGAAATGATGTTTATAATTGCTGATTCTAATTTTGACATTTCTTTTACTTCTATTTCATATGTATTTTTATTGTCATCTTTGTCTACTACTACTAGTTTTATTATATCTTTATCTTTAATATTATCTAATTTTGTTACTTCTTTATCATTTAAATATAATAATAATTTAGCACTTATACTACTTAATTTATATGAATATTTAAATGATGATTCATTTGCTAATTTATTGATAGTGGCTTTATTATTTTTAAAGTCTACCTTTGATGCTCCTAATGTAAATTCTTTTATTACTACATTACTTATTGCCTCATTTTTTGTTATTATGAGTTTATATTCTTTTATATTTCCAGCTTCTGCAGTTACTTTGATTATCACTTCATTTTCACCAGTATTTAGTTCTTGTATATTAAATTCTACTGTTGCTTTATTATCATTAGCTTTGATATCTAAATCTATGTTCTTTCCTGTTGTTTCATAGGTCATAGTTTCTGATATTACTATTGATTTATTATTTATTTTTACATATTTTAATGATGTATCATCCTTTACTTCTGATTGATTATTATTAACTAAATTATACTTATCAGATTCATTATTAGATAAAGTATTATTATTGCTGTCATTATTGTTTGATTCGTTATTAGAAGAGTTATTATTACTTAATAGCACTCCGTTTTTGTTATATACCTCACCTTTTGAATTTGTGTAAGTATTGCCGCTATGGCAATGATATTCTTCATATTCTAATCCCCAACTTGGACAATTTGTTCTACATGTATGACAGCCACTTGAGTCTAGTCTGCCAGGATGTGCTAATACTTTTGTAGGCATTAGTACTATAACTACAATTATAGTTAATAATTTTATCTTTCTTTTTAAATTAATTTTACCCCTATCTAATAATATTTCTTTTAATTTGTTCATTATTTTACTCTTCTCCTTACTTCTAGTTAATACAAAAAAACACCAGTACAAAAAATCTATTAAATAGACCTGTACTAGCGTCTTTCTTTAACTAAATTAAGTATATCAAATTATTTATATTTACACAAGATATTTTAACAAATTTCTACATACTTATTATTATATTAGTATATAGCTATGACTTATATATAATAAATATATTATTAGTATCTATTCATCATCTTCTGAATAATAGTCATCATCTTCTAATTCTTCTTCTTCAAAATTAAATGAATTATATTTTCCTTCTTTTACTAATTTATTTTGCCAGTCTTCTAAGTTATTATTATCTTTTTTATTATCATCTTCTGTATCTGCACATGCTTTTATTAAGTTCCATATTAAACACATAGTCTCACCACCTGAAGTTATTATATCATAATTTTTTGTTATATATGACTATACAACCACTTTTTTATATATTTATACTATAATTTTTAAACAAAAAAGGAAGACATCAGAAGTTTTTCTGATATCTATGCAATTTATTATTGTCATTATAATTATTTACTTTATAATTAAAATTATAATGTTTAATATTATACTTATTACTAAAGCAATTTTAATAATAGTATTTTCCTTATGAATATTGTTTATTACTTCATTTATTTTAATATTGATATTCTCACAAAATTTATCAACGATATTAATTTCTTTATTTATATCTTCTTTTATTTTATTGATACTTTCTGTCTCATTTAGCATATTATTCAAAGAGTTTTTTAATTCAAATATCTGATTTTTCATTTCATTAATTGCAAGTAAATTTTGCTCAAATTGTTCAATATCTTTATCAACATTATTCATTGTTCTTTCCTCCATTCATTATTCTACTTAATTTATTATTTATATATAGTAGCCAATATTTTTTACTAATACTATCCGCTTGTATATGCTCTAAAAATACACTTCTTAATTTATCATAGTCTAAATAATATAAAGTATTTAATAATAATTCTTTTTGATTATCATTTAATACTGGATATAATTCTTCTGCTAATGATGACATGATTTCTACTTTATCTTCAAATGTTGCCTCATTGTAAACATATTCAAATCTTTGCCTACCATTTCTTGAATCAAACTCACCCTTTTTTAAGAATAATAGTGATGTATATAAACTTATATTTTGGGTAGTAATACTCTCAAGAATTCTTTCCATTTCTATTTGTCTTTTTTCAATCAAACTATCATCTAACTCCGCTATATATTTTATTATTTCTTTAACTGATTCATTTTCAAATTTAAGGGAATATCCTTCATCCGTAGCAAAAATAATATTTGTTAGATCAAAGTATGAGTCTATCTCTTTTTGTATTTCTTCACTGCAATCTTTATTAGCAAATTTTTCTATTTTATCAATCATGTTATATAGCTGATTTTTTCTTCCTAATATAAAAGTATTAAAATACCATTCACGTATTATAAATATTAATTTTTTTAATTGATCGATCGAATTAATCATTTCTATCTTTTCATTTATTTCTCTAAAATCTTTATATTGAGAAATATATTTATTGGCTTCATTTTTTATATAATCTATATTGTTATAATATGAACTCAAATTAACTATTAAAGTATGTGTACTATAATTCTTTTCCCAATTTGTAACTATGCCAAGTTTATGTAAAATATATAATTTGTTTTCTTGCGACCATTTTTTATCATCACCAATAATTATTTTGTCATCATTGCTTTTTTCGGTAAGTATTTTATATAATTTATAAGCGCTATCAGCTTCTTCTTGTGGTGATGATAAATTATTTGTAAAGAACCATAAATTAGTATTTAAATCGGTATACTTTAAATAATCACTTATTTCTCTCATAGTATAAACGTCAGTAGTATCATCAAAAAATTTATTGATATTTTGTTTATCATACTCCGAATATTTATATGTATAAATATAACAACTTGATGGCTTTTTATCACGACCTGCACGGCCTGCCTCTTGATAAAATGCTTCAAATGAATTTGGAATACCATAGTGAATTGTGCACCTTATGTTTGGTTTATCTATTCCCATTCCAAATGCTTTGGTTGCAATAAGTATAGATTTTTTATTATTAATAAAATTATCCTGTGCAATTTCCTTTTCCTCAGTGCTTAGTTTTCCATGATATATTTCCAATATATTTCCATATAATGGCTGCAACAAATTATAAGTATTATCTATTGACGTAAAAGATTTACCACCTTGAGTACGAGAGAAAATAATCATACTATTTGTCTTATCATCATTTAAATATGGCTTTACATCTTCAATTTTATTCAATAGTGCTCTACTCATATCTGACGGTTGCTCAAAATTCATAAATTTAAATGTAAGATTCTTTCTTCTTAATTGCTTTAAAAATATTACATCATTCGTTTCCATACCTAATTCAACAATCAGATCGTTAATGACACTTGCAGCAGCGGTAGCGGTTAATCCCAAATATTTAACATTATCCCCACAATATGCTTTTAAAGTGTCTGCTAACATTAAATATGGTATTCTGAAATCATGTCCCCATTCTGAAAGACAATGTACTTCATCTAACACTATTCTTTCGATTGAATGATTAAAAGACAAGCCCATTAATATATTTCTAAAGTTTCCTATTTGAAATCTTTCTGGGCTTATAAATACAAACATAGCATTTGAATTTCTTAATTTTCTTTCATCTTCTATTCTATTTTCATTACTAGATGTTAAATTTAAACACCTTGTTATTCCAAACTTTTTATTCAACCCATCTATTTGATCTTTAATAAGACTATTTATTGGATCTACAACTATAGAAATTTTTGGTTCAAGCAATGATGCAAATTGATAAATCAATGATTTTCCTCCTCCTGTTGGTAAAATACCAATTGTATTATTACCATTTAATGTATGCTCTAAAATTTCGAATTGTCCTTCGTTAAAGTGTTCAAAACCAAATAATTCTTTTAATATTTTTTCCAAATCATTTAGTTTGTTATTTGTAATATTATATTTTATGTAATCATCAATCCAAATATTGAAAAAATCATCATTGTCTTCAATGTCAACTAATGCACAATCTATTATGTTATAAATGTTTATATCATAAGTTTGTTTATTATCGTATTTTATGTTTATATAATTTTCCTTATAATCACCTACTGATAAATTTAAATTTGGTTCTTCATACTTTAAATCTGAGATACTAGTAAATAATTTTATCCAATAAATAATATCTTCACAAGCAAGTTTTAAGTTTTTTTCTTCTCCATTAATTAAATTTAAATTCCAGTATTTGTCATTTAATTTATTATTTCTTATTAAAGATAATATTGTCATTTCTATTCTATAAATATATTTTAATTCATCATCACTTAACCTTTTTTCCTTCAAATAACTACTAATGGTTACTAAATTTCCTCTTTGCAGAATATTATTTAAAACGGCATAAAATAATTTATACTTTGATGTTGATAAAACTTCTTTACTAACTCCAGTAACAACAAAATAATAATCGTCAATTATATAACTTGAAGAAAAACCTAATTGTAATGCATTTCTTTTGTATAATTTATAGAGTTTCTCATTTTTCACCATTTCTTGATTATTTATTAATGCTTTTAATTCCTCTATTTCTCTATTTTTTTCTTCAAGTATCTTTGAATCTCTATCTATTTTAATTTTGGGATCAATTATATCTTGTGAACGAAGTTCTTTTATTTTTTCTTTTAAAGCATAACTTTCTTTTTTTAATGTTCTTATTTCTTTTTCGAGTTTATCTTTTTCTTCACTTTCTTTTTCATTTAATTGTTCTTCTAATTTTGCTTTAATTTGTCTTAGTTCTGTAATTTTTTTATCTTTTAATCTTAATGTTATTTCTAGTTTATCAAGATTCCCTATTTTTTCTTTATATACTTCTTTTTCTTGCTCTGTAATTTTTATTCTATTTTCTAATATTTCTTTTTGTTTTAATGCATTTTCTAGTGCCATCTTATATTCTTTATTTTTTTCATTAATTTGGTATGAATATTGTTCTTTTATTTTGTTTGTATCTCTTTCTAGTGAATTTCTTATATTAGTATAGTAATCTTCTTGATATTTTGGTTCAATTTCCACATCAGCAAAATAATACTTTAGTACTCTTGTAGATATATAAAATATAAACTTTATGTATTGTTCTATCTCATCATCAGAATAATTATAAATACCATTATGTTTAGCTTTATTAGCTATTTTGTTTATTTCATCTAGCTTTTGTGTATCGATATATAAGTCATTTAATAAAATATTTGTAAATTTTTCATCTTCTAAATACTTTCCAAGTGCTTTTCTTTTTACTTTGATTCCAGTTTCTTTAAATTCAACCAGTTTTAACATTAATTCACAAAATGTTTGTATTGTTATCATTATGTTGCCACTTTTATATTTGATATCATTTTCAAGTTGTGTAATAACAGGGACTAATTTTACATCTAAGTATTTTAAAAAATCAAACATATCAAAACATCTCCTTCTTTATTATTACATTTACTCTACTATTTTTATTGTTTTCTTCTAAAATTTCATATACAATTAGTTTTTCTTGCAATGATTTTACATAAATATTTGTTACAAATTCAAATGGTATATTTCCTTCTAGTAGTAATTCTCCTTGTGAATAATTCTTGTTATTTTCAAACATGTTTTTAAATGCCGAAACACTTTTTAGATATTCTTTATTATTTTTTAGTAAATTTATCATTTCTGAAGATGCCGCGTTATTTTTGCAATAGCATATTTCATTATAAAAATTGTTAATAATCTGTTCAGCATCTAGTTCTATAATTATCCAATCATTATAAAATTTGTTAGTTTTAGACATTAACATGCTTTTGTTTGTTTGATTTATTGATAAACTTATACAATCGATTTGTTTGTCAAACCTATTAGCATCTGTATATTCATAATTAATTTTATTTTCATTCATATACTTTCTATTACAAATACCATATTTCATTATTGATTCTAAATTACTTATATTAGTAAAATGATATATAGCTTTAATTTTATTATCATAAAGTACTTTTAAATATTCTTCTTTCATATAGTCACTAATCACCTACTTCTATTAATAGTATTTATCAAAGAAGTTGTCTCCGCTCTTCTCTTCTTCAATTACTTTAATCTCTTTATATTTTAAATCATTTTTCTCTGGTAGTAATGTATCTCCTTTAACAACATAAACTTTTTCAATTCCTGTATTTCCCATAATGTTAACACGTTCGCCTGTAGATAATGGGTGATTAGGATCTGATAAATATGTATATACTTTGCTTGAAGCGGAAAATCTAACGCTTACATAACTCTTATACTTTATATCACTATAGCAAGATTTATCATTTTCAGTATTTAATTCATTTGAAGTTACTTCTTCTTCATTAATGTTATTTTTACTTTTAAAAATACCGCATATTATCGTAATGATTCCAGTGATAATTATGATTATTTCAATTCCTAAATTAATATAACTATCCATAACTATGCCAATTGCACATAAAATAATACCAATTATTGTTATCTTCTTATTCATTTTCAATTTACTCCTTACCACAAATTTTATTAAAAATTTATGTATGTTTCTATCTTCTAAATTTATTATATCATAGTTTTTTGTTATATATGACTATATGCTTATTTTTCTACTCTTATTTATATAATTACTTCTTTATACTATAATAGTATTAGTATATATCTACTGCTTATATATAATAGGTATCTTGGATACTTTTAATTAAGATAAGTTTACTTAGCTTAATTAAACACTAATAAGACTTACGTAGTAAGGCTTATAGTGGACATAATAAAGATAATATATAGGTATATTAAAACTAAGACTTGATATCTTAGTTTATTATTTAGTTAATGTTAATGTTTTTATTTTAAATTCTTTAGTATCATAACCCCATGGATTAGATACTAATCTTGTATTATTTATTATTATATCTTCTTCTTTATGATCATGACCATATATCCATACTGGTGATTTATATTCTTTAACTTCTGTATAGTAACAAGAGTTATTACCCCTACTATTACTTTTATTTCTAAATGGTGGTATATGTGTTATCATTAAATCTATATTATTTGGTAAGTTATTATACCAAGACATGCTATCGTTATGTAGTTTTTGTATTTTATCTTTCTTAGATAATTCTGATAAGATAAATCTAGAATCATTCTGCATAGGATAGTTATATAGTTTATCTACTAATGTTACTGGTTTATACCAAAGGGTATCTCCCGCTAATAAGAAGGTATTATAGGTATATAGTCCTTTAGTATTATTTGTTTTATCTAGTATAATTATATCGTTATTATCTTTAAATATTTCATTTAATCTATATACTTTATTCATACTATTATAGTTATATTCTTTAGCCATAGGATCAGTATAGATATATTTTATTACTGGTATATAGTATTCATGATTACCTAGGACAAATATTACTTTTTTATAGTATTTTGAACATGAATATAATAGTTCACTCACTCTATTTATATCTTCATCGATATCTCCCGCTACTACAAGGATATCTCCTTTTACTTGCATATTTATTTTATCTTGGACTAATTTATCTATTTTGGTTATGCTTTCATTTTTACTTATGTAGTGAGTTAAGTGTAAATCAGATACGTAGTCAATGTTTAATTTCATAGTATTTTTCCTTTCTAGATGCTTATATTATATAGAAAGATGCAAATTATGTCAAATAAAAAACCATTGACACTTTTATATGTCAACAGTTTCTGTGGATAAGTTATTTATTATTACATTTGCTTATAAACTCTTCTTCATGTTCTTTTATTTCTTTAATAATAGTTTCTTCAAGAGTTAAATATTTAAATTTTAATTTTGGTATGTTATTCATATTTCCTCCTATTTAATTATATCATATTTTGTTTATTTTCTCACGATAATCATCATAATTACCAATATATCTAGTTATGTTCTTATTTTTTATTTCTATTATACTAGTAGCTATTTTATTTATGAAATATCTATCATGAGATACAAATAATATAGTACCAGTAAACTCCTTTAGTGACTCTTCAAGCATTTCTCTTGTATCAATATCAATGTGATTAGTTGGTTCATCTAGAATTAAGAAGTTATATGAATTTTTGATTAGACAGAATATTTTTAATCTTACTTTTTCTCCTCCGGATAAATATTTTATTTTTTTATGAATGTTTTCTCCTGCAAATAGGTATTTGAATAAGGCACTTCTTAAATATTGTTCTGGTCCAATGAAATATTTTCTGGCTTCTTCTAGTACTGATAAATTAATATCTTCAAACTCGATCTCTTGAGGAATATAACCTATCTTGATATTACTTCCTAGTTTTATACTATTATTTCCTTTTAATATTTCTTTGATTAGAGTTGATTTACCGACACCATTATCTCCGACTAGACAGAGTCTATCTTGATATTTAATACTTAAGTTAAGGTTATTAAATATTTCTTTAGTACCATAAGATAGATTTAGATTATTTATTGTTAATACATCTTTTCCTGATCTACTAGCGGTATCAAAAGTTATATTTAGTTTTTTCTTTTCTTCTGGTTTATCTAACTTTTCTAGTTTTTCTAATCTTTTTTCGATACTAGCGGCTCTTCTAAAAAATATTTCTCCACCACTTGGTCCACAAAGACTGCCATATTCTTTTAATCTTTTGATACTATTTTCCATAGCGGTTATTTGTTTTTGTTGGTCTTTATAGTTTTTTAATTCTAGTAATAGTCTATTTTCACTTTCTTTAATATAGTAACTGTAATTGCCATGATATACTTCTATTCCTCTTTTGGTTAATAAATATACTTTGTTTATGACATTATCCATGAAATAGCGGTCATGGGATACTAATATTATTGTACCTTTATAGTTCTTTAGTGTTTTCTCTAACCAAATCATTTTATTTATATCTAAATGGTTAGTGGGTTCATCTAATAATAAGACATCTGGTTCTTGTAATAATAATCTTATTAGAGATATGATGGTTTTTTCTCCTCCAGATAGGGTATTGAAATTTCTATTTAGCATTTCTTCAGTTATATTAAATACTGGTAGTATTTTTTGAATCTTTGTTTCGTATTCATATCCTCCTAGCGAGATAAACTTCTCTTGTAGATTCATATACTTTGTTATTACTTTATAATCTTCAGTTAAGAGTTTATCTTCATATCTTTCTAATTTTTCTTTTAGTTCTATTATTTCTTTAAAGGCACTATTTATATAGTCTTTTACTATTATATCTTTTTCTTCAGGTATTTGACTTAAATAGCCTATACTTATATTATTTCTTATTGAAAGGGAACCAGAATCTATACTTTCTTGGCCTGCGATTATTTTTAGTATAGTACTCTTTCCACTTCCATTTGTTCCAATTAAGCCTACTTTTTCTCCTTTTTGTACTGTTATATCTATATTATTTAATACTAAGTCAAAACCAAATGACTTACATGCTTTACTTATATTTATATCTATCATAATATTCCTCCCATCAAAAAAAGTTATATGAATATATTGCATCCATATAACTTTTATTTATATATATAGATGCAGGCACGACAAAAACTCACACCCACATCTCATTTTTTTTACTTTTATTTTTGATGAGATAAAGGTGTGATATTTATAGTAAACATGATTACATTACCTACATATTTATACATAAATATCCCTCCATTTATAATATATTATAGTTTTTTACTTTTGTCAATTGTTTTTACACTGCAAGCCATTTGTCTTGCTAGTGTTATTTGGAGTCTTTGGTCTCCAAATAAGTATTAATTATACTTATTATATATAAGCATAAAATATATACTTAAAGTAGTTTATTATTGGTATTTTTTTTTGTTATTTTGAGTATAATAATAGTGCAATATACTTGACTTTTTATGATAGTTATAGTATCATTGTATTACCGGAGAGAAATCTCGTCAGGTCGATAGCTCAATGTCGATTTTATTAAATTAAGTGTATGTTAAGTACACCGCTTGAGTTGGGGAGAGACTACTAGATAGTCTCTTTTCTTTTTATGGGAATAATAGTTTATGATCGATAATATCAATATCAGAATCAATATTTGATAATGCTTTTCTTCTAGTAGTACCTGCGATTAAATCTGCTGCTTGCACTAAATAATTCTTACCTGAATCTTGATATGTTAATCTTATTTCTAATTTTCCATATAATATATTTTTATATTTTATATCATAATTATAATTAGATATTCCATGTAGTAATTCTTCTGTTAGGCCATCTTTTAAATTATAATAACCATTACTTTTTGTAGATTGTTCATCTATATTTATTATTAATCTCACATTTTTATGTGGGTCTATTTTTTTATCTTTTATTAATTCTTCAATGGTACTTTTAATTAATCTTCTTATTGTGTAATCTATGTATCTTCCTTTTGAGGCTTTATTATTTATAATATGATTATATACTTTTGTATTATTTATTACTAGGGCAATAGTATAATATTTACTTATGTAGTTCATAATCCTTCTTTTATGACCTTTCTTGATATTTGTATTTTTTATTTCTTTACATTTTTTAGTACATTCTCCTTTTGTTTGGTCACAGTAAGAACATTTTATTTCATTTATTATTTGGCGATACTGCGTTATAAATTTATCTTTTTCTTGTTTTGATAAAAAGACTATTCCTGCATATACTGATACTTTTTCTTTTTTTGTTAATTTACCTGAATCATCTAAATTTATATATATTTCTTGATATTCTTCTTTTTTATTCATGTAAGCGCTCCCTTCAATTGTTTTAATGTTTATTATAGCACTTACTTTTACTCTTGTCATTAGTTTTTAAGTAATTTTGTTTATCAACAATATATGTGGATATAAGAAAAACTATAGACATTAATCTATAGCTTATATAAATACTTTTATTTCAGAGACATTTGGCCCAGTAAATTTTTTTGAAAGACTTTTGGCTTTCAAAAACCTCGAACAATGTAATGTGAGAGTGATATATTACCTTCTACTTTTTCCTTTAGAAGATAATAGTTCTTCTCTTAAACATCTATAATATTCAATACAATTAACATATTTATTTTCTTTTTCATTAAATATCCATATAGCAGTTAAATCTTCTAACGAGATAGCTCCCATTTGTCCATCTTTTACTTTGGTATAAGGGGCTTCTAGTACTGGTCTTTTATCGTAGTAAAATAGTTTATCTCCACCTCTAGTCCAAAATAATTCATTATTATGACCACCTTTTACTTTATCTTTACTTCTTGCATATCCACTAGTTATAATATCTTCTACTTGATCCATACCGGTTACTCTATATACATAATTATTATTTGTTGTCATGGCAATAGGACTATCTTTACCAAAAGCTAATTCTCGGACAAATACTCTATTTCTAGTACTCTCTATTCTATCGTCTTCCATAATATCGTTTTTAATCTTTGAAAATATTGATTAACCTTTCTTTTACTTCCTCTACTAATTTAATTTGTTGATCTAAGAAACCATTTTCATCTAAAGAATTTGTTATATAATCTTCATATTCTTTTTCTTTACCATCTATTAAATCAATTACTGCTAGTATACCACGAATATCTAAATTTAATTTATTTCTTTTTTCTTCAATTAAGCTATTATTCATTATCTGTTTCTTCCTCCTTGTTCTTGTAATGTTTCTCTCATTTCTTCTTTTAAATTTTCATCAACCATTATATCACTCATATTTTCTATCTTATGTATTTGTTTAGCATAATCTGTAAAACTTAGAAAATCATTTTTATTTTTTAGACTAGTTCTATACTTTATGTACTCTTTATAAATGGTATCAGCTTTTGGCTTTACAGTTTCTCTCGCTTTCCAATCTTTATAGTCCGCCATGAATGAATATGCATTATCACTATAACCTATTCTTATATCATTTAATTGTTGTGGTGTTAAATCTTCAACAGTAGCATCATTTTTAATTCTTCCTTGTTTTTTTAGATCATATAGTCCTCTTTCTATTGGAGTCATTTCAGCTAATTTCATTAATTCATCCATTTTTCTTTTGATCATAGTTTCTCTATTTATAGGCTCTGCATATACATCACCATTTCTTTCTTCAAAACTACTATCTTCAAAGGCTTTAGATGTCTCTAATTCTCTTATTGCTTCTTCTCTTATTTCAGCCATTACTGTTCTTCTTAATTCATCTTCATACTCAATTTTTGCTTTAGCAGATTCTACTTTTGCTTTTTGTGCTTTGGCTTCACTTTGATACTTTGCTTTACCATTATTTCTTGCTAAATCTAATTCATTTTCTGGAATATCAAACTTTCTAGCAAAATCTTGCATTGCTGCTTTAATTTCGTTAATATTTTGTAGATCATCAGGAGTTTCCGCTAACGCTTTTTCTAGTTCATAGGCTAGATTTTCATATGTTGTTATTCTATTTTCTTTTTCATTCTCTTTATTTTCCTTTGCATCTTTGGCTTCTATCTGTTCTTTTATATTACTAAAGTCAAACTTGGAAATAAACTTATTGGCTTTATCCAATTCTTTTTGATATTTATTTTGTATTTTTGATAAAAAGGTTTTTATCATAGTGATATCAATTTCGGTAATTTTATTTAATTCAGTCATAGCATTAGAAATTTTAAGTGTTATTCTATTTGCTTTTTCTCTTGTTAGCATTGCCTCTTTTATTTCAGCAATATTTGCGACAATATTATTAATACTTTTAGTTGGTTCTAATTCTCTTTTACTAATCATTTCTTCTATTTTAGATATTAATACGCTTTCACCACTATCTAAAGAAACTTCACTCTTATTTATATTAATAGGAGTGTACTCGGGAGTTAAATCACTAAGTAATTCTTTTTCCATTTCCTTGGTTGCTACTTCAAAGGAAATACTTTTTTTATAATCTAAACCATCATATACTAGAAAGGCTTTGTCTGATAGTCCGAGTTTCCCTAATATTTTTTGTACTTCTAGGCTGGCATTTTTTATATTATCTTTCTTTTCTTTATTGGCACTTCTAAGACTACTATTAACAGCATTTCTTAGTTCAGCTGTTTCTTCAGCAGTTAGTAATGAGCTTATATCATCTAAACTCGAAGTTACAACTTCGGGTAATTTATATTTGCTACTTTCCGAAAATTTTAAATTACTCATTGCTTTACTTAATTCTGTTAATCTTCTAATTTCTTCTTCATGACTTTTATTTTCACTATTCATTGTTAGTCTATCAACAAATCCAACTTTTCCTGGTCCATTAAGTTTTTCTTTATTTCTTTCTATTTTGCTACTTAATTTTTCAAGTTTTTCGCTGATTGATTTTTCCATTGATCTATAAATGTCTAAACTACTTACTTCTTTATCTTTCATTCTATTTCCTCCAAAATAATGCTTTCTTTACTATTTTTGTACTTCTGCTATATGTTAATATATTGTACTATAATATTTTATAT
>CDZH01042343.1_pt1 | contig 37444 bp, 24 predicted proteins | sample 557721 | NCBI WGS metagenome assembly CDZH01 (sample SAMEA3182062, study PRJEB8094) | gut metagenome | biome: human; feature: gut; material: Stool; isolation source: human stools | place: Canada | collected 2013-01-14 | reverse complement strand
CCCCCCCATATTACACTACCGGTAATGAGGGCCGTCATCAATAAACCCTTGGAAAAATTACTCTTCATGTTTACTCATACTCCTAAAAAATATATTTTGACCACTCTTCCCCTGCCCAGTCTTGCATGGTCACAGGCTACTAAGCGCATCAAGCAAAATTGTAAGCTATACGGCAATATAGCTATAAAAAAGCGCCCTTGCTTTTATAATCAGCAAAGGCGCAAGTTACTCTTCTGATACTATATAGAAAGCTTCTTTGTAAAGTTATATTTCGCTTTAGAAATCTCTCTTTTTGTATGTCTATAGTATACTACACAAGTCTTATATATTCAACATCTATTCTTATTATTAAACTAAATTCTACTAGGAAATTTTTCTTTCAACCACAAAAACAGTATTGGCAGCACCAACAGCGTAAACACCGTTGATGTTATCATACCGCCGATGATAACCCACGCCATGCTCACGCGCGTTTCCGAGCCTGCGCTCAGCGACAGTGCCGTCGGCAGCATGCCCACCACCATCGTCATTGCTGTCATAAAGATAGGCTTCAGACGCGTTTTGCCTGCTTCGATTACCGCAGCCTTCGCCGTCATGCCTTCATGCATCAGCGTGAGCGTGTAATCCAAAAGCAACGTGCCGTTTTTCGCAACAAGGCCGTCCATAACCAGAATACCGATAAGCGAATACAGATTGATTGTATTATGCGTCAGCAGCAAACAGAAGATAGCACCGATAATGCCCAGCGGCAGCGAAAACATACGGATAAACGGCGTGAATACCGATTCATAAAGCACTGCCAACAGCAAATAAATCAAAAGCAGTGACAGTGACAACGCCATAGCCATTTCGGCAAAGGAATCGTTCATCGTGGTCGCCTGACCGGAGAAAGCGTAGGTACTCTTTAAGCCTGCGGCATTGAGCTTCTGCGTCAGCTCCTTAACTACCTCATTCAGCGGTCTGTCCGTCAGGTTGCACTGGATGTTGATGATGCGCTCCTTGTTCACGCGACGGATAGTAATAGGGCCTACGCCCTCTTCTACGTCGGCAAGGTCGCCAAGAAAGACGCTTCCTCTGCCTGTCTGCACGGGAATAGCGCGCACGTCTTCAATATCATAGCCACTGCCACCGGCAAAGCGTACTGCAATATCGGTATCATTGCCATGGTTTTGCACATCGTTTGCCAGTACGCCGGCACTGCGTCCGCCGATGGCGGCGTTAAAGGACTGCGCCACGTCATTGACTGTCGCGTGATAATATTTCAGCTTGTCGCGGTCTACTGTCACCTTCAGCTCCGGCATGCCTTTAACATAGGAATTTTTAATATCCTTCAGGCCTGCAGTCGAAGCAAAAATCTGCTCCACCTTAGCGGAGTCGGCCACAAGCTGGTCCATATCGCTGCCCTTAAGCTCCACCTGTACCGGCGAGCGCACAAGGTTGCGACCGCCCGAAACACCGGTAACGGACGACTGAATCTCATTGACGCGCACCTTGATTTCGCCAAGATTCTGCTTGGCAAAGCTGCGGATGCCCTGTGCTACCTGCCAGACATCCCTGCTGCGCTCGTCGCTGCTTTTCAGCGCGATAACCAGCTTGCCCATGCTCTGTGTGGTCGTTACATTAGTCATATAATGCTTGATTTCCGGCACCTTGGCCAAATAATCCTCAAACAGCAGCAAGGCCTCGTTGGTTTGGTCAGCGTTAAAGCCTGTAGGCAGCTCAATATTCACTTGAATCGCGCTTTCGTCGGTACGCGGCATGTATTCCGAGCCAACTATACCAAGCGGTACCAGCGCCACCGCCACCGCGAAGGCTGCCAGCACTCCCAGCACCAGCTTCTTCGGCTTTTCTATGCATTTGCGCAGCAGAACATCATATTTGGCAATCGTCTGCGCCTCAAAGGCATCCAGCCTGCTCCACAGCTTGCCCTTAGGCTCCTCCACACCATTTTGATAAAAGCGCGAAGCCAGCATCGGCGTCAGCGTAAAGGATACGACAAGCGACATCAGCGTAGCAAAAACAATCGTCATGCCAAACTGCTTGAAGAACTGGCCTGTCGCGCTCTGCATAAAGGCAATCGGCAAAAATACCACCACGTCGCAAAGCGTCATAGCGATTGCCGCCATACCAATCTCATTACGTCCTTCCTCCGCTGCCACGTCGGCGCTTTTGCCCATCGCCAGAAAGCGATGGATATTCTCCAACACAACAATGGAGTCATCGACAAGAATACCGATACACAGCGCCATACCCATAAGTGACATCATATTGAAGGTAAAGCCTGCCAAATACATCAGGAAGAAGGTTGCAATAAGTGAGGTCGGAATGGCAATCATAACTGCCATAGAGGACTTCCAGCCACGCAGGAACAGATACAAAACAAGTCCCGTGGTAACAAGTCCTTCGAGCAGCGTTTTTAGCGTATTGCTCAGGGAATCGCGCACGAAATGCGACTGGTCATAAACAACTGTGAAAACGTAGTCTGGATAATCCTTGCGCAGAGTTTCCAGCTGCTGCAGCACGCCATCTGCTGTGTCGACGATATTGGCACCGCTGGCCTTGTATACCTCCAGTGATACCGCCTCGTTGCCGTCAACACGGCTATAGGCCACGGCACGCTTATCCTTGGCCTGCACGTTGGCCACCTGCCCCAGCTCGATGTATCTGCCGCCTGCACCCTTAAGCTGCAGATGCTGAATCTCCTCCGGAGCCTTATACTGCGCCTGCAGACGCACGGTTTTTTCCAAAGCATCGGTATAGACGGAGCCGGAAGAAACAATAACGTTTTCCTTGCGCACCGCTGTAATAATATCCTGCAGCGTCAGTCCGTAATAATTGAGCTTATCCTTATCTACCTCGATTGCGATTTCCTTGGCACGGCCGCCGGTGACGTCAACATCGGCTACGCCGGCTGCCTGCTGCAAGCGCTCCTTAAAGCTGCTGTCTGCCAAGGCAAAAATATCGTCCAGGTTATCCTTAGACGTTGCTGCAATCTGGATAATCGGATATTCTTCGGAGGAACGCTTGAGCACTGCAGGCTCATCAATATCCTCCGGCAGATTTTTGCGGATACGGCTGACCTTTTTGGTTGCCTCAATCGCTACCATATCAGCATCAGCCTGACTGTCCAGCTCAACAAAAATCTCCGCACGTCCGGGACGTGTAGCGGAACGCACCTGCTTAAAGTGTGAAATTGAGGACAGCTCGTCCTCAATCGGCTTCGTCACCTGCTGTTCAACGGATTCCGTACTGGCGCCCGGATAGTTGACAATGACGCTGATAAATTTAGAGTCTACGTCCGGCAACAGCTCCACGCCAATGCGAAAGAAGCTGATAAGACCGAGGACGCAGACTAATATGTAAATCATACAGATACCGATAGGCCGTTTAATAGAAAAGCGCGTAATATTCATTACTTCGCCTCCTCCTTGGCCACCTCAACCACCATGCCGTCACGCAGACGCGCAAGATTATCAAGGATAACCGTTTCGCCTATCTTCACACCCTGCACTATTTCAATGCTTTCATTATTACTTGCACCGGTAGTAACAGGCTTTTTCAGAGCCTTATTACCCTTGCCCAGCACATAGACAAAATATTTGCCATCCCGTTCGAGAACGGCATTTTTAGGTAAATATATAGTGGATGGCTTTTGCAGAAAACGCAATTCACCCTTGGCAAACAAGCCTGCCTTTACGTTGGAGCCAGGCTCATCCAGCCTGATGCGGAGGGTAAATTTGTTTGTTTCCCTGCTTCTTACAGGGCTCACATAAACAACAGTACCCTGGCATATTTCGCCAATCGCCTCCAGCTTCAGCTCGACCTGCGTGCCAACGGTCACAGAAGCAGCCTCGGCCTCTGTAATATCGCAGTCCACTGTAAAACCACTGTCATCCAAAAGGGTAAGCAGCCTGCTGCCTGCAGGCGCATAGCCACCCACTTCTGCATCGCGGTAGGTAATAATACCTGCGCGTGGTGCCTTAAAAATCAGATCGTGATACTTGTTTTGCGCAATAATGTACTCCTGCTCGCGTCTGGCAGCAATCTGCTCCTGACGGTAAACCTGCGACGGTGTGCCATCATAGCTTTCCTGCTGCGCCAAAGCATCGTACTGCGCTTTTTTATTCGCCAGCGTCTGCTCCATACTGTCCAGCTCAGACTTGGAAACAGCGCCCTGCGCATACAGCTTGCGGTAACGCTCCGCGTTGACCTGCGCCAGCTTATAATCAGCCTCATAGCGAGTAAGGCTGGTGCTGTAGCTCACGTCCGTTGTTGCCGCATTGGCTCCGGCCTCGGCATAGCGTGCCTGGGCCTTGAGCATTTCGGCGCGGGCATCATCAAGATGCTGCACCAGGAGGATATCTCCGGCCTGCACCTTGCTGCCCAAATCCACATTAACCTCATCGACGATACCGGCATACTTGTTGACGATATCAATCTGTGCCTTGGCCTTGAGCTGTCCAAAAAGATTAATGCTTTTATACAATGGTCGCCTGCTCACTACCTGCGTGTGCACAATAGGTTTCATTACTGCTTTTTTTGACGTAGACTGGTTGGAGAGATGCCTGAGGCCCAGTGTCAAGGTAATGCCTATCACACAGATAGCAAGCAGACTAAGGAGTTTGTGTTGTAATATATAGTTTTTTGCCTGAGTAAAATTGGGGCGCAGCATTATTTCGCTGCTGCTTGCGCATCAGCAGCCACTGCCTGCTGGCAGATTTCCAGCATAGCCTCAGCAAAGCTGCCTGCCGGAACCGGAACAAACTTCAGCTCTTTAGCCTGATGGCTCAGTAGAGTTTTCTTGCTGCCATATACATCCATGCCCTCTACGCCGTAGGTTTTATCCTGCAGATTAAAGGTCATAACTATTTCGCAGTACTGCACCTTCTCTTTTTTAGCCAGAGAAGCCTTGTATTTTTCATTGAGCTTTTTCAGCATATCCTTATCAGTAAAGACTGTTTTGGTCAGCACAGTGATAATATTTTTATCTGCTACACCGTTAGTAACCTTGCTGAAGGTCAGGGAATCCATATCGTAAGCATAAATACCTACGTTATTTTCTACAACGATAGACCAACGTGCCTGCTCCTGTTCTTCCTCGCTCGGTTTAGGCATCATGCTGATTTCCCAGTTCATACCCTCCTGAGTTGCAGGCTTTTTGTCTGCATCAGCAGCAAATGCGGTTGCACAGCAAAATAAGGTCATTAATAAAATAAGCAGCTTTTTCATGAAAACTCCACTCCTTTGTATTCTAATATATCTATTAGTATACTATACTCTTATCTTTAATTCAAATTTCTTACAATACGAATTATATTTTCCTTAGACAGCTTCTGCAGCGTATAATAATTGGCCTGCATAGCGGCGGCAACCTTCTTTGCCAAGCCCAGCTTGATAAAATCGCTTTCCGTATCAATCACTACGGAGGTAATTTTAGCCTTGGCGATTTTTTCAGCAATGCTGATTGCTGCTGCTACAGGATCCTTTTCACCCTCGTGTACGGCATTCGCGCGTCCGTCGGTAACAACGATCAGAATCGGCTCCAGCTCGCTGTCACGCTTGTTTAAAAGCGCCAACGTCTGCAGCGACAGCGCCAAGCCGTCTGCCAGCGGCGTTTTACCACCGGTCGGCATTTCTGCCAGACGCTTCTGCGCCAGGTCCACGCTGCGGGTAATCGGCAGCAGCATATCCGCCTTATCACGACGGAAAGCAATCATGCCTACGCGGTCACGCTTTTGGTACGCCTCCTGCAGCATGTAGAAGATGGCCCCCTTAACGGCGCGCATACGCTCACGAGCACCCATGGAGCCGCTGGCATCCACAGCAAACAGGAAGGTGTTGCCGATGCGTTTTTCGCGCACCTTTTGGCGTAAATCCGCTTCCTTGATGTTCAGCGCACAGCCATTATCCTCACGCAAACGCTGAAACGGCGCTGCCGCGCGGATAGTAGCGTCAAATGCCAGGTCTGTTACCTTGCTTTTAGGCTGTTCGGCGCGCACATAACGTCCCTGCTTCAGGTCAGTCTTGGTCACGCTGCGCTTGCCGCTGCCGCGGCGCACATTGCGGTCCTTACCCAAATCCAGCAGCATCTTCGGCAGGCGGAAGCTCTTGTCGATATCGGCAAGCTGTTCCTCCGGTGCCAGATTGCTGTTATTGCGCTCCTGCTGCTGCTCGTCCTCATCGCTTTCGTCGTCCTCATCCTCGTCGTCGGAGGCATCGTCATCTTCGTCATCATCGCCGTTATCCAAGGGCGGTGGCGGAGGTGGCAACTGATTATCTTCGTTGTCCTCGTCGTTATTATCATCGTCAGGATTATCTTCGTTATCCTGCTCATTTTCATCTTCGTTTTGGTTATCGTCCTGCTGCTCCTGCTCTTCCGGCTGTTGCTCGGGCGGTTTGCGCATACGGTGCGGTAATACGAACTGTGCTGCCTCCTCCACATCCTTCGGCAGCACGTAAGCGCGCCCCGCCAGAGCGGCGATAGCGCGCGCAGCCTCGAGCAGATAAATTTCCGCACGATGGCCGGCACAAAAAGCCTGTGAGCACAGCTGAGCGGCAAGCATCAGCATCGCATCGCTCACCTCAACCTGCGGCAGCAGCTCACGCGCTGCCTGCACCTTCGCTGCCAGGGCAGCGGTTTCTTCCGCATACTGCTCACAAAACGCAAGGGTATTGTTACTATATGCTAAGGCACGTTGGATAACCTCCACGCGCTGACCGATATCCTGCAGTGCCTGCATATCTGCGTACATGCCGAAACGGTCCAGAATATGTCCGGGCAGAGTGCCCTCCTCCGGATTCATCGTAGCAATGACGGTCGTGCGCACCTCATGGCTGCAGCTGATACCGTCACGCTCTACATTGTTAATGCCTGCACTGTTGGCATCCAGCACTGCTGTCAGCAGCTCCTGACGCAGCAGGTTTGCTTCATCAATATAAAGAATATTATCCGTAGCACGCGCCAGAATGCCCGGGGAAAAGCGTTTTTCGCCCAGGCTCACGGCAGCCTCCAGGTCAATACTGCCAAAAAGCATATCCTCGGTTACGTTCAGCGGCAACGTCAGCATCCTTTGCGCACCAATCAAACTCTGCACACTGCGTGCCAGCACGGATTTTGCCGTACCCTTGGCACCGCCTATGAGCAGACCGCCTGCCCTGCGGTTGACCAAAGCAATCAGCAAGGCCTTTTTAGCCTCCTCCTGCCCCACGACCGCAGTAAAGGGATAGAGATTATTTTTAAGCATAGTCAACGCTCCTTAGGCTTCGGCAGCCAAAAAGCTCTCTACCTTATTCCAATCCAGCTCGCCCTCTTCAAACGGACGGCGGCGCATACGGTGCGGCAGCACCAGCTTAGCAGCTTCCTTCAGGTCATCCAGGTTAGCCTGCTTGCGACCGTTGAAGGCAGCCAGGGTCAGCGCTGTTTTGATCACAGTAATATCTGCACGGTGACCGTCTACGCCCAGCTCAACAGAAAGCTTAGCCACTGTTTCCAGCAGCTTGTCGTCAATGGTCACCTCCGGCAGCAGCTTGCCGGCAGCGATAATTTTTTCCGCCAGCTCCTCCTGCGCTTCCTTGTAACCTGTAATGAAGCTCTCAGCATCGCTTTCATAAGCCAGACGGCGCTTGATTACCTCTACGCGCTGCAGCGGGTCATGTTCGCCGGTCACAACAACGCTCAGGCCAAAGCGGTCCAAAAGCTGCGGGCGGATGTCACCCTCTTCGGGGTTCATAGTGCCAACCAGCACAAAGCGTGCGGGGTGGGAATAGGAAACGCCCTCGCGCTCAACGGTGTTTACGCCCATAGCAGCGGCATCCAGCAGCACGTCTACAACATGGTCATCCAACAGGTTGATTTCATCTACATATAAAATGTTACGGTTGGCCTGCGCCAAAATACCTGGTTCAAACTTTTTCTCGCCATGCTTAATTGCATGCTCAATATCCAATGTACCGACAACGCGGTCTTCGGTTGCACTTACAGGCAGTTCAACTACGCGCATGTTGATGGTTTCCTCCGGCAAGGTGCCCTCTGCCTGCAGCTTAGCAGTACAGTCATCGCACAGCTGGCTGCTGTGCGGGTCACAGTGGAAGCGACAGCCGTGCACGGCCGCCATCGGCGGCAGCAGCTCGGCAAGAGCGCGCACAGCGGTGGACTTCGCCGTGCCCTTTTCACCTTTAATCAAAACACCACCCAAGGCCGGGTTGATAACATTCAAAATCAGGGACAGCTTCATTTCCTCCTGTCCTACAATCGCAGTAAAAGGATATACAGCAGTACGTTTCATTTATATTCCTCCATTTATTAAAAAGAGCTATCAATAAAATATGTATCTAATTATACAGTGTCTACTAGGTATACACGCAAGCGATTTGGAGAAAAAATTTATGCATCGCCGCGTTCTTCTATTTCGCCTTCGATATTCAACAACAACTCCTGCAGTGACTGCTTAGTCTGCGGCTTAGCATTCCACAGCTGGCGCTGCTCCGCCTCCAGCAAAACCTCCGTCAGTCTGCGCAGCGCCCAGGGATTAACCTCAGCAAACCATTTCTGCATATCTGTATCCAAGGCATATTTTTCCGCAAACTTTTCATACATCCAGTCCTCCATAACGGCGCTGGTAGCATCCCATTGGAAGCAGTTGTCAACATAGGTTGCCAAATCACCTGCTCCCTTATAGCCAAACTCCTTCATGCCCTGGATATATTTGGGATTAATCGCTTCACCGCGGAACAGGCGCTTAACCTCCTCCGCCAACGTACGAATCACAACATGCTGACGGTCGGAGCTGTCACTGCAATAGTTCTTCGGCATCTTACCGCTGAAATTGCGTACTGCAGCAATCATACCGCCACGATAAGCGTTGTAATCATCGGAATTCAGCAGATTAGACTCGCGGTTATCAATATTGCTGACGGTAACCTCCAGCTTCGCCATCCTGTTGGTAAACAGCTGCGGCCTGTACTGACCTTTTTCGCCCTCGCCATAGACATGCGCACCCCAACGCACATACACGTCGGCAATATCGCCCAGGTCATCCCAATTACGTGAAGCCAAAAGTGCGCTCACGCCTGCGCCATGCGCACCCGGCGGGTCGCCGAAAATGCGGTAGGATGCCTGTCTCCAGGCCTGCTCCTTGTCCACGCCCTCGCTTTCCAGTCGCTGAGATTCCTCCACCACATGCTTGCGCACAAAATTGTCCTCAAAGCTTTCATCCAACGCCGCCACCTGCTGCACTGCTTTATCCAGCCAGCAAACCGCTCCAGGCAGCGTATCACGGAACAGGCTGCTGATGCGTCCGGTAACATCTACACGCGGACGCTTCAGCTCATCAAGCGGAATAATCTCGATGCCTGTCACCTTCAGGGTTCCCTTCTGCCAAACAGGACGCACGCCCATCAGGCGCATAAATTCCGCCATACACTGACCATTAGAGCGCATGTTATAGGTTGCCCACAGCAAAATACCAACACTTTCGGGATAACGCCCTTCCTCCGCCACAAACTTGTTGATTACGTCCTCTGCCATCTGCGAACCGATTTTCCACGCTACGGGAGTAGGCAGCAGCTGCGGGTCAACGCCGTAAAAATTGCGTCCGGTCGGCAAAATCTCGGCACCTCCGCTCGTAGGCGCACCGCCGGCGCTAGGCTCAATATATTCTGACTGCAGCGCACGAATACAGTTGCTGCGTTCCCAGGTAGTATGCGCCAGACTGGGATACAGCTTATCGCAGATAAAGCCGGCAATTTTAATTATCTTCTGCTGTACAGCTTCATCCCAGCATTTTACGCACTCCAACGCACGTAATTTATCTTCGTGGACTACGAAACCATCATTTTGCAGCAGACGGATAATCTCCAGACATTGGCCGTTGATTTTATCAAGCAGCATACCGTAGCTCAAAATACCGTCCGGCAACAGCTTACTGCTGTTGTCAATCAGCTCATAATAATCATATCCGTAAGCCTGTGCCAATGTTTTAGGCAGCGACGGCATATCAGGATTTTCCAAGCGCACCAACGCATAAAGATATTCCGTAAGCTTTTCGCCCTGCGGCGGATTGCCCATGATATGCAAGCCGGTAGTCATCTGCATATTCTTCAAGTCCGTCAGATATGTGTGCAGATGGCTGACATATTCATCAAAATCGGCAGCATCCTCTTCACGCACCTCATCCGTAAGGTCGGCAGCAGCAGCTTTCTCTCTGATTTGTGCCATCGGCTCGCTCAAATCGGCATCTTTATCAGCCTTAAAGTGTACATATTCCTCCAAAGCCTTTTCCAGCTCCGCCAGCTCATCATACACGCCGCTGATACTAAGTGGCGCAGAAAGATAGCTGATGAGGCAGGCAGCACTGCGGCGTTTGGCCTGTATGCCCTCGCCCGTATCAACTACCCAATAAGGATAAACATTAGGCAAATCACCGGTACAGATATCGGGATAGCATTCATTTCCCATCGCCACGCCCTTACCCGGAAGCCATTCCAGACTGCCATGCGTACCGATATGCATCATCGCATCTGCGCCCCAGATATCGCGCAGCCAGTGATAAAAACCTATATAATGATGTGTCGGCGCACAGTCAGGGGAATGATAGATTTTATCCGGATTCTCGCCAAAGCCACGCGGTGGCTGCATCATAATAAAAATATTGCCGTTCATCGTTCCTGGAATCAGCAAAAAATCATCATAAAGGAATACTTCTCCCGGTGCTTCGCCCCAATCCTGCGCCAGGCGTTGCTGTACTTTTTCCGGCAGCGTCCTGTAATAATCGCGGTATGCACTGACTAAGAGCTTGGCATCGGCATTATCAATCTGCTTTTCGCTCATGTAGTCCCTGTCATTCGTCGCACCGGCAATGAGCTCGTCGATAAACTCCTGCCTGTCCGCCGGAATATGATCAATGGCATAACCTGCATCACGCAAGTCCTGCAGCAGCAAACGCACGCTTTCAATACTGTCTATCGCCGAACAGCTGCCGATGTTGGAATTGGTAGACGGATGGTTGTGAAAAACAATGGCGATTTTCTTTTCGGCATTCGGCTTGATACGCAAAAGTGCCAGCTTTTTGGCTTTGCGCACCAACATATTCATGCGCTCCGCAATCGTCTGCGTAACCTGCTTGCCCTCAGCATCACGCTCCACTGTTGTCACCAGGCAGCTATGGATAATACCGTCAAACTCCGGCAAACTCACACTGTACGCCACCTCTACCGCACTCATGCCGTCAAAGTTTTCATACCATTCCTGATACGAACGATATAAGGTATAGGCCTGCAGTACCGTGATATTGAGCTTGGTCAAATCATCAAGTGCGCAGGCACGGATGCTGAACAGTGAAAATTTTATAGTGTTGATGAAAACATCTGCATAGCATTTACCATCTGCGCAAACGTACTTGCTTAAGGCTTCTTTAAAGCCGCCGCAGCCGCTTGCGGCGTCAGGCGAGCTTGTGGAGAAGAAGCATAAGGCGTTGCATCCCAGCGCTTCAATCTCTCTGACTACCGCATCTGCAAAAACGGTATTGCCCCACAGCCAGTCACTGCGGAAGAATACAACAGCCAGCGTCGGTTTGCCTGCTATGCAAAAATCGCGGCTATATTCCTCTACATCATCGTATACCTTGCTTGCACGGGGATGATAAATACCATCCCACGGCAACAGCTCGGGAGCAGGCGCATTACATCCTGACTGCAAAAACTGCTGCGCCAACCACAGCCACAAATTTGTCCAGTTCTGCAGACCGCCGAATTTATAATAATCATTTATCCGCTTCAGCTCCTCCTCAGACAAACCTCCATGCAGCACATCCTCCGGATTACCGGTCATCAGATAAACATGCCTCTTCTTATTGGCAAGCAGATAGGATGAGGATTCCGACAGAAACTTAGTGCTCAGGCCAGTTCCCATCCAGGGGAAAATGACAACCTCCGCCTGCTGCAGCTGCTTTTCCATATCCCTCGTCCATTCTGTATCGCTTGGGACATACAGCACCTGTCCTGCTACAGCTTCCTGAGTCTGCTGCGCCAGCTTCAATGCGTCCTGCAGATAGGCTGCAGTCTGCTCCATATTGGTGAGAAATAAAATTTGTTGCATTCTTTCACCTCCGAAAATTATCGATACTCCTATTCTTTCATAAAAATGAGGACGAACAACCATCGCCCTCACAATAAAATAATATTACGCTATATAGTTCTCATACAGTCAAGCACTTCAGCCTTATTTGCTAATATCCCTTAAGAAAAACTTCCTCTTCATCAGTAAATATATTTCCATAAGCAAGATTGGCAATCTTCTTAATCGCCCATACGCAGTTTTGATTGGAAGCATATAAATACTTGTCCTTCAAATAGCAGACATGATTATTCTTGACCGCCTCCAGATTAGCCAACGCAGGATCCTCCAAAAATTCCTTTTTATACCCATCCTTGTTATCATGCTTAAGCTCCCAGGACAGTGAAAGTAGGAAGTAATCAGGAGCGGCACGCAGCATTATTTCTTTATCCATCAGCTAACCGTTGAGCACCCCTATCTCTGCAGGTGCATTTTTCACCCCGGCAAAGTGGCACATATCATCAAAAAAAGAGCCCTTACCACCGTAATTATGGTTCATTTTAGAAACAAGCATCACACTTTTTGGCTTCATGCTAGCGCTATCAACCTTGCTTTTGATATAGTCAAGCTGTGTCTGCATTCTCTGCTGTAGCTTTTCCGCACGCTCTGATTCCCCCACAGCCTGACCTATCTCCTGAATCTGCTTTTTAATTTCTTCCACATTATTCGCATTGCTCACCACGTATACAGGTATCCCCATGGCGCGATAGGTCTGTATGCGGTTTTCTCCGGTGCTTTCACGGGCAATTATTAAATCCGGCTTGAGCGCCAGAACCTGCTCTGAAGAAAAATCATAATTTAATTTTGTAGGCTTTTTTATTGCCTCAGTACTGATGTAAGATACCGAAGCATCATACATTGATTTAGAAAGTGCAACAACACGCTCTTCATCAACAAGTCCCATCACAATATTATCCAGATTAAAATGCGTAGTCATAATACGCTGGGGCTTTTGCGCAAATTTTATTACAGTCCCCTGCGAATCAACTACCTGATAGGCTGCCCCGCTTGTTTTTTCAACATACTGCTTTTGACAGCCTGCTGTGCAAAATGCCAGTAGCAGCAAAAGCAGCAGTAAATTCTTCCACATTCTTTCACCTCATTTTCCTGTTATATGAAAAAGCAGGACGGAATATGTCCGCCCCACTTTTTCGGGAGTGTTAGCTGCCTTAATCTATCAGAAACTATACTCTACTCCTAATTCAAAGTTTCTGCCCGGTGCTGAGAACCATTTATCGTTAGGATTCAATTCATAGCTTGTCTCAGTATACATTCTATTAAATATATTGTTAACCCTAGCAAAAATATTTATTGTTTTTGTCGGTTTGTAGTTAACAGCACTATCCCAAACCCAATATGTTCTAAACGATTTACCAATTGTTTGGTTTTTAGATCTGTTCTGAGCTTTGCCAACGGTCAAACGACCTGCTAAATCTACATTAAATTTACTGCTGTTGTAATTCATACCTAAATTAAAGTTACTTCTTGGCATTGCACCATTTCTGTTAGGTGCTTTGCCGGCATCTGGCTTAATATATAAATAGTTATAACCAACATTAGCACTGAAACCATTTCCTAAGATTTTGTTTAATCTTAAAGAAGCACCTCTTGCATGTTCTTGAGCAATATTTACATATTGTCCTTTTGGATGAGTTGCAGTAGGTGTATCATCATAAGCCATAGCATCATTTGAGTCGCGTTTAAAAACATTTAAGCTACCAGTAGTTGTATCATCAATAATGAAATTCATACCAGCTTCTAACGAGGTACCACGTTCTGCTCTTAAATCAGGATTACCATAAACAGCGCTATACAAATGAGCTATGTAAGGTGCTGTAAAGAAACGTTTATAACCGAAATAAGCATTAATTTTATCGCTAGGACTATAACCCAAAACAAAGCTAGGTGTATTCGCACGTCCGTATCTAGATTGGTCGTCCATTCTTAAGCCGCTAGTGAATTTCCATTTATCATTAAATGTCCATTCATCTTGCACAAAAAATGATTTGTTGCTAATTTTCACACCGCTTGTGTTAGCGGATTTATTTTTATACAAATTAACTTTATCCCTATAATAATCAATGCCACTTACTATAGTATGTTTACCATCTTTGTAAGTTAATTGATCACTAAAACCCTCTGTAGTAAAGTCATTGACTTTAAAATAATCCTTTTCCTGTCCCTTGTTTCTATTTCTAAAATAAGATAAGTTGTTTTCTAAATTATTATTTACTTTTTGATTATAAACAGTTTCAAAACGTGAATTATCTCTTGTACCAGGTGTAATGTCAGGTGCACTCCAACCGCTATTAGTGATAACATAATCAGATTTATATGTCATATAATTTACAAATAACTCTGCATTATCATTAAAACGTTTCCCTATTTTATATGTATTATTTGTAGCATCTAACTTATCTACAATTTTTCTACCCCATCCGTCTTTATAGTCTCCTGTACGTTTCTTTTGAGCAGAAATATTCCAATAAAACCCATCTTTACTACCACTATGCGAGAAGTTATATTGTTCTCTATCATAACTGCCTGTTATAGCCGTTATTTTACTTTTTGACTCACCATCTTTAATTTTTCTTGTGATAATATTAATAACACCACCTTGAGCATCAGAACCATACAAAGTAGACGCAGAACTCTTTAAAATTTCTACTTTTTCAACACCTTCCATATTGCTAATTTCGGCTAAAGCCATTTTTCCCGCAGTACCGCAACTACCATTAATATTTGCGCGTTGTCCATCAATTAAAACAACAACATTAGAAGAGCCATTAATATAAAGGTTATTAGAAATAGAACCCTCTCCATTAGAACCATAATGTGCAATAAATACCCCAGGAATATCTCTCAAAGCTTGGCTAATATTGTCAAAATGACGTTCTTCTATCTGCTTGCGTGTAATTACTTGAATATTTGCATTTGCTTTAAATTCTTCTTCACTTGTGCGGCTTGCAGTAACAACCATCGTATCCAAAGAATACTCCTGCAGATTATCAGCAGCAAAAGCGGTTGTACCCCAAACTACACTTGTACTCATAAGTACTGACATCAATACCGCATTACTCAATACCTTGACTTTGTTCATTGTTGATTTTCAATCCTTTCATAGCCATCGTTTTATTTTTTGTTTCCGTCCAGACACAGCTAGTCTTTCATAGTCCTGTGCTATCGCTTGAAACATGCATCAGTGTAAACTATAAAGTGTTCATATAGTCAAGGATTTTTATTTTATTATTTTTCTTTCTGAGAGCCATTCCGCTTTTATAATAAATCCGTCCTGCCTGGCATTGCATACTACATTATTATTTTCTCACATATCTCTGCTTGGAGCTTTTAGGCTTATCCGGGAGCGTCAAAGCAATTTTGCCGTCATCAATCAACGGCTGCACAATTTTCGACATGGAATAATAGCGCGAAAAGCCCAGAAAAGCAATAATCTCTTGTCTGGAGCGCGGCACTGCGCAGAATGCTAACAATCGTTCTTCAACGCTGTCCGCCTGATTGCTACTATATTGCACCTGCTCCTCATGTACAGCGCCAACGCCAGAAGCAGGCATATCATACACCTGGGCAATTTTACTCTTAAAGGTAACTACAAACTCGCCATGACGTACAGCAAAAACCGGCGGCGGCAGCTGTGCCTTTTCCAGCTCGTGATAAATAGTCGGAATGCCGCTGTAACGGTTTTCGGTAACATGCAGCAGCTCCAAAATATTCGCCAGCGCACTGTTGCGTGTATCCGGACGCACTTTGCCTAATGAATCAATCGTCAGCTTGCCATATAAGCCACCGCTGGAAATAATCTCCAGACGATTACGATATATTTCCAAACGCACAGGCACGTTTTCCGAGTGAATACTGTAATCGCGATGTACCAATGCATTAAGAATCGCCTCACGCACTGCCTTCAGCGGATATTCATCCCTGTCCGCACGCTTGCCCTTATCATCTATAATCGTACTGTGGCGGCTGTTGCGGTTCACAAAATCAACCGCCTCGTCTACCATTTCATCTATCGTGCCGGTAATCCGCTCATTATCAATAAAGCGCTCTCCCTGTAATCCCGGCTCGCCCATTACATTGCCGGGCAAAGCAACAGCCGTAATGCAAAGCTGCGGAAACGCTCCCTGCGGGTATTTAGAAAAGCATAGCTCCCCTGCCAGCGTCGGCTGTCCGTTTACCGTAACACCCATCAGCTCCAGGATTTCTTCATCACTGACATGCTTAGCCAAATTTTTGCGGTCTTTTTTTACTGCCTGCAAAAAGCAAGCCAGCTTTTCTTCATCAAAAAAGCTTCTGCGTGCACCCGTTGCTTTGCGAATATCGTCGCGAATGCGTTTGCGAAAGGCATCATAGCTGTAAATCTCATATTCACTCATCGGTTCATCAGCATCGCCCACACGTATATAAGCGCCTTTCAATCTGCCTGTACCACGATAAAAACACGGTCTTTCTGCGACATCAAGCCCCGGAATCTCTGCCGAAACTACAACCTTGTCATCTATTTCGCAAACAGTAAATAAAGCACGCACACACGGTGACATCTGATTACACTGTTCCGTTACCTTTTTCTGCAAATCCTGCGCATCATAAACGCCGACAACCTCAAAGCCCTTTCTTTCATCTATACCGAACACGATAACGCCGCCCTCGTCCTGATTGGCAAAGCTCGACAATGTATCGTATAAACGTGTAGGACAGCCCTTATTAGCAGATTTAAGTTCTACTGTTTGCATTTCGCATTGCAGGCGTTGTATCTTGTCAACAAGCTTGCGTAAGTCTTCAATTTGCATACTTTTTCTTCCTTTCCGTTGCTACTCATCTATAGTTTAGCAACTTTTTGGCAACTAGTCAATTGTTTTGCCAACTATTTTGGCAACATTAACATAAAAAAGTCGGCAAGCAGCATTTCACCGCTCACCGACGTCATTGATAATTTTATTTACTATATACAGCGTCTGCCAAATCCTCTACAGCGTTGACAATATACTGCGACACGCACAGCACATGCTTCGCCGGCACTGTATAGACCTTTCTGTTTTTCACTGCGTCCGTAGTCTGGTAACCGGAATTGTTCAGCAGCTCCTCCTCCATCTGCTTCGGATCATGCTGACCGTCATAATTCCAGCCTGCGAGTAAAAACACCTCTGGATTGAGCTGAACCACGGCCTCCTGATTGACGATACCAGGCTTATCATAATGCAGCTCCTCCAAGGCATTGCGCACCTGTGCATATTTGCAGACATCGTTAAACGAAGCCTCCGGACTGTAGTAAGCACCGTTACTGCGCATAAAAACAATGCGCTTCTGTTTTTCCTTAGGAATTTTGCCTATTTTATCCTGCACCTTCTTCAGATGCTCGTCCATCGCGGTAACCATCATCTCGCCACGTTCCTTTTCGCCCACAGCCTCGCCCAAGAGGCATATGCACTGGCGCACATCTTCAAAGCTTTTGGGAGTTTTATAAACATAAACCTGCAGGTTCATATCGCGTAGCGACTGAATAACCTCCGGCTTAACAAAATCCGGTATCAATATCAAATCAGGGTGCAACGCCATAATTGCCTCCGAGCTTTGGCCATCTACTCTGCTTCCCACACTCTGCGCCCGCTCTACAATATTGGATATCCCCGGGTCGTCCACCAGACGTGAGAAGGCAGCAATGCGACTGCTTGGTACAAGGTCAATGAGGATTTCATCAGTGCTTATAGACATAGATATAATGCGCTGGGGTTTTTCTTTAAAATACAGCTTATGCCCCTGCGAATCCGTAACAGTATAGGCTGCAGTACTGTTCGATTTTTGCGCACTATCACTGCTGCAGCCTGCAACTATTAATAGTATACTCAAACACACCAGCAGTGCTGTTATTATCTTTTGATATTTTTGTTTCGACATATTTTCTTCATCCTTTATTTTCCTTCAGTATAGCTATTATAGCACGAACATCAGCTTTCGACATAAGCAAGTTATAGCAGTTTGGCATATGAGAAAGGCAGAACAGATTTTGCTCTGCTCTGCCTTTCTCAAAGGAGTTAAGTGTATATGAATAAGGTTAGGGGCTGATTAGAAGGTGTATTCTAAGCCAACTTGGAAAGAACGGCCAGGCATTGCATAGTAGTCATAAGGATTGTTAGCATTGCCGCCCCAAGGAATATTAGATTGCTCTGCATAGAATTTATCAAACAGGTTGTTTACCTTGCCGAAAATCTTAATGTTTTTCGTAGCCTGGTAGTTAGCAGCCAAGTCAAAAATCCAATAGCTGTTAGATGGGAACATCTTTGCCACAGAACCTTCACCTTGACCTCTATCGATAGAAGCTCTTGCATTCAAGTTAGCATTAAGCTTATCACTATCATAGGAAACACCTAAATTAATAGCATGCTTCGGGAAATAGCCATTGTTATTATCTCCGTAACCTGGGGAAGTGAAGTGCAGGAAAGTATATGCACTATATACAGACCAGTTTTTATCAAAGTTTTTGCTGATTTGGAAATCAAAGCCTTTTGCATCCTCAGTCAAAGCGTTTTCATAATAACCGGTGTAATCAGTAACAGAATGATATTTAATTCTATTATCAGTATTGCGTTTAAAAGCATGTGCTGTAATTTGTGTTGTATTATCCAGCTTATGGTTTATACCTATTTCAAGGTTCTTACCAGTTTCAGGTTTGATATTGGGATTGCCAAGACTATAAGTATAGTTAGAAACAGTCGGAGCTACAAAGAATTTACTCCAAGCAACGTACATGTTTGTATCATCGTCAAATTTATAGCCTAAAGTAGCACGCGGTGTTGTTTTGCTGCCAGCCCAGCTATGCTTATCATAACGTGCGCCATATGTTAATTTCCATTTGTCAGTCATGGACCATTCATCCTGCGCATAAATAGCCTTATTGTAAATCTTGGAGTAGGATGTCTCACTCTTCACAACATCGTCATCTTTTGTGTAGTCAACACCAACTGTTACAAGATGCTTATCGTCAAAGTTTTTCGTCATGTAATCAGAAATACTTAAAGTCTTGTATCTATTACGTTGAGCAGAACCACTTTTGCTGCCAATGGAAAGACGTTTGTAATCGCTGTTACGGATAGACAAAGTATTTGTTAAGGTATCATCAATTTTCTGATTATACTGCATAGTATATGCTTTTTCTTCTACATTACCACGTTGAGTACGACCATTCCAAGCTACATATTGAGCAGTGTTTTCATAAAGAAAATCAAATTTGTTATAGTCATAGCCAAAGCTGATGCTGGAACCTTCACCAAGTTCCTTGGTAACTTTTAAATTTACAGAGTTACCATCTTTATCTTGCAGCCATTTATTTCCGTCACCATCTTTAATATCACCTTGTTTATATTTAGTTGCATCTAAGCTATAGCTCCAAGATTTGTCTTTTCCCTGGTTATGTAATGCATAATTCTGGGTGTTAAAATTACCGGCAGATACAGTCAATTTACTTTGGTTGCCATCGACTTTTTTAGTGATAATATTGATAACACCGCCTTTAGCATCAGCACCATACAAAGCTGAAGCAGAACCCTTCAACACTTCGATGCGTTCAACATTATCCAGATTTAAGTAAGAAGCCTGGAATGCCTGACCTGCGTGGTTGGCACGTACACCGTCAATCAAAACAACAGTGTTATCAGCACCATTCATACGGAAGGCACTAGCACTATAACCGGCTAAGCCATAGCTTAAAAATTGTACGCCCGGTACATTTCTTACAGCCTCTTCCAAGCTGGTATAGTGATTATTTTCAATTTCTTTGGCAGTAATAACGTTGATATTGGCATTAGCATCAACAATTTTTACAGGAGTTCTGGTGGCAGTTACAACCATTTTGTCCAAAAAAAATTCAGGAGCATCTTCAGCAGCTAACGCTGTGCCCCCCCCAAGCACACTTGTACTCATGAGCATTGACATCAAAATAGCATTACTTAATAACTTTGTTTTTTTCATTTACTCATACATCCTTTCAAAAAACATTTAGTTTTACAACAGCTAGTCTTTCATAGTCCTGTTGTATTGCTAAACCTGTATCATTCTAATCTATATAGTAATCATATAGTCAAGAGTTTTCTTGCATATAAGAATTGTTTCTTTTCTCCCCCCCAACTTCACTATCTAACTAATAAATGTTATAATAAACATAACTATTACGCAACGTATTGTGTTAAAGAACCAAGGTGATACTTTATGAGCAAAACTCCCAAGCTTTACTATACGGCAGGCGAGCTGGCAGACCTTTTTGAATTGCCAAAGCAAACCTTGCTTTACTACGATAAAATGGGCATTCTGTCCCCGGAATTCATTTCCGAAAACAACTACCGCCATTACTCCCTCAAGCAGTATTTAGTTTTAGAAATTATCCTAAACATGCGCAAGCTGGGAATCCCCATCTCCAAAATCAAGGAATACCTTGCTGAACGCAGCATTGACCGACTACAGACGCTTTTACAGGCCAAGGACCGCGAATGCGAGGAAATTATTGCGCACAATGAAAAAATCCGCAAGAATATTCACGTTGTTTTTCAGCAGCTGGATAAAATCCGCGAAAGCCGGCTTAATCAGATAACCGTCACCTTCCGCCGTAGCAAGCGATTCCTGCTCAGTCCTGTGCCGCCGGAATGCAGCGGCGACGAAAGCATTAAAATTCTTGCCAGACATAACTTGAATGTTTTTTCCAAAGAGCATTTCAAGGAAAAGGCTGTCGGCTGGCTAGCAGACAAGGATTGCTTTCTGGCAGGTGAATACAGCCGACCGCTGGCCTACTTTTCCAGTGTTAACCCCGATTACCATGGCAAAATGGAGTGCTACACCCGCCCTGCAGGACTCTATATGACGCAACGCTTTCAGGGTACCTTCCGTGAGCATGTACAGGAGCTGGCGGAGTTTTTTAAAGCTTATATGCAGCGTAATAAGCTGCACGCCGTAGACAATCTTTATATTATGCCGCTGAAAAATCATTGGATGACACCTGAGCCTGAAGAATATATCTACCAGATTTCCCTACGTGTTGAGCCTGATAAAAATTAAAAACTGCACCATCCAGTATCGTTTCCGATACTAAGCGGTGCAGTTTTTTCTATTATGCTTTCTACTTCACCCTTAAATGCTGCACGCCCTGCACAGCGAATGCTTCGCCGTAGGCAGCATGAGCGATTTCCTGCACGCCGAAAACAACGTCCTGCGAGCAGTTGTAGATATAGCCTTCATTGGGATAAAAAAGCTGCTTGCTTTTGATAGCGCGCATGGTCTGCAGCGACGGATCCTCTAAAAATTCCTGATTATATTTTTTGATATCAAAATTGCCATGGTCGTTATACACCGGCATTATCAGCAAATCCGGATCAATCTTCACCAGCATTTCCTTAGTAACCTGCTGGCCGTTTTTGATTCCTGCAGCCGAAACGCCGTTGATAACGCCTGCTTCCTTACACATATCGTCAAAGATACATCCCTCGCCGCCATAGGAGCTCATCAGCGAAACAAGAACGATTTTCTTCGGCTGCTGCAGCCTGAGCGCCTCTACCTGCTGCTTCACCTGCGCCAGCCTGCTGTCCATCAGCTTTACCAGCTCTTCACCCTTACTGTCGGCGTGCATGGCTTTGGCGATAGTGCGCACGTTTTGCCTGATATCCTCAATAGTCGCCGGTCCTTTCAGTACGATAACATTCATGCCCAAATTACGCAAGTTTTCGACACGGTTCATGTCGCTCCAATCGTAGGCAAAGACTACGTCCGGCTTCAGCGCCAGCACCTCTTCTGCCGAAGGGTTTTTGATTTTGTGCTGAATTTTTTTAGCCTGTTCTACAAGGTTGGAGCTTACCGGATCATCGGCCAGATAATTGACGGCAACCAATTTATCTTCCATGCCCAAGCCCATAACTATGCCATCACTGCTGAGCGCCAGCGTCAGTACCTTTTGCGGTGCCTGCTTGAACGTGGTTACGGTTCCATGCTCATCAGTTACTTTATAGCTTTCGCCTGCGGCAGCGTCTTTACCGCCGCTGCCTTGTCCGCAGCCTGTGACTAAAAGCAGCAGCAAGAGCAGTAAACAAAAAATTTTCTTCATGCTTCATGCCTCTATTCTCATCATTTTATTTCAGCAGTATTGACTCATATGCAACAATGCCGACAATACAGTAATTTATATTATAAAGTATATAGCGCTATGATAGTCAAGAGTAAAGAAAAGCAAAAGAGAAAATAAACACTTGTTTTTATTTTCTTTATATGTTATAATTATTTCAGTTGCATGGGTAGCCGTTTTCCAACGGAGGTCATGTCTGGTTGTGAGAACCAGTGGCGTTTGTCGAGCTTTCGGCAAACGCCTTTTTTATATCTCTTCCTATTGCAAATTAAGCCAGTCCTACCATCTTATATATTTTTCATTACTTGTGTGTTATAATTAAAGGAGGAAAGTATGAGTTCCAAACAATACCCAGAAAGCCTCATCCGCAATCGCGAAAGGCTCATTGAAAAGGCCAAACAACTGAACCTATTCAGTGATGCAATGGCTAAAATGGTCTTTACTGATTCAGGTGCCTGCGAACATGTTTTACGTATCCTTTCCGGCATCGATTCACTGGTCATTAAGGAAAATCGTACTCAAATGGTCATTAACAAATTTGCATCCAAGGATATTATTATGGATGTTCTTGTAGAAGATGCAAACAATAAGCTCTACGAAATGGAAATTCAAAAAAGCGATGGTAAAATTGACCATGCTAGACGCATGCTGTACTATTCTTCGAGCATCATTGGTAGCTATTTGCCAAAGGGCAAGGACAAAAAATATAAAAGCGTTCCCGATTTATATATGTTTTACATAACCGAGCCTGATATTTGGCATTTAGGTTGTACCTGTTACAATGTAACCAAGCGCCTTAATAATTTACCAATGAAATACGATGATGGTCTGCATATGTATTACGTTAACGCAGAAGTTAATGATGGCTCTTCAATTGCCAAACTAATGCAGTATTTTAAGACTGCGGAAGCAGATGACTTAAGTCAGGGAAAATTATCTAAACATGTCAATTATCTAAAGTCTACGAAGGAGGGGAAAGCCGCCATGTGTGAATTTACTGAAAGAATTTTTAGCGAGGGTAGAGCTGAAGGTAGAGCTGAAGGTGAAGTTAGCGCCAACTACGCTGCAGCAAAACGTATGCTTTTAAAAGGAAATAATTCGCTTCAAGATATTGCGGAATTTACTAACCTGCCTATGAGCAAGATTTTGGAACTGCAAGCAGAGCTTAATAATGCTTAAACATTAAATATGCTTTTATCTTCACTGCCGTGCGCTAAAGCGCACGGCTTTTTCGTTTGTATTCCCCTCCCACAACAGCAAAAAAGGCGGCGCAGTGCGCCGCCTTAAGGGTTAAACTGTTATGTCGTTAGAAGGTATATTCTGCGCCGATGATGAAGGAACGTCCTGCCATCGGGTATCTTGCTTCGCCGTTTTTGTACAAGCCGCCGAATTCAGCATAGCGTGCATTGGTAAGATTGTAGCCATTAATAAACAGCTTGGCATTATCATTAATCTTATACTGTGCACCAAGATCTAAGGTGAAATAGCTGCTGTCTACAAAATTCTTTTCAGATTGTCCGGTAACAGCATTTGCGTTCAAGATAAACAGCCAATCAGCATTCTTATACTTCAAGCCGGCACGATAAATATTCGGCTTAGTAGTCAAATCCTTGGCAAAGCCGTAGCCCTTGTCCTGCTTAAGCTGTACATAAGTATAAGAAGCATACGCAGATAAGTTATCATCAAAATCATGATTCAAGCTCAATTCCAAACCACGACGTTTTTCTTTATTAACGTTAATAGCTTGGGTAGTTGTTCCGCCATCCCATACCCAGTCAATAGCGTCCTTGATATCACTATAGAATACACTGGCAGAAATATCCGTCTTATCATTCAGCTTTGTATTGCCACCAAAGGTCCAAACATAACCTTTTTCCGGTTTAAGGTTAGGATCGCCGTAAGTCGGGTACATGCCCGGCTGATACCAGAACAGGTCATCTGTAGTAGGTGCATTAAATACACGTCCCCAAGATAAGTAAGCATTGCTGTTTTCATCAAACTTTTTATTCAAAGCAACCTTTGGAGTAACCTCACTGCCATACTTGCTGTGATGATCATAACGCAGGCCTGTATTTAATTGCCAGCTCGGAGCAAACTCCCATCTGTTTTCCGCAAAGATTGCTTTGTTATTAATATCACGCTTACCGGTGTATAATGCGTTATTATCAACCGTAGTCTTGTAATATTCCAAACCTGCAGTCAATTCATCAGTATCACTAAATTTAAAGTTCTGCTGCGCCTCTATACCGATTGTAGAATCTGTAAAGTTAGATTGTCTACTTGCAACTGGAGATCTGAAATGAGCATGCTGGTAGTTTTTATATACCTGAACATAGCCTTTTTCATCACTGCTTTCGTTCCAGTCATAACGCAAGGCAACGTTATTGCTGATGCGTTTATGGCTGTCGGTTGTTCCAAAGCCGGAAAAACCGAACGGAGAACCGCCGTCAGCATTGATATGCTCAAAGTTAACGCCAATGCGGTTGTCCTCCCCAACCTTTTGATCCAGCTTAACGATTACGCCGGTATCATCATAGCCGGAGTTCTTCAGCAGCTGAGATTTGCCGTTAGCATTTTTAAATTTATATTCGCCTCTGCGTTCTTTGGTCGCAGAAACAATAAGACCTAAGCCGCTGTCGTTACTGCCGCTGGCAGAAATTGCGTACTGCTCGGCATTCCAGCTGCCGCCTGCAGCCTTAACTGTAACATGGTTACCCATATCACTGCCTTTTTTCATAATAACGTTGATAACACCGCCGACTGCATCGGTACCATACAGAGCAGAACCGCCGCCCTTAAGTACTTCGATACGTTCGATTGCATTAACAGGAGGCAACCAATCGGCACTGCTGTTACCGCTGCTTCCCAGGTTCATTCTGCGTCCGTCAACCAATACCAAAACTCTTTCATCGCCATTGAGCAGAATCTTGTCCTGACCCATGGAGGAGCCTTTGGCACCGCTGCCTAACACGTTAACACCGGGAATTGCTCTTAAAGCATCAGAAGCACTGGCATAATTCTGATCAGCAATTTCTTCCTTGGTAATTACGCTGATATCAGCAGGTGTATCAACCTTTTGTGTCGGTACACGGCTGGCAGTTACCACCATATCCTCCAGTGTGAACTCCTGCAAATCCTCATGTGCAAAAGCTGTGCCCCCCCATACTACAGTTGTACCTGCAAGCAAGGACACCATTACAGCATTACGTAAGCTTTGAACATTTTTCATACTCCAAACCCACCTTTGAATAAAATTTATAGCAAACCATCCGCCTCTATACTTTCAAGACAGGCGCACGGCAAGGCTAGCTTCCTTTCTCTCTCAGCTATCAGTTTATCTTCTTATCACTTAATCGTCAACGGCAAAAATAGGGGTATTATTTCGCCGCAAGTATTTATTTACTTACTTTATATAATGAACATCATAAGCAAGCGACTGCACACACTTGGCATCTGCATCATAATCAAAAAGCAGTACCGCAGGCTCGCCGCTGTACGCCAGCTTCAGCTCGCCCCGGTCAATAACCACGCTCTGCCCCACATTCATATCCATCCACTGTGGGGAACCGGTCTGGTTGCAGACAATAACAGTCACATCCGTTACCTTGGATGCATTAATCCAAGCTGGAAGGGGATTGCCGCACACCTGCGTCGGCGGCCAGGCAGCCATGTCGACAATTATTTCTGCCCCCTGCGCCTTTGTTCCCTCATAATATTCCGGGAACCACAAATCGGCGCACACCAGCACGCCTGTCTGCAGACCGCTGCAGGGAAGTACGGTAACGGCATCGCCTTTATCAGCCCAAGCCTCTGCTCCCACTTTACCGCCAAACAGCTTGCGGTGACGGCCGATCAGCTCGCCATCAGGTCCGAAAACCAAACAGCTGTTGAAGTTTTTATCACAGGCAGCATCATATTCACCGCAGCCTAAAAAGAGGGTAATGCCGTATTCACGACACAGTTTACGCAGCGGCTCCAGCTCAGGTGACGGCTGAGGCGCTACCACAGCGTTTTTATTTACGTAATAAAAATAATATCCCTGTACCGCTGCCTCAGGTGTTAATACCCAGTCAGCGCCCTGCTCTGCAGCCAGGCGCACTGCCTGCTCTAAAACACACAGGTTGCGCTCCTGCGGACCGCAGCTGAGCTCTAAATGACATAAAGCAATTTTCATTATATTGCCTCCGAATATTCTAAACAATCACTTTTCTTATTTTATTGTATATACTAGGAATATAGTCAAGCAAAAGATACTCCAAGCAGCTTGACTCTGTCAAAAAAACATGTAGAAAATACTTGTTAGTCATCAGAATCAGCATCTGATGCGTTATTTATTAATAAAGAAACGTCAGCGAAGCAAAGTGCTTTGTTAAGCACCCGACGCTGACGTTTTTTTACTTCTGTATGCGTTTTATCGCTTCACGCTTCATGCTGCATTCCGCGCCATAGGCAGACTTATCCTCGAAGCCATACCAACGTGCGAAGCAACCGCCGCCGCACAATTTAAAATCATCGCATTGGCGGCAAAAGTCCATAGATTCGGCAATCACCTGCTTAGTTTTTTCTATCAGAGCAGGCTCAAAACCGTTATAAACATTGCCAAGGTAAAAATCCGCATTGCCTACCAGCGAAGAGCAGGCGTAAATATCACCCTTGGCATCCACAAAGGCTGCTTCACCGTTCATAGCATAGCAATGGCCGAAGGTCAGACTGCAATCCTTACACAAAAGCTGCGCTCTCTCCTGCTGCGCAATCGCTATGCGCATTCCTGTGAGCATCGCCAGCTCATCGCAGCGCGCAAAAACGCGCTGCATAGCCTGCTGCATCGCTGCAGGTGCAGGCGGCTGCAGATTGCGTCCACGTCCCTGCCCACGCAGGATGTCAAAGCCGATTTTACGGATGTTGCCCAAAAAGTAGGCAAAATCCACAATGCCTTCAAGTGTATCTACATTTTCCGATGTCACTACACAGGTTACGCCGCAGGCAATGTTATTGCAGCGCAAAACATCAATACCCTTGAGGATTTCGCCGGTCGCACCGTAGCCGTTCTTTTTCAGCCTCAGCTTATCGTTGACCGCCGGTCTGCCGTCAAGGCTCACGCCGATAGCAACCTTATTTTTATAGAGATACTTGGCAATCTTATCAGTAAGCAGAGAACCGTTAGTCTGCAGCTGCAGTACGGCCGACAGTTTTTCCTGATGCACATAATCTACCACTGCCTTCAGGCAATCAAAGTTCAGCAGCGGCTCGCCGCCGCTGAACTGAATTACAAAACGTTCACCGCCGTCCGCTGCCAGCTTAACTGCTGCCAGCGCTGTTTCCGGTGACATCATACTGCGGTCATGCTCAGAGGCATAGCAATAACGGCAGGCAAAGTTGCACTGGCCGGTCAGGCTCAGCACTAACATTTTAATGCTCATCTGCTCTGTCCTCCAGCTCGCCCTCCATATCAAGGTAGAGCTTTTGCAGCTCCTCCTTGGTCTCCGGCTTAGCCTGCCACAGTCCGCGCTGCTCTGCCTCCAGCAGAATTTCTGTCATGCGCTGCAACGCCCAGGGGTTCACATCACGTAGCCATTCCTGCACAACTGGGTCGAAGGTATATTTTTCGGCATATTTTTCGTACATCCAGTCTTCCATTACAGCACTCGTAGCATCCCATTGGAAGCTGTGCGCAATCATGTTGGCCATATCGGCAGCGCCCTTGTAACCATGCTGCATCATGCCCTTGATAAACTTGGGATTGATAGCCTCGCTGCGGAACAGGCGCTTTGCCTCCTCCTGTACGCTGTGCATCGTCACACGCGTCCTGTCAGTGCTGTCACCGCAGTAGGAACGCGGCGCACTGCCCTTAATCGAACGTACTGCTGCAATCATGCCACCGTGATATGCATTGTAGTCATCACTGCTGAGCATATTGGTTTCATGGTTATCCTCGTTTTTAATCGTAATATCCAAGCTGCCCATACGCTTGCGGAACTGCTGCGGCAGGAATTTGCCCTTGGTTTTACCGCCGTAGGCATGACCGCCCCATCGCACATAAACATCGGCAATATCATCAATAGTTTCCCAATTTTTGCTTTCCAACAGCGCCGCAACGCCTGCGCCATATGTTCCCTGCGCATCGCCAAAGACACGGAAGGCTGCCTGACGCCATGCAGCAGCGTGCTCCATGCCCTCCTGCTGCTCCAGCTCCCTGGTATCCTCCTGAATATGCTTGCGTACAAAGTTTAAATCATCAGGCTCATCCTGCTCCGCTGCCAACAGCACCGCCTTATCCATCACCTGCATTACCGACGGCATAGTATCGCGGAAGAGGCCGCTGATACGCGCCGTAACGTCAATACGCGGACGCTTAAGCTCCATCAGCGGAATGACCTCCAGGCCGTTGATACGCAGGCTGCCGCTCTGGTACTTGGGACGGATGCCCATGAGATAGAGGAATTCAGCAATGCACTGTCCGTGGCTGCGCATGTTTGCACCGGACCAGAACACCATACCGATATTTTCGGGATAATGGCCTTCCTCCGCAATGAAGCGCTCTACCACCTGGTCGCCCAGTGTCTGGCCGATTTCCCATGCCGCCGGAGTTGGCAGGCAGCGCGGGTCCACACCGTAGAAGTTGCGTCCTGTCGGCAGCAAATCAGCGCCGCCGCTGGAGGGAGCACCGCTCGGACCAGGCTCGATATATTCGCCCTCAAAGCCACGCAGCATATTGGTAATTTCCTGCTTCGTCAAAAGCAGATTTGGATAGAGTGTATCTACTATATAGTTGCAGACCACTTCCAGCTTTTCTCTGCTTTCCGCCGGTGCCTGCTGCACCCAGGGCAGCTGCAGAGCGTCGGCAACCGCTTCCTTGACAAAGTCACGCTGCTGCAGGCAGCGAATCAGCTCGCGGCACTGATTTGCGATACGGTCGATTAGCATACCGTAGGTGATATTCAGCGGCTCGTATATCAGACTGCTGTTTTCCAGCAGATAGTAATAATCAAAGCCATACAGCGCAGCAATTGCCTGCGTCAGGCTGGGGATATTGCCGTTATCAAGACGCAGCAGCAGCCACAGATAATCCTCCAGCTGCTGGTCCTCAGGAGGCTGTCCCATAATATGCAGGCCTGTGTGCACCTCCATATTCTTCAAATCCGTAATGTAATTATGCAGATTCATCACATATTCGTCGAAGGGTTTCTCCTCATCGTAAGTAACCTCGTCCTGCAGGTTAGCCTCGGCAACCTTTGCCAGCACCAGCTCCTGCAAGCGCGGCAGATTATCCGGCTGCGTGCTGCTGAAGTGCACGTATTCGTCCATGAGCTTTTCCAGCTCCTCCAGCTCGTCATACACACCCGCCTGTGTCTGCGGTGCAGGAAGATGCTCAATCAGGCAGGCAGCGCCACGGCGTTTTGCCTGAATGCCCTCGCCCGTAATGGTGATGTTATAAGGATAAATATTCGGCAAATCTCCCAGCGCCAAATCCGGGTAGCAGCTGCAATCAAGGCCGGCGTTCTTGCCCGGCAGCCATTCCAGGCTGCCATGCGTACCGATATGCGCAACAGCGTCTGCCTGCCACACATCGCGTACCCAACGGTAGAAGGCCAGATATTGATGCGTCGGTGCAACGTAAGGATCGTGGTAGATTTTTTCCGGGTCCTCGCCAAAACCACGCGGCGGCTGCACGGTTACGAAAACATTGCCGTTCATCGTTCCCGGCACCAGGATATCGCCGTCATATTCCATGACAGCGCCAGGCGCTTCGCCCCAATCCTTCACCAGCTGCTCCTGCACCTTTTTATCCATCAAGGCAAAGAACTCTTTATATTCTGCTCCCGTCAGCTTGTTGGCAGCATCAACCTGCTTTTCCGTCAGCATACTGCGGTCATTGGTGGCATTGGCTGTCAGCTGTTTGATAAATTCCTTCGTATCCTCAGGAATCCAATCTACCTTATAGCCACGCTCGCGCATAGCAGCCAGCACGCGACGGATGCTTTCGATTGTATCTAAGCCGACAGCACTGCCGATATTGGAATTACGCGGCGGATAGTTATGGAAAATAATAGCGATTTTCTTCTCGCTGTTAGCCTTGTGGCGCAGCATCGCCCACTTCTTCGCCTTGGAGGCCATGCGCTTTACACGCTCCATATTAGGCAGATAGCGGACATCGCCGTTTTCCAGAATTTTTTTGTGTGCTATAGGCACGCCGTGAATAATACCATCAAATTCCGGCAGAGAAACGCTGATGGAAACCTCCATGGCGTTCATGCCTTCAAAGCTGTCCTTCCATTCCTCAAAGGGCGCAATTGTCGTATAGGCAGCCAAAACAGGTACGTTAAGCTTTTTCAGATAATCAAGATTAATCGAACCGCCGGTAGTCATGGAAAACTTCATGACATTCAGCAGCACATCGATTGCAGGCACACCGTCTGCCGTACAGAAGAAGCTGTTGAAAACCTGCGTCAGACTGGGCATGCCCATTTCCTCAAGCGGCATGCCGTTGCTGAAAACGCAGACAGCGTTGACGCCCTGTGCCTCCAGCTCTTCTATCATCGCAGTCTGGTAGGTCAAATCGCCCCACACCCATTCGTCGCGATAAAAAAGAATACCGGCTGTCGGTCGTCCGCTGACGCAAAAATCACGCTGGTATTCCGCTAAATCGGTATATACCTTTTTCGCCCGCGGGTGATAAATACCGCACCAGTGAATAGGATTCGGCTCATCGACTGTAATAGCTTCACCCTGCAACAGCTGCTGCAGATATAACCACAGATTGCTATAGTTGATTTCGCCGCCGAACATGCAATATTTTTTGATAACAGCAAGCTGCTCAGGTGTCAGTCCCTGCGCCAGCTCGCCCTCCTTGCTGCCGGCAGCATCAATATAAAAGGGCAGGCGCAGCTGCTTCAGCAGGCTGACGCAGCGCTGCAGAAACGGTGTATCCAGACCTGTACCCATCCATTTCATAAGGACCAGCTTAGAGCCGACAAGCTCCTTATGCCATTTATCATCCCAAACCGTCGCATCGGTAATCCAACGGCAGGCGCAGGCATTATCCAGCTTGCCTTCCTGCTGCAGCTTTTCCATAGTCTGCTGCATCATACCCATGCGGCGAATAACATTCGTCAAGAAAATAACCTTCATAATTTCTACCTCATCTTAAAAGAACTGCTTCTGCATTCTGCGCAGCAGATACAGGAAGTACGGCGTACCTAAGAACGCCGTCATAATGCCTACACGCACCTCTGCCGGTGGCATAATAATGCGTCCCAGCGAATCGCAGAATACCAGAAAGGCTGCACCGCCAAGAGCGCTGGCAGGCAAGAGTACACGATGGTCAGGACCAATCAGCATACGCATCATATGCGGAATAACCAGGCCGACAAATCCGATATTACCGCTGACGCAAACGGAGGTAGCAGTAGTCATAGCTGCTACGAAAAGCAGACCCATGCGGAATGCGGTAACAGGCATACCAACAGCTTTGGCTTCCGTTTCGCCCAGCACCAGAATGTTCAGGTGACGCGCCAGCATGCACATAATTACAATGCCGCACAGCACAGGTCCGACTGCCAGATATACGTGCTCCCAGCGACGGTAATCAAGACCGCCGACCATCCAGAAAAGATATTGCTGCAGCTTCTGCTCATTCATAAAGGTGAGCAGACCGGAGGTAATGGCACCCAAAAGCATACCCACGGCAACGCCTGCCAAAAGCAGCGTCATAACAGGAATTTTGCCGTTACGCATCGCCAAAAACACTGTCAGACACACAGCGCAGATACTGCCGCAAAAGGCAAAGGCCGGCATAGCAAACATACTGCCGGAGGCAGCACCCAAAGCAATAGAAAGCACCGCACCGGTAGCAGCACCGGAGGAAATACCGATAAGACCGGGATCTGCCAGCGGGTTGCTGAAAATACCCTGCATTACAGCGCCGGAAATGCCCAGCGCCGCACCTACAAGCACACCTACCAGCATACGCGGCAGACGGATATACCAGATAACGGCAAGCTGCTCCCTGCTGTAATCAGCATCCGTAAAGCCTGGCAGATTCAACTGAGAGCCGATAACTGCCAGCGCCTTGCCTACAGGCACATCTATCTGGCCGAAGGTCAGAGATACACAGGCAATAACAACTAAGAGAACTGCTAAAAGAATAATAGCCAATGGACTCCGTTCACGTTTAATAATCATCTACAAACACACTTCCTCAAAAAATTTCCGGATATACAGCATGCGCGATGTTTTCAATAGCATCGACAATATGCTGGCTGGCAACATAGCGGTATTTGTCCGAAACAAACTTAATCTGCTTGTTGCGTACAGCCTTAACATCGCGATAAGCGGGGTCATTCATTACAGCATAAGCATAACCCTGCACATCCTGTTTATTGTTATAATTCCAGGTCGGCAGCATAAAAATATCCGGATTAATGCGTACCACCTGTTCCTTGCTGATAGCAGGCATACCATGCTCGCTCTTGTTTTCGTCGGCAACAATAGCCGCGCCGTTGATAACATGTGCCATCGTCAGCATGCTGTCGAGCAAATCTCCTCTACGCCCCATGGCAGAGGTAAAATTAAAGGCTACAGCAACGCGCCTTTCGCTTGACGGAATCTGACGCAAGCGTTTTTGCAGCTGCTGCAGGTGCGTATCCATCTTCTGCACCATCAGCTCCCCCTGCTGCTTTTCGCCTACCGCTGCAGCTATACCGCGGATTTTGTCGCACATCTCCTTGTAATTATGCGGACTGCGCGCTATATAAACCGGCACGCCCAAGCCCTCCAGACTGCGTACCAAATCACTTGAGGTAGCAGTCGAAACAACAACAAGGTCAGGCTGCAATGCGTAAACCGCTTCCGTATTTTCCGGTACCTTGCGTCCTACAGTATAGGCCTGCTCCTTGGTAATAAAGCTGATTTCGCTGTCGCCTGCCCAACGGCTGTAGGCCATAATACGTTTTATGTCAACCAAATCGGTAAGAATTTCATCCGTACCGTAGGTGAGCGAAACTATCCGCTGCGGCTTATGCTCAAAGTGCAGCGTCCGTCCGGCATCGTCCGTAACGCTGTAGGCCACATCTGCCGCCGGCGAAGCAGGAACATCTGCAGCCTGCTGCTTACTGCATCCTGCAGTAAAAACCAAAAGCAACAGGCTTATAATCATCAATAGCTTTTTCATAGACCACCTACTATACTTTATTCTTTTTCCTGCGGATAAAGCAATTCCACAGTCGCTCCAGCATATAGGCACTGCCCTGCAGGCCTACCATCGGCTGCTTGGTAATAAACACCTCATCATTCGTAGGATAGCAGATATTGCAGGCATCAAAGCTGCACTGCTTTCTGCGATAAAGAACCGAGCTTTCGCTGCTACTTGCCAGCAGCAGTACATTGTCACAGGTTTTAAAATATTCGCTGATGGCAGCATCGTCCACGCCGACAGTGTAAATCGCCTCTGCAGTGTCGCAGGCAGGCGCATCTTTGAGCGGTTGCTGGCAGATGACCGTCAGACTGCCGATATCGGTCCATTCGGTGCGCAGCGTCTGTGCGAGGCACAGCGCCTGCGTCGCAGGCGCGCTGACGAGCACGTTGTCAAACCACATGCTGCCCCAAAGCGCAATCGCTTCATTATTACGGCTCAGCAGATAATTATCCTGCGCCTGTGCTTCTGCCGTCACCTTGTCCAACGCAGGAGCCGGCAACTGCGCGTTAATCTGCTGCAGCCAGCGCAGCGTTCCCTGCACCCCGTAAGGCAGACCGGCAAAAATATACGGCGTGCCGTATTTTTTCTGCAGATATTCAGCCAGCGGCAAACCCAGCTCCGCATTGGTAACAATGTTCAGTGAAGCCTCCGGAAGCTTCTGCAGCTCCTCCAGCGTGCATTCACTGCCGGGAGTGCACAGCACCTCATAGCCTGCCAGCTGCAGTAACCTTTTTATTTCCTGCGTATCGGCAGCACCCTGCAGATAAAATTCCGATTGTCCTAAAATATTGACAGCCAAGGGCTTTGCTGTCGCAGTCTGTGGCAACAGCTGAGCAAACAGCTTCTTGGCAGCCTTGACGTAGCCCGCGGCAAAGCCGCCGACCATACCGCCGCTGTCCAGCGTAACTACCGGAAACGGCAGCTGCAGCTTGCGCGCCATGCCGGCCAGATCATCACCGATTAAGCTCAAGGAGCAGCTGCTTTCCAAAAGCAGTACCGAAGGCTTATGACCATCCTCCAGCATACGCTGCAGCTCCTGCGTTACATATTCCTCGGAGCCATAAATAACAGCGTTATTATCAGGCTGAGAGCCGTAAAAGCGCGTATACATATCGGGACGCGCCTTTTCCAGATGGCGTAAAGCATAAAAATAACACCACAACGGTCCGTTAATCAAAACCTCACTCTTATCAATAGCAGCAAAAAAGGCTCCTGCACCTGTCAGCGCACAGGTATCCACTCGCTCGCAGATATTGCCCCAGCCTTGCTTTTCAGACATAGCGCACGCCTCCCTTCAGCCTGCTGCACAGGCTCTGATAGATTCCCTGCATCATCTTGACCTCACCGGCAACAGCAACCTGCGGCAGCATCGGCAGGAAAATCTGGCGTGCCTCCTTATTCTGCAGCTCGTGCGTTGTCAGCACGATGTCTGCCTCTGCAACCAGCTTTTCACCCTCCGCCGTAGTATAAACAGGTACATCGCTGTTTTTCTGCACAACCTTCAGCATCGCTTCACGCTCATCACCGTCATAGGAATCCAAGAGAATAATGCCGGTAAGATTCAAGCGCAAAAGCCTGATAGTCTGCAGGATATTCCCCGGATGAAAATATCTCAGAATACGGCCGATGCACAGCACTGTTTTCTTGCCTTCCGTTACCGGCAGAAAATGCTGCAGCTGCTCACTTAAGCGCTGCTGCTCCAGCCTCAGCACCTGCTGCGCCAACTGCTCACGTCTCAGCATACGGCCGATGCTGATAATCCAGTCCTGCGTTTCCTGCCAGCCGACAGGATAAATATCGGCCAGATAATGTGTGCCGTATTTTTCCTGCAGCTGCTCTGCAACCTTACGCAAGCCGATATGCGTCTGCCCACGGCCGCCAAGCACAACCGCATATTCGGCGGCTGCCACCTTTTCCAGCTCATCCATAGCCATATAGCCGGGGAACTGACCGATAACCTCTACGCAAAACTCCTGCAGAATACGCGTAACCTCTTTTGCGTAATGCCCCCACGGGCCACCATTATCGCCTAAAAGCAGGACGCTGTCCTTTTGCTTAGTGCAAGGCTTGACGAAGCGCTCCAACAGCTTCTGCGTAATTTCAAAATATCCGTCATAATATTCCGCACCCAAAAAGCCGCAGCATTCCACAGTAAGGATAGGAACATTGTATTCCTCCTCCACCTCGCGTGCCACGGATTCCACATCGTCACCGATAACACCGGCCACGCAGGAATTGGCAATCATCAGGCATTTGGGTTTATATGTTTCTATAGCAAAGCGCAGACATTTTTCCAAACGCGCCACACCGCCGAAAATAGCATCCTTTTCCTGCATCTGACTGCTGAGCAGCGGCACGGAGCCCCACTGCTCGCGCTCATTTTCGGACAAAGTGCGGTATTGCGAGTTAATATCCATCGTGCGTGCTACATGAGCACAGGCACGCGGGCTGTGAAAAACTACCACAGCTCCGTTCATATAGGCAACGGCACGCCACACGCCAGGCATGCTACAGCTGCAGCTTTTGCGTGCACTGTAAAAGCGTCTTGTTTTAATTGCCATATTCGGCCACCAGCTTTTCAAGTTCCTCAAAGCTCATCGGCGTAGGAATAGCCATGTTTTCGTTATGCCAGATATCATGCGCCAGCTTGCGGTAAACACCGGCTTGAGCGCTTTCCGGTGCATATTGCAGCACTGTCTGGCGATTGTTTTCCGCCTTATTGACAATAACGTCACGCGGAATAAAGGCAATCAGCTGAGTGTGCAGGCGTTTGGCGAATTCCTGCAGCAGCTGCTGCTCGTTAGGTGTATTACGGCCGTTGCCGATGATACCTCCAAGACGTACGCCGCCACGCATAGCAAAACGCTTAACACCCTTAGCGATGTTGTTGGCAGCATACAGGCTCATCAGCTCGCCGGAAGAAACAATATATATATCAGTTGCATAGCCCTCGCGGATAGGCACGGCAAAACCGCCGCATACTACGTCACCTAAAACGTCATACATAATCAGGTCCTCGTCCGTCAGCACCTCCAATGAACGTAGCTTTTCCAAAGCTACGATAATGCCGCGGCCCGCACAGCCTACACCCGGTTCAGGACCGCCGGCCTCTACGCATTTGATACCGTTATAGCCTGTATGAACAATATCCTCTGCCGCAACCTCATCATTATCGCGCACCATATCAAGCACAGTCTGACTGCAGATACGTCCCAGCAAAAGTCTGGTAGAATCATTTTTCGGATCGCAGCCAATCTGGCAAACCTTAAGACCATCCTCACTGAATGCAGCCGACAGATTTGATGTTGTTGTGGACTTGCCGATACCGCCCTTACCATAAATCGCAATTTTTTTCATTAGACATTGACCTCCATCCTATACTCAAAAACTTCTATTCAACTAGCAAGGAAAATATGATATAATTTACTAGATAAAAAGAAGTGATATTACTTCTTTTAATATTAAACTATATACTAGTATTATAGTCAAGCTTATGAGGAACAATTATGATTAATAAAGACAAACGAAAGTACTTTACTGCCGGCGAGCTGGCAGCAATTTTTAATATATCTAAGCAGTCATTGCTCTACTACGACAAGGTTAACCTGCTTTCACCGGACTTTGTCAGTGAAAATGGCTACCGCAATTATTCTATCCAGCAATTTCTGGATTTGGAGATAATCGTCAACCTGCGTGCGCTGGATATCAGCATCGCCAATATCAAAAAATATCTGGAGGACCGCAGCAAGGAGCATTTTCTGCAGCTGCTACAGGAAAAAACAGCGGAATGTCAGGCAATCATCCACAACAATCAGGAAATCTGCGACACCATCGAGCGCATTAAGGAGGATATGCACGTCAAGGAGCTTAATACATGTCGCCATCTGACGCTCAGCTGGCAAAATGACCGTCTGCTGCGTCTGACGCCGCTTGCGGAAAGTGACGACGGCAAAAGCCGCATTACCAAATTTGCCCGCCATGGGCAAAGACGCGCGCATCACAAGGGAGCACTGCCTAATCA
>CDZH01011552.1_pt1 | contig 37595 bp, 38 predicted proteins | sample 557721 | NCBI WGS metagenome assembly CDZH01 (sample SAMEA3182062, study PRJEB8094) | gut metagenome | biome: human; feature: gut; material: Stool; isolation source: human stools | place: Canada | collected 2013-01-14 | reverse complement strand
GGACTACAATGCGGCAAAAGACCGTGCGTGCAATTATATTGGCAACCAGATTCGTGCTGCGCGAAAAAGCATGAAATTGAGCTTGGAGCAGCTCAGTCAGATCTTAATGGGATATGGCGTGGACATTGGGCGTGTTGCGGTGAACAAGTGGGAAAAGGGTATATCGATTCCAAGTGCGTATCAGCTTCTGGCCGTCTGTGCCGCGCTGCATCTGGAGGATGGCTTTGATTATTTTGTGAGCAATACAAAACGCCCCCTGCTGAACGCAGAGGGGCGTCGAAAAGTAAAAGAGTATCGGGAAGATCTGATTGCATCCGGGAAGTATCGGGAAATGCCGCCAATGCTGGAGATCCGCTATCTGGACATGCCGGTCAGCGACCTGCCGGTATCCGCTGGTACAGGTGCGTTTCTGGATGAAGGAAACTTTGAGATGGTCAGCTTCCCGGAGAGCAGCATCCCGGATGGCGCAGAGTTCGGAGTTCGGGTATCCGGCGACAGCATGGAGCCTGTCTATCATGACGGTCAGATCGTCTGGGTGCAGCAGTGTGAGACACTCCGTACCGGCGAAGTTGGTGTCATGATCTACGATGGACAAGGCTATATCAAGGCATACGCCGAACTGGAGCCGGATGATCTGGAAACCTACCTTGACAGCGACGGCGTGCGGCGGATGCAGCCGGTTATGGTGTCTTACAACAAGGCATATGCACCGAAGCCAGCTTCTCCGGAATTGGAGTTCCGAATTGTGGGGCGAGTCTTATAAGTCCTGTTTATTGGACAACGTTTGTGATATGATACTATCATCAAAAGTTTACCCTGCTTTTTTTGATAGGAGTGAAAGGACATTGAATACGCACGCACGATTGGATGAATTATTACATGAGAGAAACATGACATTATATCAGCTATGTCAAAGCGGAAACATCCCCTACACGACGCTTCGCGTCTCTCGCTGCAGAGGCAGCCAGCTTTCTGTAGATACCATTGAGCAAATTTGCAGGGTGCTTGGAATCTCAATGGCGGAGTTTTTTACAGTTCACGCTGAGGCTAAATCGATGAATGATTTGGCTCGTATAAACTGTATGTGAAACAAGGATAGTGCCTCAAACTATATAATAAGATGATGTTATTCTCATACTTGTCCCACATCAACATTCTGAATCCTGTCCCGCTATTGTAGTCGGTTAATTCAAAGTGATATTATATTTCTCCGGCATCCCTAGCATATTGCCAAAACTCCTCCAAAGCCTCCTTGGCTTTATCTAAAATATCTTTAGAATGATGCCCTATTAGTTTTCCATTTGACTTAATAATTTTTCCGTTAACTATAACGTGCTTAACATCTTCGGCATGCATAGAATAAACTAATTCTCCGATAGGCATAGTAAATGGTATATGCTCTGGTTTTTCAATATCAAGCAAGACTAGATCTGCAAGAAAGCCTTCTTCAATTTGCCCCAATTTTATTTTCAATACACGTCCAGCACCTATCGTCGCAGCATAAAAAGAATCGTGAGCACACATTTGGCTACGTTTGTGACTTTCCAATTTCCCGCTGATAGTGAGCGCCTTTATCTCCTGCAACATATTCACAGAACAACGTCCTGAACCGCATATTGTTACTACATCATCTATGAGGAAATCAATAAATGGGGTGATTTGAGCATCTAACATACTCTGTCGGGCAAGAACAGCCGCACTGGTATCGTGGCGACGAATGAGCTTTCGTTCTTCATGATTTGTAAAAAGATTACCACAAACCAAAGTACGAGAATTAAGAACGCCGTTTTCTTCTAAAAGATTAGTTGGGGTAGTTCCATATCTTTCTAAACATATATCTCGTTCGTGCCGAGTTTCATTTAAATTAGCGACCAGCAGGCACCCCAGCTCTTGGGCTGCTACTGAAGCTTTACGCATCAAAGACGGGCTTATAGTTGCGGGGGACCCAAGTCCAATTACGGCGGATTGGAGACAGCTTCTTGTCTGCTTTACAAAATCTATATTCCATGAGATCAATTTGTCTTCATCTATTTCCTGAAGTGTGTCATCATAGTTCCCCCATGCATCTATATATGGAAACAATTCTCTATTCATAAGTATTGGGGCAGCAATAGCCCTCAAACCATATTCTTTACAAAGCTCCAGAAATAAAGGTAGTTCTTTTGGGGAACATCGCTCGATCAAAGTCGTTGTACCGCTTTGTGCCGCTTCATATATGGCTAATTCCAAAATAGATTTTAGCTGACAACTATCCAGATTTTTTAAAGCGATATTGATGAGAGGATTTATCCGTGCGTAAATCGGAGTGTCTCCAAAGCGCCCAAAATCAATATCTTCGCAAAGAACGTGCGATATTTTGCTGGTCAAGCAACTACTAGCACCGTCAATTAAGCCGGGAATCGCGAGCAGGTTTGTCCCGTCAATGACAGCACAGTCACGTTCTATATTCTTATCAATACGTACAATATAATTATCTTTTATCAGAATATCTGCATTTTGCAAAAAATTTACAGCATTATACCCATCGTTGAAAAATGTGGCTTTGGTACAATTTTTGATTAAAAGTTCAGACATGATCAGAGCCTTCCTCCAAACGATCAAAATATTCGTTTACAATCGTCAAATCCTGGCGGAGTTCCCGCAGGCCGGCGTAGCCAATATTGTAAACATCAATACGATCATGGTAATCCATCACCCAATGTAAGGCCCCGCGGATATCGTCCAGCAGGGCGCCCCGCCCAAGCGTTTTGATCACATATGTGCCAATTTTCTTGACATTATGAGCTTTATGCAGTGCTTCGGCCATATCTGTAGGACTGCCTTCTTCCAGCCATAAACCTTCCCGATTGAAAATGGTGCAAAGCACCTCTATCCCCTCTACGTCGCTCGCGTCCCATGCGACGGAGGGGGAATGGGTGGAAAGCCCCACATGGCGGATTAAGCCTTCCGCTTTCATCTGCCGGAGCGCTTTGAGCGCCGGCATTTTATAGGGAAGGCGACCTTTAGCCACCCCGTGCATCAAACAAAAATCAAGATAAGGCGTATCCAGATCGTGCAATATTTTTTTTACACTTGCAAAGGCATCTTCCGCAGAATCAGCGTAGGTTTTACTGGTAATGACGACTTTTTCACGGGCGAGCATTTTCAAACCTGCTGCAACTGCTGGCTGGCTACCATAACAATTATCAGTATCCCAAAAAAAGACATTGTTTTGCAAAGCAGCATCCCGCAATATTTTCCCAGCAAATTCAGGAAGAAATTGGTTGATATGTTCAGTTCCATAAGCGATCTGAGAAACTGTTTCTCCAGCAAGCTTCACATTTCTTGCCCGAAGTGGATTTTTCACTGGAACCATCCTTTCTTGATATTTGGTTTTTTATCTATTTTACTTTGCTAATAGGGTACTTTTGCTCTTCTAAATAATAATAGCTGAACTCTCCGCCAGAAACTTTACCAGAAGCATCCGGCTTAAATTCTAAAACGGCACAGTAGTTTTTCCAAAAAAAGCGTGTTTCTGAAATAGGAAACATTTCACTAAGGGCTACCGGAGAGTGCTCAGCTATGGTAGATGAGGGATCCGGGGTGCCTTCCGCCCCAAATAGGGAATGAGAAAACAATTTATCTCCATGCCTCTCTATGGTGATAAAATCATAAACTGGGCCGGGAAACCATGTGTGTTCTAACCGATAGACACCCGTATAACGATCATAAATTTCTGGATCCAGTTTTATTATGGCAGTATCAGGGTATGGGCGAAATTCCATTATGTCTTCCGAAAGAGGCCTGCGGGTAAAAGCAATGATATCATACGATTCTAAAACATTTGCCGTTGTAAAATTTGTGCTTAGGCGATCCGCTCTTTCTTGACCCGCCCATTTCTTGGCTTTAGAACCTTCCGGTAGATTTCGGAGATCCAGCAGATAATCCTCCTGACTTACTTGGGAAAGGGTATACTGAAGGCAATTTTTCGGGCATATGTCATCCGGACGGAGATTAAGATAACTCATGCAGGCAATAGATACAGTGCTCTCCTTTCCCAGTAGGAAATCCAGATGAATTCCTGCCTGTAAATACCGGTTTCCCTTCATTTGCCGTCTAATATGTTCACTGTGGGAATGGTAAAGAAGCCGGCAATCTGAACCTTCTTCTTCCAAAATCCATTTTAGGTTTTCCGCCATACATCCGTCTCTTACGCTGTCTGTTTCTTCCGGAGATCCAGTTTCAAGGTAGGTGTCAAACCATACCGCTATTTTGACTGCATTACGACTTGCCTGATGAGCGCGGCTCCACGCAGATTTCCCGGATTTTATCGCATAGATCGGGGCCATAGCTTCTAAGCGTGTTTGCAGCCGTGCCATACATGATGTGAATTCATCCCGTTCCTCCGCTGGCAGATCCGCATAATTAAAAATGGTGTAAGTTTGACTTTTTTTCAGGATTTTTAGATAATTTTCAGCATATTCCGGATCCACAACCTTGAAATAATCTAGAATATAAGCCAGAGTCCGGCTGGGTCCCTCGCACCCGATATCCGCTCCATAAAAATGCAGACGGGGTTTATCCGGATGGGTTAAGTTATATTCCCTCATCCAGCGTACCATACTCCGTATTTCCTTCCAGCCTCCAAACATCTCTGTAATGCCTTCTCTGCACGCCTGCTCTAAAGTCAAATCTCCCCCTTGTACATATTCATCTACGCGCAGCGCCTGCACGAAAGGCGTTTCGTACACAAATACGGAAAAACCCATTTTACTTACTAAAAATTCAAAAATACGGGATGTAATGGCATTAAATTCTTTTGTATAGTGCTGGCTTTCTCCCAGAGTAACCAAGCGGGCCCCGCAGACAGCTTTTTCCAAAAACGCCAGATCGTTGAAATCAGCCGTCTCAAAAGATTTTAACGGGTGGGCGTTTTCATTCGCCCACGCAATAAAATGATTTGCTAACTCTTGCATCATCAAACCTCCGATAAGATGGCACAACTTGTTATCGTTGTGCCATCCGTTGTATTAGCGCTCTTAATGGGCAGTAAATCCTCCGTCTACCATGAGATGGGTACCGGTGATAAAGGAAGCGTCTTCGCTGGCAAGGAAAGCCACTGCTTTTGCAATGTCATCCGGCATTCCAAGACGTCCCAGAGGGTACTCCGCCACCAACTCGCGGCACTCACGGTCATAATCGCCAGTGCGCGACATATCCCGGACAAAAGCCGGGGTGACCGTACCTGCCGGGCACACCGCATTTACCCGGATTCCAAATTCGGCCAATTCCAGCGCAAGGCTCTTCACAAATTGCAAAACGCCGCCTTTAGAGGTGTTGTAGGCAAGGCTTTCCACACAGCCAACGACTCCCAGTTCGCTTGCGGTACAGACAATCGCGCCATGGCGGCTTTTTTTTAAGAGATCCAGTGCATATTTCGCACAGAGGAAATAACCCCGCAGATTTACATACATCACTTTATCCCATTCTTCTGCCGTCGTGTCCCACAGAGTTTTGCTCAAAGAGTACGCCGCGTTGTTATGCAAGACATCCAGCACCCCGTGCTTTTGGCGGATGAAGTCGAATAAAGACTTTACCTGATCCTCGCTCCCGACATCTGCTTGATAAAAATCAATTTTTCCGCGGTACTCTTCAGCTAATTTCTGCCCGCGCTCCGTATCCTGATCCGCGACGACAACATATGCTCCCAGCGATACAAAATAGCGCGTCGTGGCTTCGCCAATACCGCTGGCTCCACCGGTTATCAAGACCACGCTGTTATGAAAGTCCATAAAAAGTCACTCCTTACGCAGTTCCAATTAAAGCAGATCCGAAAATCCGGATTCATCGATGGCTTCCCCTTTTTCCTTTTTGTCCAAGGCTTCCAGCAGGCAATCCATTTTGTGCCTGGTCATGGGGTTTCTGAACAGGATGATGCAGGCTAACAGCAAAACGATGCCAGTCACCAAAAAGAAAGTGATCTCAATACCATGGAGGGCACTTTCGCTTTGCACGGTTTGCGTCTCGTCAAATCCATAAGCCGCGAGTAGTAAGCCGACAAGCCACATGCCGATCGCGCCGCCTACCTTGAAACAGAACCCGATCATGGCGGTGTAAATGCCGCCCTTTTCCTCGCCGGTTTTATATTGTTCGATTTTCGCGGCGTCCAGCGCGAGGTTCCATCCATGGAGGAAGAAGGCGCTGCAGGTAAACCCTAACAGGAACAGGCAGATTAATACGGTAACATGATTGGTTCCGACAAAAAAACAGATGATAGAGGCTATTGCGTAAACGCCGAACGCATATGCGATTTCCTTGGATTTACCGCCCAGCTTTTTACCAAACTTGGCGGAAATTGTGCCAAGGCATAGGGAACCAAGGATGCTTCCCACTGTATAGGCCAGTAAATAGAGGGTTACCTGCGCGTCTGGCAGACCCAGATTGAAGGTGCAGATAAACGCCATGGTTGGGACAGCGGCTCCGTTGAACCCGCAGTATACCAAGGCAACGCCGGGCATGGAGAAGCGCATGCCTTTGTTCCGGAAAGCAGCCAAGTACTCCTTAAAGAAACTGTATTTCATACCCTGCGTTTTTTCAAGCTTCGGGATGACTTCCCTTCCGCGTGTCGCGTTCCAAGCGATGAAATAAGCAAGGAAAGTGATCAGGGCGAGAACACAGATCATGATAAACCAAGACAGGCTGACATTGTTTACCTTGGAATCGATAAAGTCGATAATAGCTGGGGGAAGGGACTCACCCAGCACACTGCCACACATCATCAAAACGGTCCAGGCCGTCCTGCATTTTGTTTTGTTGTCATAATTAGTGTTGAGCGCGTCGCCCAGGGCGATCATCGGTACGTCTACAAAGGTGAAAAAGAACCAGAACAAAATGTTCAGCAGGATAAACCATGCCGTTTTGAAGTTGAGAGGCATGTTCAAGTTTGTAAACATCAGGATGATTACGACGGTCAAGGGAAGAAGGCCGCCGATCACGAAGGGCCTCCTGCGCCCATATTTCGACTTACAGTTGTCCGTCCAAAAACCGACCATCGGATCGTTGATAGCATCCCATAGAACGGCAATCAGGGAGATGGATCCGGCTATCGCAGGATTAATCCCCGCGACCGTTGTCAAGAAGAAGATAAAATACACATAAAACAGGCCCGCAGGTATCGCGTTGCCGATGCCAGCAACTCCATAGCCGAGTATTGTGCTTTTTGAAAACACTCTTTCCTTTAATGGTTTCATAAAATATCCCTCCTACATATCTAGTTAATGAAGGTTCCCTTCGCACGATCCGCCGTCCACCATGAGCGTTGCCCCGTTGATAAAACTAGCCGCTGGGGATGCCAAGAAAGCGGCGGCCTGGCCTACTTCGTCGGGAGAACCGATTTTGTTTAGGTAAGCGGCCTTTTTTACGGTATCCAGGATTTCCTCGATTTCCCTGTGCTGATCCTTATGGATCTGAGCCATTTCGTCGTCCCAATTATCCGTCCAGGTGTTACCAGGGCAAATGACATTAAAGCGGATATTTTCCTTGCCGTGTTCCGCCGCAAAATATTTTGTGAGTAGGACGTTTGCATGTTTTGTGCAGACATACGGGGCCATTCCTGGCAAAGCGCCCACACCCACGCCCGAGGAAATATTCACCACGGCACCGCCGCCCTGCTTTTTCATGTGGGGGATAACGCCCTTCGTCAACTCGATTACTGCCTGCATATTTACCTTGTAGCTCATTTCCCAAGCGTGCGTGTCGGATTGCATGACCGTAGTGTTGAACATGGACGCCGCATTATTTATAAGAATATCGATCCGACCGAAATTCCCGATTGCCGCGTCTATCAGGTGCTCCCGATCCTCTTTTTTGCACAAATCCGCCGACACGGCGATGGCCTCCCCACCTAAACGCTTTATTTCTGCAACGGCGTTGTCCAAAAGTTCTGTGGATCCCAGCGCGTAGCATTCGTCCGACATTCCTTTCACGAATCCGCCTAAATCGCTGATCACCACGTTGGCACCCAATAGCGCCAACGCGCGCACGGCGGCGAACCCAATCCCCTTTGGCCGGGACGCGCCCGTTACAATTGCCACTTTTCCGTCCAGGGAAATGAAATTTTGTAAGTATTCCCAATTCATTTTCTTACCTCCTCTTTCCTTAATGGATGGAAGCGCTCATCAGTCCGCCGTCCGCATACAAGGTTGCCCCGTTGATATACCCTGCCGCTTCAGAGGATAAAAAGCCGATGATCGCTGCAATCTCTTCCGGCCTGCCAAGCCTCCCCATGGAACAGGCTTTTTCCATTTCACCTAAGATCTCGCTGGCAGAAAGCCCCTGCGTGCTGGCAAATGCCTCCGCAGCGCTGCGGAGCTCCGGCGTGTCGACATAACCGCACAAAACGGCGTTCACGCGAATCTTGTCGTTGCCGTGCTCTGTTGCCAAGGTGCGGCTTAACCCCAACAGGAACGCTTGGCTGATCCCGTAACAGGACAAGCCTTCTGTGGCTGCGTTCCCCCAGACGGAGAGCTGGTTGACGATGCTGCCGCCCCCGCGCTTTGCCATATGGGGAATCACCGCGCGGCAAATTTCTGCTGTGCCCAGAATATTCCCCTCATACGCCGCCTGCCAATCCTGATCAGGCACCTGCTCTATACGCCGGTAACCACAGTAAAGAGGGGCGGTATTGATAAGAATGTCGATTGCCCCGAACGCGTTTAGGGCGGCGTCTGCAACTTGCTTGGCCCCTTCCAGCGTAAAAGTGTCAGCAGTAACCCCAACAGCGTAGGAGCCCATTTTTTTCAAAGCTGCCTGCGCAGCCCCGGCGTAGGCAGCATATGGGGGTCTGTCTGTTAAGACGATTTCCGCACCGCGCGCTGCAAGCTCTTTAGCTGCCGCAAGGCCGATCCCTCCCTTGTGGAAAGCACCGGTGACTATCGCCACTTTGCCTTCGAGAGAAACCTGTTCCCGCAATCTGGTAAGATCCATTTGTACTTCCTCCTTTATATATTAATGAGAATCAATGCAGCCCGCTGTCGCAGCTGCCGCCATCGAGCATAATGGTCGCAGCGTTGACGAACCTTGCTGCGGGCGAGGCCAAAAAAGCGACTGCCTCCCCAACATCCTCTGGCGTGCCGGTCCTTCCGAGATAATTGGCTTGCGTAGGCTTCGCTTCACCGCTGATATTCCCCGCACAGACGGTGTTGAAACGTATTTTGTATTTGCTCGCCTCGTCCGCAAAATTTTTCATCATGCGCACTGCGGCAAACGTCGTGGAAACGTAAGGGGCCATGCCGGGCAGAGCAGCAACATATCTGCCTCCCGTTACGTTCACTATGACGCCGCCGGATTCGTACATGTAGGGGATGGCATTGTTCACAAGCTGGAACAGCGTGTAGACGTTTGTCTGATAGCTTATTTCCCAATCTTCCGCCGTAGCTTTTGTAACGCTGCCCCCTCGATAAACGTCGGTGCAGATGACGAGAATATCCAATTTCCCGTACCGTTCTTTTATTTCGGAGTACAGACTGCGGATTTCCTGATGGTTCTGGAGATTTGCGCTGAATGGCCTCTCTGCGCCGTCCATCTTAGAGAAATCACCCGCCGCGCCTCCGCTGGCCAAAACCACCAGAGCGCCCCTCTCCAAAAGGGACTGCGCAACGGCCCTCCCGTTGTCCTGCGATCCAAAACTGCCCACCACGACGGCAACGCGGCCGTCTAAGGACATAAATTTTTCCAAATGCTTTTCATACATATTACCACCCCTTCCACGTCCTCAATAAACCGTTCCACAGGTGTCCCCACCGTCCACAGCAAAGAAACACCCGTTAAAAAACGCCGCCGCCGGCGAGGCGAGGAATGCCATGGTTTCCGCCGTGTCTTCCGGTCGCCCGATCTCATTTAACACTGTGCCGGCTTTCAGTTCGGCAAGGGAGTCCTCAAAACTGGTGCCATCCCTTTTTGAGTAATAAGCGATTTCATTCCTCATAGCATCCGTCAGGATATTGCCCGTTACAATGGCGTTTGTTCGTATATTGTATTTGCCATAGTCCGCCGCCAAGGATTTTGTCAAACCCAAAAGGAAAGCCTTAGAAACTCCGTAATAAAACAGGCAGGGAGTTGTGACAAGCGCCGTCCCAGAAGAATTATTAATGATGCTGCCGCCGCCGCGATCTCTCATAAATGGAATGACGGATTTGCATAATTCCACCACCGCTTTAAAGTTGATCTGATAGGTCAATTCCAAGTCCCTTTCCCGCAGATCCGCCAGTGGCTTTGATCCGCAGAACACGGCGGCGTTATTGACCAGGATATCGATTCCTCCAAAAATTCCCACAGCGGCTTCCGTGATTTTCCGGATATCTTCCTTTTTTGCAAGATTCGCAGGGAAACATGCGGCTTGGGCTCCCATCGTCTTTAATTCCTCCACGGTTTCCAGAAGGAGGCTTGATGAACCCATCCCGCCACCGCCAACACCTTCCGTCATCTCCGGCACCTGCTCCGGAATATCTGTGACTAATATGGAGGCCCCCCTTGCAGCCAGCGCCCTTGCCGTGGCGCGCCCCTGCCCGTTCGGACGTGACGCCCCTGTCACGATGGCCACTTTCCCATCCAAGGAAATCTTTCGCCGGATTCTATTGAAATTCATGGTTTTCCTCCTTAAAGCTGAAAGCTTCTATCCTCTATAGCCCTCATGGAGATGTGAGCCATGCTCAGTTCACGGTACAACCTCCACCGGCCTTCCCAAGTAGGCTCCTTATCGTAAACATAATTGGTAATGACTTCACGCGAGTAATCATGCGCTACAAAATGGCCTGGATCCGCTGCTAGGTGATCCACAAGAGCGGCACAGTCCTGTGGGGGTGCAAGCATATATTGTTTCATCCAGGCGATCCCTTCTTCTTTTGACCATTTGCCGTCCCAGCGGTTGCGTTCAAGCACCAGCTTCGCAAAATTTGTAGCTTTTCGGAATTTATGCCACACGGGCAGGCACTCTGCCAAACCCTTGTCGATACCGGCTAAAGGGAAAAGGAGATCCCGCTCAAAGGCAAAAAGCTCTTCTCCAGGTAGACAGAGATCGATGGACATCCTAGCGGCCCCCTCAATAAAAGCGCTCGATTCATTAAACTGTGCGATAACCGCCAATTCCGGGCACCCGTTTTCATACGCCGCCTTAGTGCGAAGTCCAATAAACGTCAGGTGCCCTGGCTCCACCTCATGGCAGCTAAAGGAAATAATGTCGTCGATCGCAAAAGCATGATCGGTGGAGAAAACAATTTCCCAGTTGATGCGGTCCCATTCCCAATCATAAACATAGCCATCCAGCTCCAAGCCTTTGCGGTGCGGGCCAAAGCCGTAAAAGCTCAGCCGGGGAGCGCTGTCTTTCGTGATCCCCATACGCTCGACGGCGATATCGTGAAACGCTTCCACCGCGCTGGTCATTGTCGCCGCCAGTTTATTGGAGGGAACTACCATTTTCTGGCGGAAACTTTCAACCCGCTCTAAAAGACTACCCTTGCCCGGAAGCACTTGGTTGAGTTCATCTAAAACGTCGGCAAACATTTCTTCTGGATATTCTGGCGCCGTGAGTCCGTAAAGTCCTCTTGTCATTTCTTGAAAGCTGAACTGCTCCCCTAAAAGCATCTCCGTGCGCATTTTTAGGCTGTTCATGTGGGAACGCAGGAAATTCACGCGGGGGGTGTTGTTCTCTTTTGCGAGTTCGTCTAATTCCCGGCAACATTTTACCGCCTCCCCGTGGATCTCCGCTACGGAACGATCCTTGTATTGCGGGATCGGCGTGTATAGATAAATAGTACGGTTCCGGTCGATAGGAGCCGTCCTTTTCCCACGGGGTCCATCAAGATACCCGTAAATATCCCACGGGTCATGAGGGATTTTCGCCAGCATCAGCTCGACGTATTCTTCCGCGATTTGATCTAATAGGTGTTTCATCGATAACTCTCCTTTTTCTTCCCTTAAATATTTTACGGGGCGGGGAAAACGCGGGCAGCGCTGATCTCATCTCCGCCGAAATAGTAATAATGGAATACCAGCCGATTAACCTCTCCGTTGGGATCCGGCTGAAATTCCACAAAGCCGAAATAATTTTCCCAATAGAATCGCGCCCCGCCGAGTGGAAGCAAGCGGCTTTCATATACCGGGAAATGTTCCGCCGTAGTGGAATTCGAGTAAATTTTCCCGTTGGGGCCGTATAAGCCGTGGGTAAATAATCCTCCCTGCTTCCACTCAACAGTGATGTAATCTTCCACCGGCGTGGGAAGCCAGGTGCGTTCCAGCCGGTAAATCCCGGCGCATTTTTTCATAAAAGATGGCTCCGCCTGAAAATCCTTGTTCCCAAACGGGCGATAACACATTGTGGCTAACCGGAGCGGTTCCTTTGTGAAAAACACCAGATCATAGCCTTGGAAGATATTGGATGCGGTGTAATTCGCGTTGGTTCTGTCCGGATGGCTGCTGTTCAGCCATTGGAGCGCGTCCGGATCCTTACATTGACGCAGATCCAGCAGGTAATTAGGGGCTTCCACTTGCGCCAGCGCATACGGGATACTGTCGGGAATAGGTTCCTCCCCCGGACGCATGGAATAACGCCCCATACCCGCCACCGCCTTTACCATGCCTTTGGGGAGAAGAGAATCCAGAAACACTCCCGTTTGCAGGTAGCCGCCCATCCGGCGTTCCCGGCTGATATGCTGGTTATGGGAGTGGTAGACGAGACGCGCTCCGGGGCCTTCCCGTTCTAAGACCCAATTGATGTTTTCTGCCATACATAGTTCCCGAATGTTGTCGGACAGATCCTCGCAGCCCGCCTCCGCATATCCTGCAAACCAGCGAGCGGAGAAAACCGCGAGATAAGCGGACCGGAGCGCCCATTGGTAAGCCTCTGCACTGGTGAGGGCGGCATCATGCGGCCCCATGTAAGAAATCCGATTATAAAGCCGCGTGGCTTCCCACAAAAACCGTTTTTGACTTTCGGGGTTCAGGGCTTTAAACCCGAATAAATCCTGCGTTTCTGCGGTTTCCAGCAGCCAGGCGAAGCCGTGGGAATAACCCGGATCGACCGCCGCAAGGTAATCCAAAGCTGCTTTTACGGCGGGGTATGCACTGTTTCCGCCATAGGCGGCGCTACCGATATCCACGCCGTAAAAATGAAGTGGTTTTTCTCCCTTGTTGGAGAGGTTATACTCCCGCATCCATCTCAATAAATCCTGGGTTTCCTTCCAGCCACCGAACATCGGGCTCATCCCATAACAAAAGACTTTATCTTCCGGGATATCTTCCCCCGCCACATAACGGTATGCCAGCGCGGCGTCCGCAAAAGGGGTCTCAAACGCGAAAGCAGTAAAACCTAAATTTTCCACGAGATACCGGAACAATTTAAAATGAAAGGCGTTAAAAACACCCGTGTAATGCTGAAATTCCCCTAAACTAACTACTCGGGCATCCGCCAGAGCGGATTTTAAAAAGGAAAGTTCCTCCGCATTGTCTTCTGATGCGGAAGAAACGGGGTGGGCATTTGCTTTCGCCCACTCGACGAATGAGTTAAATGGTTTCATATCCTTCTCCTCCGCCAAGCGGTTGCTGCATTGTGACACAATGGATGTTTCCGCCGCCGTATACGATTTCACGAGTATAAACCCCAACCGCTTTACGCCCTGGAAACAGTTCTGCAATCTGGGACAAAGCGAGTTCGTCGTTTTCATCGCCGTATTGTGGGACAATAATGCCACCGTTTACGGTTAAAAAATTGACATAGGAGGCAGTACAAAGATCTCCCGACAGTCTTGGAAGGCTCTTGCCGCAATTATCCACTCGGAATCCTTTTTCGATGTACACCGGTTTTTTAGGCATACAAATTTTATGTACCTTTAAACGCCGCCCTTTTGCGTCGACAGCTTGGGAAAGTTGTTCGTATGCGCTACGCGATACCCCGTAAAATGGATCCTCCGGGTCTTCAGTCCAGATACAAGCAACTTCTCCAGGCTTAACAAAGCAGGCGACATCATCGATGTGGCCGTTGGTTTCCGCCGGATCCATGCCATCCTTCAGCCAAATCACTTTTTCGATGTTCAGGTATTCGCTGAGTTTTTCTTCTATCTGGCGTTTGGATAACTGAGGATTCCTCCCCGCGCTGAGCAAACACATCTCTGTTGTGAGAAGCGTTCCTTCGCCGTCTGTATGGATTGACCCGTTTTCACAGATAAAATCTGTGGCATCATACCGACGCATTCCCTCCAGACTACAGATTTTTTCCGCGATCATCGCATCCTGATCCCAGGGAAAATACAGCCCGTCTGTCAGGCCTCCCCAAGCGTTAAACCCCCAGTCTACGCCACGAACCGTACCGGATCCATTTATTACAAAGGCCGGTGCCATATCCCGCATCCATGCGTCGTTGCTGGACATTTCCACTACCCGGACTCCCTTAGGCAACATAGCTCTTGCATTTGTATACTGTTCCTTTGAAACTCCCATCGTCACTGGTTCAAATTGACAGATAGCTTCAGCGACCCTTGCGTATGCTTCCTGGGCTGGTTTCGCGCCATCCCGCCAAACGTCGGTACGGATCGGCCATAGCATCCAAACTTGCTTTTGAGGCTCAAATTCCCCTGGCATCCAAAATCCATCTTGCTTTGGCGTGCTTTTTTTTATTGGCGGCATTTGTGCGTTCTCTCCTTTTGAAAGATTATTATGGAAAAATCATATACATTTTCTGTGGAAATGTATATAGTTTTTAGTCATGTTGAAACGCACTTGAATTATTTTTTACATGTTTCTTCGCCAAAACAAATTGATGAGTTTTTTGAATCTTCAAAGCATTTGTTTCTTGATGAAACAAAAAACCTCCCGCAAATCTGCGGGAGGTTTTCGGCTGGAAACCTTATTTTTGCTGTTCAGAAATAAAGCGATATAAAAGCGTTTCCAAAATGGCGATCATACCGCACCGGGATGTCAAATCCGTGTCCATATACCGAATTTCGTCTGCAAAAACATAAAAATTTAAGGTGCTCATATTCTGAATCGTATTGTTGTCGGCGCGTGTTATCGAAATAATAGACGGCGTTCCATAAGTTAAAACTCGTTCCATAATATGTATCACCGATTCGTTGTTGCCGTTATATGAAAAGACCAGCAAAAGGTCTTCGGAAGAGATGTTCCTGATCATGCTGCGGATCTCATGTTCCTGGATGGGTAAAAATACATCAAATTCCAAACTGCCAAAAAGCCTGTAAAAATACCGTGCGACATCTTCGCTTAACCCTTTGGCGATCAGGTATATCCGCGGCCGTTTTTCTATAATTTCATTAAAACGCCGCATTTTATCATCTGTGATGACCTTTACGGCTTCAATGACATTATTAAGATAGTCGTCCCGATAACGCTCGGAACTCATAATTCCAGGGATGGTCACGGCAGAGGTGCTTTTTACAGTATCGCTTAAGGCTTTTTGAAAATCTGCGTATCCTTCGTATCCCAGTCTTTTTGTAAACCGGAATAATGTTGCTGGAGAAACAAAACACTTTTCCGAAAGTTCCCGGATCGACATCTGCGCAGTTTCCGCCATGTTTTTGATCACATATTTCACAATGCTTTGTTCAGTACGGGAAAGCTTTGTCATTTCACGGCTAGACACTTCATAAAAATCCATAGCTGCATTCCTCCTCCTGTCCTTGATAATTGTTATTTTTATTTTTATTATAACATATTTTTATATATTTCGCAAATTGCAAGTGCAAGTTGCGTTTGATAAAAAGCATTACTGACGAATTAAAAGAGCTGCCGGATGAGGATTTAATTTTATTTTGGAAATGATCAAAAGGTATAACCGAAAACATGAAAATCCCGAAGAGGGCTAAAAAGCCTTTTCCGGGATTTTTTCTCGTCCCTCCTTTGGAATAAAATAATTTAGCGCATCCGTTTTCCGGCCGTCTGCCCGCACCTCAAAGTGAAGGTGGTTCCCGGTGGAATTGCCGGTCATGCCGACGTAGCCGATCACCTCGCCTTGTTTTACCCGCTGCCCAGCAGATACGCAGATTGCGGAACAATGCGCATAGAGCGTTTCGAGAGAACCGTTGTGGCGGATTTTTATGTAATATCCATACCCGCCGCCCCAGGGATCCGTGCCGTTCGCCATTTCGACTGTCACAGCTGCGGCGGCGAGTACCGGCGTTCCGGCTGCCGAAATAAGAAGTGATGGTGAAGCTCTCCGGCAGCGGCCACTGAAAGATCCCTGTCCCTTCCCATGTGGTATCCGGCGAAATCACGATCCCTGCCCCGGTGGAATACGGGCCGAGCAGCTGCGCCCAGAGCGGAGCAGTATCCGGGGCAGTCAGCAGGGCGAGATATTCTTTCTGCCGGCCGCTGAAGGAGTATTTCTGTACCATTTCGGTCGGGGATTTATGCTTGATTTCAATGGTCAGAATTGTTTCCCGAACAGTTTCCGTGTACGTCTTTTTGTTGCCTTCCTCATCGATTTCCGTGACCTTTTCGGTATGCGTTTCCGTGTGGGTGTCGTAATCCACCTCGTTCATCTCCCACATAAGGGTGCGGAGATCACCGAGCTGCGCGTCCGTCAGTGTGGAGATAGGCGTCCCTGTATCACTTCCGGCGATCCATGCAGAAAATACGGCGAGGGTGTCCTCCCATTGCACCGATGTGGGGCCGTCGTTTGATGTGATTTTCCGCCGGTCATGGGAAACGGTATCTGAGATAGCTTCGATGGAATCCTAAAATTCTGCGTCAAGCACTTCCACCGCCTGCCGCACAGGGATCCCCTGACTGGTATTCGAATCATCGCCAGAGAAGATCCCATACACGGAACCGACGAGCAGACCAATCACACAGATCACGAGGATAATGAGTACAGCCACCCAGCCTCCGGCAGCAATAGCGGCGATAAGCGTCCGAACGGCAGAAATCGCCGTTTTCACCGCTGTCACCACGGCCCGGACGGTTAGCTTCGCCGCCTTGATGGAAGTCCTTGCCGCTTGCTGTGTTCGTTTTGCGGCTTGTGCGGCGGCCTTTTGTGCCTGCCGGGATTTTGCAGTCGGCGCAGCGTTTAAAGACGTGATATCCTGCCGGACAGCTCTGGGGAAGCCCTCCAAAATGGATAGATTCTCCCGGAACTTCGCAATCTTCCCGTCATTTCCCCGGATAGCTCCCGTCCGCTGTTTGACGCGGTACACAGCCTTTTCCCGAACAGCCCCCGGCAGTTTTTTCCACCGTGTAAAGCAAGTCCCTCCCCCTTTTTTGCGGTATCCTCCGCAACAGAAAGCAGTTGTTCCCCGGCGCTGTCTGCCGGGGTATTGGAGTCTCCCTCCTGCCGGCTGTCAAAGGGTGCGGATTTAATTTCCTCAACAGCTTTTTCTTTGAATTCTGCCGCCATCTCCCGCATGACGGCCTTTGGAATTTCCTCCATGCGGCGCAGAAACCGCGGCTCCCGGCTCTCCGGTTTCTGCCTGATTTCCCGCATCAGATTTCCTCCCGCAGAACCTCGTCGGGCTTGGTGGTCATCAGCTGGTGCAATTTGGTGTTTTTTGGAAAGTTGTTTTCAAACGGCACGATGTTTCCAGCACAGCGGATCAGACCACATCCCGCCGGAACGTTTGTGATATAGGAAAGCTGCGTTTCCGAAATGTGCAGGAGTTTCGCAAGCTCATCGCGATCCGTAGCGGACTGGTTGAGCAGGACGAGAAATTCGCTGTTTGCCAGCATCAGCCGCGCTGTATCGGATCGGAGGAGTTCGTAGGGTAGGGGAAAGGCGCCTTGCCGCCGTGGGTGGCAGGTTTCCTACACCCTCCCTCGGAACCGGACTTACTTCTCTCGAAGTATCCGGCTCCCCATTAGTAATTGACGTATTGATTAGTGCCTGTGTATTCTTTCATGGCACTTGCTGCAAATAACAAGTGTTTTCCGCCGTTTCTTTTTCATCACGGTTTCCCAATCAGAATTGCCCAACTCATTTAGGTTCCGTATAACGTGAACCTCGTATAAGTCGGCTTCTTTACACCCACACAGCTCACAAGCTCTGGCATTGAGTCGTTGTCTGATAGTGGTTTTCCAGCTAAATTTCTTTCTTTGGTAGATAATGTCACTCGCTTCGCCACGCTTGCAATCAGCGATTTTAACGGGGCATACACGTTTTGTCCCTGCTTTGGTTTCATAAGGGACAGACCATGTTTTCCCGTCTTTATACTGGCGAATGATTTTGCGGATACTGGTTTTATGCTTTCCTGCAATCGTCTTTAGGCAGCTGTACTCCATGAGATAGCAGAAGTAATCCAGCGTGTGGTAATCGCAAGCCAAATTGTAATAGCTGCATAGTCCTCTTGCTTCGGCATTGTACTGTTCTACAATCTCATAATCCGCAAGGTTGAGAAGTCCGGCTCTGTGTATTGGCTGGAACTCCCCGTTTTCCTTTTGGCGAATGACTTTCTTCGCAAACATGAATTTCTCAATCTTTTCCGTATGGGGAATAGATAGGGCAACTTTCATATGCAGGGTTCTGGATTTTCTCCACGTTCCGTTTTTTATTCTGTGACCTTTAACCTCCCGGCTTCTGCGGACGCAGATATCATAGCCAAGGAAACGGGCTTTTTCGGAACTGTGTGTTATCAGCGTCTTTTCTTCGCTCAAAGTCAGTTTTAACTCTATGCTTAGAAATTCAGCGATTTCAGCTTTTAATTCCTCGCATTCCGCTTTTGTGCCGCACACCCCTGCCAGCCAGTCGTCCGCATAGCGGACAAACGTAAATTTCTTGTTGTTGGCTGGTTTGCAGGGAAGGTTTCTCAAGGCTTTCTGCTTCTCTTTATACTGACGAATCAGGTTCTGTCTTTCAACTTCATCTTCGGTATGGTCAATCCAGTAGAACGGCCTTTTCATTTCCTTATCCGCCGCGTGATACTCCGGTGTCTTGTATGCAGACCTTGGTTTGGCAAAGCGTTCTGCGATTTCCCTGAGCTTCTTGTCCAGCTCATTTTAGATAGATATTTGCAAGTATCGGAGAACAGATACCACCCTGCGGAGTACCGCTGTAAGTGGCGTTGTACTTCCAATTCTCAATATACCCAGCTTTCAGAAACTGGCGAATGATGTTCAGAAAACGGCTGTCTTTGATTTTCCTGCTTAGAATCTCAATCAATTTTTCGTGATGAATGTTGTCAAAACAACCTTGGATATCGCCCTCGATAAACCAAACTACACCGGTGAAGTCAGAAGAAATCTGACGGAGTGCGGTATGACAGCTTTTGCCCGGTCTGAAACCGTGGGAATGACTGTCAAAAACAGGTTCATAAATAGCTTTCAAAATCATTCTGACAACTTCTTGCAGTAGCTTGTCATGGAAGGACGGGATACCCAAGGGACGGAGTTTCCCGTTTTTCTTCGGAATGTACTCACGTCTTACCGGGTTAGCCTTATAGGTTCCATCCTTTAATGACTGGATTAACTCTTTTACATAGAAGTCACTAAAACCGTCTGCGGTATCATTGTCGATACCCTGCGTTGTTGCACCTTTGTTTGCATAAAGTTTCTGGTAGGCGGCGTAATAAATGTCTTCACGTAGCAAGTACCTGTAAAGTCTTATGAATACGCCGTCTTTGTGTTCGCTGGAACACTTTTCAATACGCTCTAAAATTTCAGATGTTGGTTTCATTGAGGTTTCTCCTCCCTTTCATTCCTACGTTTTAGATGTTACTAACTGGCTCCCTTCGCCATGTAAGGGTCGTTAATTCTCTCGGACTACTATGGAGCCTCCGTTGTCATATCGTGACACTCCGCGGCTTCTTCATCAAATCCCCATGCAAACCGCATAGGGCTGTGTCCGAGGATCGCGCAGCTTTTCGTTCCGTACATCTTGTATCACCTCGCATGTAGTCTAATAGCTTATATTTCGTATTCTAACAGTCGCTATTTTCTGCGTCAAGAAAATGTAAGCTTATAGGGAACGAATTTGCCTCAATCAGCATACAGGTGGGGAGAATCAGATGGATAAAAAGTTGCTGGGAAAACGAATCAACACCGCGCGAAAGGATAGGGGCTGGACAAGTGAACGGCTGTCCGAAGCCTGCAACATCAATGCGACATATCTCAGGCAAATAGAGTCTGGCGCAAAAACACCCAGCCTGCAGGTTTTCGTAACGCTTTGTAGCACGTTGAATGTTTCCCCCAACATATTTGCTTGCGGACAACCTGAACCTGACAGAATCGCAGGATTTGGATTCCCTGCTTGCTCTTTGCCGCTCGGCCACACCAAAACAGATGAACATGATCGTCGCAATGGTCCGCAGCGCACTTGAATCGGTTGAATAGTTTTTTCAAGCCCCTTGCTGTTTGGCTTTAAGCTGCCATAGCATTCGACTGTAGCGGATCTTTTGGAGGTTTGAGAGCATTTGTGTGAAGATGGGGTCGCCGTGGTGTTTGAGTTTGTAGTACATGCGGCAGAAAGCCTGTTCTATATCCGGCGTATGATATGGTGGTGTAGGGCATGATGCAGCATTCTGGAAATGCGTATTGCAGACCCAATACATTTTATCATTTGTAAATTTCCGTTTGAGTGACCGACCACAATTTGCGCAATATAGTTTTCTGCTGAATGGCTGGTTTGTTGAACCAATGTGTGCGTTTTTCCTTGATTGCAAAAGTGTCTGTACTCTGTCAAATACTTCCGAGGAGATAATCGGCGGATTACTATCAGGCAACAGGTACATTTCCCGTTCGCCATGGTTTCTGACCTTTTTATGTGGGAACGTGGTGGTCGAGTAGCTTTTTCCGACCACTGCGTTCCCAGCATATCGTTCATTCTTCAAAATGTAGTATATCGACGAGTCTTTCCATGTTCCCATTTCGCGACCAGGCGGAATTTCCTGTTGGGACAAGGTATTTGCAATTTCGTATCCATTCAGTCCATTTAGATACAGTTGAAAGATGAAGCGAACAACCGCTGCTTCGTCTTCTATTATGGATAGTTTTCCTTCGTGCAGGGTAAAGCCATACGGCGCTTTGCAAGTATTGAACTTACCGCTTTCCATACGCTTCTGGTAGCCCCACTGGACATTTCCTGAAATTGACTCGCTGCCTTTCTGCGCCAGCGACGCTATGATTGCCGTGACCATTTCACTAGACATCTTGCTGGTGTCGATGCCCTGTTCTTCGAACTGGACGCTGACGCCAAGCTCTTTGAGTTCCCGAACGGCTGCAAGGCAGTCCTTTGTATTTCGGGCGAACCTGGAGATGCTCTTGACCAGAATGCGGTCGATCTTGCCTTTGCGGCAATCCTGCATCATGCGCTGGAAGTCTTCGCGCTTTTCAACCGATGTGCCGGTGATGCCCTCGTCGGCGTAAATATCGGCCATTTCCCAGCCTGGGTTATTGGAAATAAGCTCGGAATAATATTGGTTTTGAACCCGGTAGGAATTGAGCTGATCCTCGCTGGAGGAGCTGACGCGAGCATACGCCGCGACGCGCAGTTTGCGCGCTACGATTTCATCGTGCGCCGGGATGACTATGACGCGCTGCTGTTCCAGCGCAAGATTTCCGTCGGTCTGCTTCTTTGCCATGCTGTTCACCTCCCTCTGCAGCAACACACACTACCACACCAAGGGCGTAATAGCTATAACCAAAACGGAGAAAAATCAAGCGTAAAGTGTGAAATTTGCACCAAGCTCGACAGCGATCCGACGCGCGATCTTTTTGATCTCAGTCTCAGAAAATCCGACCGTTCGGAGCGCTTTCAGGAGCTGACAGATTCCTAAAAAATCAATGTTTGGATTCATAAGATTCTCCTTTAGCCACGGGGCCGCCCTGCAAAATACAGAGCGGCCCCTGCTCTTGAAATTTTGATGCTTGCTCCTGTTCGACGCTTCTTCCCGGAGCCAAGGCAGCGGCTGAACGGCGGCTGGCGCCGCTCACGGGTCTTGCACCCCTCCGAGGATCTCTCCGAGCTGCCCCCATTACGTTCCGTTGTGGCTGGGCAGGAGTACCATTGTCCGCGGACAAGATCATTGCGAGGCAGCTTGCCAAAGCTGCTTTTGGATGAATGGGTACCGCTCGTCACCTTGTTGGGCCGTCTTTATGCAGGAGCTTCTCTCCCGCACAGGTGGTCTTCGCGCATCCTCCGCATCGCTGTTCCATTTCTGGCTCATCCGCTTGATGTCATTCAGTCGCTGGATATGTACTTTTCAAGCTGCACGAGGTGGACTGAAAATGTCCCCTCAATGCATAGGCCACGGGAACGACTTTTTTATAAGGTCGTTTGAAAAATTTTTTTAATTTTTTTCATGCGGATAGCAACTGCTGCCTGCGTACACCCCCATCTTCGTGCAAGTTCTTCTTGCCCATGTCCTTCGAGTGTGACATAGGTAAGCAATTCCAAGTCTTTTTTGTTTAATTTCATAATGGCGCGAAGTAATCGCTCATCTTCCAATGTGTCGACCCATGCATAGCGGTTTTGAAAACCAGTTTCATCAAAGGTGGTAGACATGACCCCGCTTTTTCTAAATAGGGCAGAACGCCGATCATCGTCTGGACCATCAATTTCTATTGACGGCATTTTCGTTGCCCTGCGTTCATACGCACGATTCCGGCAGAAGCAGTGCCAGTCATACTCATATATTTTTTGAATGCTTTTTTCGCTCATTCCTGCGTTGGCGTATTCTTTTCGCAGTTTTGCCCATTCACGATCAAATTTTGCTTTCTCTGCTGCACAGTTGAATCCCATACGGATTCCTCCATTCTTCTGAAATTTTGAGAAAACCAAAATTTCAAAAGCGGAGGGGCGCGAGGCTGGTAAAAAACGGCCAATGGCGCAGTTCTGTTATCAAAAACAAACCTGCGCCATTGGCCGCTGTAAAAAAATACGAAGCAAACCATCTTGTCTTGAGAAAATAGCCGCATCTTGCTGCAGCCCATTTTGTTTTACAATATGGTTAGCCGCTTACCTTTCGTGTCAAGAAATTGAGTCTGTTAACTGTAAGTATATAGTCACGGGTAGTCTGCCTACCTATTTTTCCTTCATCCCTTTGCTTTTTCTCAATAGCGCCTCGACTATAGCCATTCGCTGACGCTATCAGGAGAGTCCTCAAATAAGAACGCCACGCTTTGTAATGTTTGTATGAAGCAGTGTCTCTCCAATGCATGATTCTCTGGGAATAAGGATTAGCGTTGAAGAGAAGTGCAGTGCAATTTTCGCAAGCAGCGGAAATCGCTTGCTGCAACGAGCGGAGAAAGTGCAACGTGTAAACGCCCCTTGAACCAACAGGGATTCTGCTCCTTCTCTTTATACGGTGTCTTCATAATCTCATAGCAGTTTGATTTTACATTCACGGCAGCAAATGCGTTATCTGAGGCGTCTCTACAGCTCAAGGGGCATTTTATACGTCAGCGTCAATTGCCCACTGGCATTCTCATAGGCATCGCCGTATGTAAAGCCGCAGCCCATGGAGCCTGGAAGCACGGATTTTCTAAAAATGTCCATCTCCTTGTAGGGCGAACGACTGATCCGTTCTTCAATGGCGGATGTTGTCTTGGCCGAGCCGCGGGACAGGGTCAGCGTCGGAGACAGCTTCACCAGCATATTGCTTCCAAACACCAGCGCCACTGTCACCGGGAAAAACTTGCTGACGCGGCGGCGCGGCCATGCAGCACAGCTACTGCACGGATATTCCTTGGGGCGAAGCCCAACCCGGCGATCTGGTCTTTTATCCGGATGATTCCCACGTCGGCATCGCTGGAGGCACAGACGCAGACGGCAATCTGCTGATCGTCCATTGCAGCGGCGGTGCGAACGGCGTGGTTATTACTGGTTCGGCGGGATTTACAGCAGTGGCAAGTCCGAATTTGTTTAAAGCATAAAATCTACGGTGAGACACATTGCACAAAGCAATGTATCCCACCGGAAGAACCATGCTGCCCGTTCTGACAGGACGTACGTTTTTTTGCAACAATGCACGTCTGAGTCACAGCTAGTACAAATCTCCATCTATCACTTCAAATAGATCCATCCCAGCGATTTCTTCATGCGAAAGTATGTTCTCAAGTACATAGCTATCTTCATTAAAATATAGAATCTACTGAAAGAACGTCTCATAACAAACTACGTTTTCCGTTTGATCTATCTGCGCTTCCGTGTCAGTTGCGTTTCCATTTGATGCAGCCACAGCAGGTGACAGTGCCGACAGCAGGAAAACTAAAAACAAAATATCGTTGCTTTGTTTTCATTTTTTCCTCCTGCGTTATGCGATGGAATTCTTATAGCTTATTCCCTCAATCCCTCCGGCTCCATTTGCGTTACGATCACGGCCTGTGTCGCAGCAATCGCTTCCTGCCACTGCTCGGTTCCGGGCGGGCAGGCCACATACAGAAGCGCCTCCTCCGGCTGCAGCGGCAGGTTGTGCCAGATGTTCGATATTGCAAACGGCAGCGGGGCCTTGACAGTGGCGCGGAGCTGATACAGCCCGCTGCCTTCTTCAAATCGGACGCCATACTTAGACGGACAGACGTAACCGTCCGCGCTCCAGCCGCGATCTATACACACGTCATCCAGCTTGACCCACGCATCGCTTCCCTCCGGCGCGATGGAGAACTCGTACCAGCCCACGTTGTCCGCGCCAAAGTAGAATTCCAGATCTCCGCAGACGCTTTCTCCAACAGGGGTGTCTGCGTTTGCGCCCAGGGCGGTGGTGCCGCATTTCTGACGGCGTCCCTCCGGCCAGTTTTTCGGGCATTCGCCGCAGCGGGCGAAGCTTTCCACCAGCAGCAGTTCTTCCCCCGCGCACCAGGCAGACTGCCACGCCGCTGATCCCGGCTGCCTGTACACCCGAAGCAGGGTGTGATCGTCCGTGATGCAAATGTCGTGCCATGTGGCCGTGACTTTGTTGGTTTCTTCCCGATGGAGCTGATAGCGCGTACCTTCCGCGTCTGCGTCAAGGGGAACGCGAAGCAGACGGTAGCCTTCGCCGTGGATTTTCTCGTTTTCACACAGGCCATCGCTTGCCTCCGCGCTCACGGCAATCCAATCCTCGCAGCCCTCCGGGGCAAGGAAATAGCTGGCCGCCTCCTCGTTCGGCAGGGCAACATAGCAGCAGTCGATGACCTCCGGCCCCGCTTCGGCGGGATCGCCCTCCTGGAAAAACCAGCTTTGCGGGCAGTCGGCGCAGCGCCGCATGGGCAGAAGCTCCGGCAGCTGCTTACCCGTCTTCGGGTCGCTTCCCACGACGAGCAGCGTTGTCTGATCCTTGATCTCAAGCGACCATAGCTCCTGCACCTCAGCGGGCGTCACCCCGACCGTCGTAGTCCTGAGCTGATAGCGTCCGTCTGCTTCATCCGCGAAGCGGAATCCGAACTTTGAAATATGCGAGGGCTGCTGATGCACCCGGCTGTGCTCCTCTGACTGGCCGCAGGTTCCCAGCCAGTGCGCCTCGTCGAGCTTCTGCCAATCGTCGCTGCCCTCGGGGGCGATGGAAAATTCATAATCGCCGATGTCCGCTGTGGCAAAGAAGAATACCAGATCGTAGTCCCCGTCGCTTTCAGGAGAGAGAAATGACGGATCTTCTGCCTGTTCCGGTTTGGCTGGGCGCGCTTGCGGCGTAGGCTGTGCCTCAGTGGGCTGATCCACCCCTGGCGGTTGCTGCACAGCAATATCTAGCTGCGCACTACGACTTTGTTGATGGCAACCGCTCAGCATCAACACCGCAATCACAAGCAGCAGGAGACACATCACACTTTTTCGCTGCAGAGTAACGACTCCTATCATAGAACATACCTCGCGATCATTCTGTCTCATGACCTGTGCTGGTCAATCCTGGCATATTTCCGTAATAGCCACAGACCAGACAAGTCCCCATACCACCGACTTGTGCGTAGTGACTTCCGTAAAGATAAGTCCCGCACGCTGTGCATGCTCCTCTGTGCTGCGTCGAGGAATATGGCTTCCAGACATTCACATTATGCGGACAAATAATAAAATCCAAGTAGGGGAACGTTTGTGCAAATCCACTCCATGTCACATGTGAAATTGCTACAGTGCCGTTATCAGGCCAGTTTGCATGGTAGATGATAACGCCAGTGCTGTCTCTGCCAACCAAAATCATTGTATGCTCATCTGATGTGCTGCCGCTGTAGCTAACTCTGAGCAGCGTTCCAAGAGCAAAAAACTGAAGTTTGTTCTTTATTTGCGTTTGAGTATAGTTTCCGATATACTCAAAACCCTGAGAGCATTTTGCACCACTGCTTCCAAATAAGTAGTCATAGATATAGAGCCCAAATCCGTGGCATTGTGAACCTGTACCAAAACTCGTGCTGGTCGATCCGCTATATGTGCCGCCTGCGGGATATTGCGCGTTAGGAATGCTTTTTCCGTTTATGGTGGTTGTATAGTTTGACTGATCTGTGAGGCCAACACTTGTTGCCGCAATGTAAAATGTGTTCGGGTCACGGATGGCTCGAACTGCGCCTGTGGTCAAATCAAAGTACTCATACGTGCCCTCCCATGACAGCTCATATTCATCCTTGCACAATGCGTTAGGGCACGCGACCATAGTCGGTTTTTCACTGCCAATCATGACGCCTTTGTTCTGATACGGTATAGCAAATTCAATCTGGTATTCTGGCACGTACTCTGCAACATATTCTTGTTGCGAGTCATCAACGCTGGCAATCTTATTCTGCGTAGAAATAAAGATAGCTCGGTTGCCGATAGCCTGAACATCATCGGCTTCGCTCAACGTTTCACCTGTTAAGTGAATCTTCGCGCTGTCTGTTTCTTCATGAGCATAGGCAAATGCCGATAAGAGCATCGCTACAACCAAAAGCAGGGCAAAAATACGGATTTTCTTTTTCATAGTTGTCCTTCCTTTCATGGCATTCATTTGGTTCCATATTTTCCATTAGATACTGATTGATTAGTCTGTTTCGGGACTACGTCTTCTTTGTTTTGCCTGAGGAACACTGCATTCTGTCAGTGCGTAATCCAAAAGGTTATTTTTTTAGGCCTTCGTCTTCGAGGACGCAACATCCATGTGAAAAATCAGGCCCGCAGGGCTGGTGCGTGATCTGTATGTCAATGATCCGGTCGGGCTGTTTGGGGAACGTGAGCTGCGTCAGTTCCTGCGTGTCCAGCGCATAGCGGTAAACGTTCCAGATTGTCTTGCCCTCCGCCTGGCCGACGAAATACAGGGTATTGCCGTCCAAGGAAGGATAGAACATATGAACCTGCTGAATTCCGGGAATTTCCACATTCTCCACCTCCTGCGAGGTGATGTCCAGACGTTTGAGTGTACGCTTTCCACTGACCATCTGTGGCTCTGTTGTCATCAGAATGGTATTTTCATTCAGCCGTCGGGTCAGACAGATTTCAAAATCCTCCGTAAAAAACAGAGGTGTGACATTCTCAAATGTTGCGTCGATCAAAGAAATTGTTTTAGGCCGGATATGTGTCTCCGCCGCAACGCGGTGTGTCCGCATTTCCGCATCCGAGCAAGTGAGGATCAAAAATTCGTCTGCGTAATCGTCATAGGAGAAGGAGTGATGCCACGTATCGTCGTCGGCCTCATTTCGATAGGTAAACGTCTGGCTGTCAAGGTCAAACCGGGCGGGCTGACAGGTTGTGCAGAACTCCCGAGCCACATTGGCATAGAGCGTGCCATCCACAAAGAGAAGATCATTAAACGCATTTTTTCCATCCGTCAGCCGCTGGACATTTCCTGTTTTCAAATCACACGAATATAGGTTGTCATATGTCTCGTCCGGGCGTGCAGACGCGTAGTAGACGATCTGGTGTTCAAAATCCACCGTATTGGCCGGATACACATATGGGCCGATTGGCGTCTTGAAGATTACCCGAAACGCCTGCGACTGTTCATCGTAAGCATAGATGACTAGCTCCACGCCGTCATCCGTATTTTCGCCGTTGATGTTGTCTACCACAGTGACAAGCAGCGTCTCCACTAGTTCTGCGTCCGGGGCTCCCTCGGGCGTCTCGATCTCTGGCAGCGTCGGCTTTTCCGCCCCGTCTTCCGGTTCAGCGGCAGAGGCGTCCATGTTGGACGTCTGTTCCGATGAACCTGCTTCGTCCGGAAGGTCAAGGTCGGTGTTTGCGCTACACGCCGTCAGTAGCAGCAGCATAAGAAGAATGGAAATCAATTGCTTTACTTTCATATCTCTCCTCCTGTTTCAAAAAGGGCAGGACATCCGCCTCTGCCGGGAGCAGAGGCGGATATCCTCTCTAAGCGTTTTTATCTGGCAGGGGCTGTTTGATCAGAAAACCGCTCGTGGTAATATCTCACATTATTTGCGTTATCTGTCGGCGCTCCATCCGGGGTTCCTGCAAGCTCGCGGATGTTGTCCTCGCCCCAAATGTCGATAATTGCATCGGGCAATGCGCCAACATCGGCCTGATAGTAGGTAAAGACCTCGTCGGTGTCCAAATTCCGAATCTGAACATTTTTGTCGCCCACTTTAGAATAATCATAGGCCATTTTGGTTGCGCAATCATATGGCTGAAACCGATTATTTCGGTTACCATATGTACCAATAAAACAAGTGGCTCGCCCTGTTCCAAGGAAATGCCGTTATCCTGCTTCGATTACCCGATTATATTTTCTTTTGCTATCCACTTAATTATGTTAATATCGTAGCATATGGGGACAATTAATTGAAAACTCTAAAGAATATTTCTGGCGGAAATAAAAATGCACTCCTTTGGATTATTCCGGCTATCTCTTGCGGAAAATATAATTATTCCGCAAGGAGTGGTTGACATGGACAAGAGAATTGCTACAATAATCGGAATGAATCTGCAGCGTTTGTGAACACAGTATGGATTAACCCAAGAACAGCTTGCTGAAAAGGTGGGTATCAGTACATCATTTTATGCAAATCTCGAACGCGGAAATAAAGGCGTCAGTATTTCAGTACTATATGACCTAGCAAATTGCCTGGGCGTAAGTGTGGATTATCTGATATACCCAAACCAAGCTGATGCTCGCATCCGAAACATCGAGACACTCTTGAGGGATAAGCCCGAATCGTTTATAATCGCAGTAGAACGTTTGGTTCAACTTTGTATTGAAGAATTTTCAAAATCGGAATAAAAAGTGTTGAGCAAGACTCTTGGCCAAGAAGGATATAACATGAGTTTAAATCAAGAAGAAGAGGAATATATCGAGCGACTTTACCGGGAGATGTACACCCGTCTGTGTATCTACGCGATGAGTGCACTGGGAAGCAAGGCACTTGCTGAAGAAGTTGTACAAGATACTTTTCGAATTGCGTGTATTAAGCCAGATGGATTGATGAGCAGTAAAAATCCACGTGGTTGGCTCATCAATACACTTAAAAATGTGATTCGTAATAGACGGCGAACTGAGGCTAGACTTAGTAATGCACTACTTGCGGCGATGTCTGCGTATGAGCCGCAGGCAAGCACAACTGTGGAGACAACAGAATTCATTGTTGCCTACTCAGATGCTCTAGGAGAAGAAGATTTTCAGCTTCTTGTAAATATCGTTGTTCGTCGATATACTATGTTGGAAGCTGCGGAAGAATTGGGAATTACGGTTGAAGCCTGCAAAAAGCGTGTGCAACGTGCAAAAAAGAAGCTTCAAAAAATAATTGAGAAAGATTTTTAATGTATGTCCCCAACAAACCAATTGTGTACATATAAAAACAAAGGGGGTTCACAGAGATGTCGGAATCCAAAGAGCATTTTTATCGAGATTTTTCAAAGTTTGACAAGATGAGCACGGAGGAATTGAACGAAATTTTACGTCAGGACTCTCAGCTCCCAGACGGCGAAGACTCCGATACTGATGCAATTTTATATATTATGGGGGTGATCGCAAAGCGCAATCAGGAGCTGCCGTCATCTGATTTCGGAGATGTCAATCACGCTTGGAGTTCTTTTAACAAAAATTATCGTTTTGCTTCAAGCGAAGGATGCTCGCTCTTTGATTTTGATGATGAGCCACAGCTGAATGGTACTTCCGACAAAACGCAAATCCTCCGGCCCGCACCGCGTTCAAATACGCGTCCACGCAAATGGGTTCTTCGCACAGCCCGCATCCTTGCGGCAGTCATTGCCGTTCTGCTGGCAACCTCTCTAACTGCTTATGCATTTGGGTTTGACTTATGGGGGGCAATCGCCAGCTGGACAAAGGAGACGTTTGGTTTCAGGTCAGCAGAATACACACAAACAGCTGTGCCTTCTTCCAAGAAAGAGATTCCCGCGCCGCTGACCTCTATTGCCAATGAGATGGAAATGCACGGCATACCTACGACGATTTTGCCAAGTTATATTCCTGATGGTTTTGTGGAAATGGATGTCCAGTACAATGCGGTAACTCAGCCTGTGTCTCTTTATTGTCTTTTAGGGAATGGTGATTCTTCGATTACACTATTGTATACGGTATTTTCCGAGAATCAGGATCATTTACTGTATGAAAAGGACGCCATTGATCCTAAGCAATATGAATACAATGGGACAGTGTACTATATCATGACAAACAAGGGAGCATATTTTGCGGCTTGGACTGCTGACAATATTGAATGCAACATAGCGGGTGTTGAAACTTATGGAGAAATCATTAAAATCTTACAATCGATAGGAGAGTAATATGCGTAGACGAGTTCTGACCTTAGCAATCGCGGTTGTTCTGATTTGCTCTTTATTTACATCTTTTGCTTTTGCAGCAACACTTCGCGCCAGCGACTATATTTCGTCGTATAATGCGGTAATTTATTCCTCGGGCACCAAAATTAACGTGGATTGTTCAATCACTGGGACTGGTCGAATGAAAACGATCGGTATTAAATCGGTTAAAATCTATACCTCCAGTGGAACAAACGTTGCTACATATTCTTATACGACAGACGGATATGAGTATCTTATGGGAAGCGACACCGGACGTAAAACAGCATCCGTCACATATACGGGCACTTCGGGCAAATCCTATTATGCAGTAGTCGTGTTCTATGCCTCTGATGGAAGCGGCAGCGATTCAAGAACACATACAACCAAAACTATCACCTTATAAATCCCCCTTCGGGACATTAGGCTTAAATCAAAAAACGGGCAATTGCTAAGTAAAAGCAATTGTCCGCTTTTTATGTCCTAGGTAATCAACTGAACATCTGTGAAGAATTTTGGGGACGCTGTGTCCCCATTTCGCGTATTATAGACATAAATATAGCAAAGGGAGTAATCCTTAATTCAATTCAAAGGAGAATCATATGTCAAAATCTGCGGTAGCAAAGGCATCAACGATTGTGTATTTTGGCCCGAGTGATACACTCTATTGTCGCGTTGGCAGTATTGATGCAAATGAAACAGTTGAAGTACATGCAAAAGAACTTAACTATTATTACATCACCTATACGGCAGGCTCTACGAAAAAACGCGGATTTGTTCCAGTTGGATCGTTTGTAAACGAGAGTGGACTCCCTACGGCTGCAATGTTCAATTCCGGCTGCTTGGGGGTATGCACTGCACCGGGAAAAACTCCTGTGTATTATGGCCCAAACTCTAGCGGTTTTGCGAGTGTCGGAACGATTTCCCACTCGGAAACATTCACTGTGTTTTTACCAGCGGTCAACGATTGGTACTATATTGAATACTCAACAAGTGGTGGGGCGAAGCGCGGATTTATTCCAATTAGCATTGTGCGAAACCTTAAAGGAATATTGGCCCGTACAAATACCGCAAAAAGTGTGTACGCCGGTCCCAAAACAAGTTATGCTCTGCTGGGTGGTTTATCGCAATATGAATATTGTGTGCTTGTGGCCTATGGTGTAATCGATTCGACCGCTTGGTTTCAAGCAGAGTATTCGGCTGGAGGCACGAGGAAAAGAGGATATATTCAGGACGACAATCTCACAAGAATCGGAAATGGAGTTGCGCCGTATTCGGTTTCTCTAATTTCTACATACGCGACAATGAGCGCCAATGCAGTCGTATTTGCAGGACCGTCTACATTATATTCTAACATCGGGCGTGTTGCTGAGGATGAAATTATTATGCCGGTTCGTGAAGAAAACATATTGTCAAATACGTTTAAGTTAATTGATTATGCGACAAGTGCCGGACGAAAGCGAGGCTATGTTCCTGCAACGTCTGTCGGTAATATTATTTCTTTTCCCCATAAAATGGAAGCCGATTGTACGGTCTACTCTGGACCATCTGCAGACATTTATGCCTCAATTGGGAGTGTTTCGGCAGACGAGGGTGTTCGATGCATCTTCAAAGAGTTGGATTATTTCTGCATTGACTATATTGCAGGAAGTGTACTGAAGCGTGGGTATGTTGCAAAAAATGCAGTATCTAACTACGCAAGCGTCGGCTCCGTGCTCAATGAACCAGTGCGGATCGGCTACTTGGATTGCAATGGTACGGCAAGCGCTACAGTCTATACTGGCCCTAATATGACGACATATGCTCTGGCAGGAACTGTAGCAGCAGGCGAGAGCGTCACAGTAATCGAAAACTCAGCTTCCGGATTCTTGTATATCGAGTATTCTTCGAGCAATGGAACAAAACGTGGCTATATACAAAGCGATAAACTCGAAGAAAAGAAACGTGGCAAACTGGGGCAGGTAAGAAAAGAAGAGACAACGTGCAGTGTCTACAATGGTCCAGATGATTCATTGGTCTATCCCGCTGAATCGTCTGTTTTTGGAAAGGAATATGTGGTTGTTCTGGATCAAATCGAGCGAGGACAATATAATCGTGCGTGGTATTATATCGACTTCAATGCTAAGTACGGAAGAAAACGCGGCTACATTCCGCAAGAATCTATAACAGACATTCGTGGCAGTGGAGCAATCTTAAGTGAACGAAAAGGGTCGTATATTGCGCGAGGTAGTAGCCAAGAATCTAAAATCAATTTGTTTTTTGGTCCGGGTGAAACATATAAGCAGGATGAATCGATTGATTCGGGAGCGCTGGTCAGTGTTCTTGAAGGACGAACATATGAATCAGACTATGCTGAAATTGAGTACTGCACAGGAAATGGTTACGTAGTGAAGCGAAGCTATGCAAAACGCAGCCTCATTCTGCAATCACCAATTGTATTGCCAACGCTAACAACTGGCATTTCACCCGCCTTAATTTGCACCAGTCCTAAAGGGCATCCGATTAACTCATATAGAATCGGAAACGGTTCTAAGGCGCTTATTGCATTATTTGCAATTCATGGATATGAAGATGCATGGGCAGCTGATGGAATTGAATTGGTCAAGATTGCAAATGGGCTAATTCAGGAAATGGAAGGCCGCTCCAGTCAGCCCTGGGCAACTAATTGGTCCTTGTATGTGATTCCCGTTGCAAATCCGGATGGCATTTTGCATGGCTATACACACTGCGGACCAGGTCGAGCCAATGTCGGCGATGCTTCTATACAAGCTGCAGGCGGCATTGATATGAATAGATGCTTCCCCATTGGATTTTCCGAAACAACGAATCGTAGAAACTACACTGGCCATACGTCTTGCCTTGCGATAGAAGCTGCTGCAATTAAAAATTATCTGGACAACTTGGCACAGCAACATGGCGATATCTCTTTCCTTGATGTTCATGGATGGCAGAATATGGTTATCGGCGACGCGCAGCTGAGCCAACCATTTGTTGATGAATTCCTCTTTTTGCATAAATCAAATTCCAACAAAGGTTATATTACAAACTATGCTGAAAGTTTGAGTGCAAATTCTCAATCTGCACTTGTTGAACTTCCATTCCCCCAAAATTCTCAGGATATTACATCTAAGCAATTCAAAGAAAAGGTCATTCGAGCCGTGAGAAAGATTTTAGGGGATCTGTAAGCGCAAAGCGATCTGATCGAGGGGATTGGCCTTAATGAAAAAACACACATTTTTTACGATGCTCTGCGTTCTACTAGTATTGACGGGCTGTCAGAAACGGCAAGAGCAAACGGATATCCGTCTGCCGGAGTCGGATTCGGCAGTTACGGAAGAAACAATAACCGAGCCGACGGAAAAAGCGGAAGAAGCGCTGTCGGAAGAATCACACGCGGAACAAGAACCGCAGAGTACAGCTCCGGATCTCGGCGACTATGAAAATCTTTGTGCGGTTCTTCAAACACTTCAGACGCTGGATGACTGGAAAAACAGCCCGGAATACGAGATGATCACGGCACAAAAGGAGAAGGTACTCAGTCAGCTGATTAGCAGCTTCTACAGTGGGCTTGACAGCCGCAGTCTTCAGAATACTGCATGGGGCGATCATGATTTGCCCGGTATGGCGTTTGAGGTGTTCCGGAGTCTGCTTGGGCCGGAGGATCTGGAGTTAGAAGCCGAGACGCCGCTCGAATGGTTCCGGACCTGGTTTATCTGGGCATTCGGACACATTCATGAAGCGGACGCAGAAGGGCTGCACGCGCAGTATCCCGCCTCCTATGCTGCAATTTATTCGCTGATGGATCATCACGATACATGGGAAAATTCCGTCACAGGCAATTTGGACAAGATTGGTCAGTACGACTTCGATCTCTACGCAGCGAGAGACCAGATTGTTTCCTACGTCCGTGAAAACGAAGAGATCTGGCCGTTTTCGTATACGCTGATCCTGCGAGCAAGCAGCGCACCCTACGGTGCGGAGAGGCAGACGCCTGGAGATCCGAACGTGTACATCGACTTTATCTGGTGGGCAGCATATACCGCTTTCGGTGAGCGCACGGAGTTTCTTGTACAGGAGCTGACGCTCAACCCTGAGACAGGAGAATCCTCCGTATGGACCATCACGCGCGAGGATTTGGGAGAAGATCTGTGGTTCCAGCATTACCCGGATTGGGTCGTGGATACATTGTTTGAGGATTGAATAAGGGGGGATTATTTCAAAGAAAGGTAACCTCCAATCTGTATCAGCCCTTTTTGAGCGCAAAAAAGGCGCTGGTCATTGGTCCGTCAAAACCAACAATCCAGTGCCCATAACTTTGTGAAAGATTTTTCCCCGATTTTTCTGAAAACCAGCCGCCGCAGCCCTCTGAAAAAGGGCGCTGTCACTGAAATTCCGCTTGAATATGGAAAAACAGAGGTTCAAATCCTGTTTGAACCTCTGCAAGCTGCGATTTCATCTATGGAGTTACCTAAGAATTTTGAGAATAAAAAATTGCCGAACACGTTGAGATGACTGGCTTTTTTGCCATTTCATCTATAGTGTTCGGCAATCATGGAGCAGGGTACGGGAGTCGAACCCGCCTCCGCGGCTTGGGAAGCCGCTGTACTACCGATGTACGAACCCTGCCTGTTTGATGCGCTGATATCATAGCATCTTTTCTTCAAAAATGCAACCGTTTTCTGGCGAAATCTGAAAACCGGTGTTCCGGTGCAGGGTTCTATGTGTTTTTCGAAAGCTCCGGGCTTAATATCCGGACGGGTTCCGGGTCTGCCAGCGCCAGCTGTCGCGGCACATATCGGCAAGCGTTTTCTTTGCCTCCCAGCCAAGGATCTGCTTTGCCTTGGCAGGGTCTGCGTAGACCGTGGCCAGATCGCCTGCGCGGCGCGGGCCGATGACGTAGGGGACGGGAACATTGTTGACCTCGGAGAAGGTGTGCACCATTTCCAGCACGCTGACGCCGCGGCCGGTGCCGAGGTTGAAGACCTCGCAGCCGGTGTGCGCCTGCGCATAGCGGATCGCGCACAGATGGCCCTCGGCCAGATCGACGACGTGGATATAATCGCGCACGCCGGTACCGTCCGGGGTGTCGTAGTCGTCGCCGAAGACGGTCAGCCTTTCGCGGCGGCCGATGGCGACCTGCGTGATGTAGGGCATCAGATTGTTGGGAATGCCGTTCGGGTTTTCTCCGATCAGGCCGGATTCGTGCGCGCCGATGGGGTTAAAGTAGCGGAGCAGCACGACAGAAAGCGCCGGATCGGCCCTGCAGGCACCCTTCAGAATCTCCTCGATCATGAACTTCGTCCAGCCGTAGGGATTGGAACAGCCGCCGGTCTGCGCCGTCTCATACAGTGGCGCAGGCTGGTCGCCGTAGACCGTGGCCGAGGACGAGAAGACGAACTGATGGCAGTTATGCTCGCGCATGACCTCCAGAACGGTCAGCGTGGAGTCCAGATTGTTGCGGTAATAGAGCAGCGGCTTTTCGACGGATTCGCCGACGGCCTTGAGTCCGGCAAAGTGGATGACGCCGGTGATGTCGTAGTCGGAAAAAAGCCTGTCCATCGCGGCCCTGTCGCAGCAGTCTGCCTCGACGAAGACCGGGCGCTTGCCGGTGATGCGCTCGATGCGGTCAATGACCTTCGGAGAACTGTTGTACAGATTATCAACAATGACGATATCCTGTCCCGCGTTCAGCAGGGAAACGGCGGTGTGGCTGCCGATGAACCCGGCGCCGCCGGTCAAAAGAATGGACATATGAAGCCCTCCTGTATCCGAAATTTCATTGGCAGTATAGCACGCGGCGGAAAAAAGTGCAAGGCAAAAGCGCAGATTCCGTGCAGAAACAGACAATATGATAAATTGTAAGCAAAATATGATAAATGCGCGCGGAGGCCGTCCGCAGCGATTCCGGCGAAAAACGCAAAATGCCCCTTCCAAATGGGGAAAAGTTTTGGTATAATAACTAATACCCCATAAAAGAAGGGATGAGGATATGGCGAAGCTGTACTTTAAATACGGCGCAATGGGCTCGAGCAAAACGGCGACGGCGCTCATTACCAAATATAATTACGAAGAGCGCGGGATGCGCGTCTGGCTCATCAAGCCTGCCGCCGACCGGCGCGACGGAGAATTCACGCTGCGTTCGCGCATCGGCCTGACGGCGCAGTGCGAGGCGATCGGCCCGGAGTGCGACCTGCGCGAACAATACGCCGCGCACGGCAGGGCGGACGTGATCATTGTCGATGAATGTCAGTTCCTGACCGGGCAGCAGATCGATCAGCTGCGGGAGCTTGTCGACCGCGAGAACCTGCCCGTTCTGTGCTTCGGCCTGCGGACGGATTTCCAGACGAAGCTCTTCCCCGGCAGCCGGAGGCTGTTTGAGCTGGCCGACTCCATTACCGAGATCAAAACCATCTGCGACTGCGGCCGCAAGGCGACCACGAACGCCCGCATCAGCCCCGACGGCTATGTCGTCACCGAGGGCGATCAGGTGTTCCTGGGCGGCAACGACAGTTATATCGCCATGTGCCATAAATGCTATCAGGACTATATCAACGAACACAGAAAGGTGGAACTTCTCCATGGAACTGAACGAGATCCTCAGTAAAGTCGATCACACCCTCCTCGCCCAGACGGCGACCTGGGCCGAGATCAAGGCCATCTGCGACGACGGCATGAAGTATCATACCGCGTCCGTCTGCATCCCCGCTTCCTATGTGAAGCAGGCAAAGGACTACGTCGGGGACAAGCTGCCCATCTGCACCGTCATCGGCTTCCCGAACGGCTACGACACGACGAAGGCCAAGTGCCTCGAAGCGCTCGACGCGGTCCAGAACGGCGCGGACGAGGTCGATATGGTCATCAACATCGGCTGGGTCAAGGATCAGCGCTGGAACGATCTGCTCGAAGAGATCAAGGCCGTCAAGCAGCACTGCGAGGGCAAGCTCCTGAAGGTCATCATCGAGACGTGCCTGCTGACGGA
>CDZH01048099.1_pt1 | contig 37654 bp, 48 predicted proteins | sample 557721 | NCBI WGS metagenome assembly CDZH01 (sample SAMEA3182062, study PRJEB8094) | gut metagenome | biome: human; feature: gut; material: Stool; isolation source: human stools | place: Canada | collected 2013-01-14 | reverse complement strand
TCCACCAAAAGGTGCAAATCCGAACACCTTGTTTTTTGTAAAACACTGTTTCGGGTTTGTTATGAATATAGAGGAGGTAGGTTAAACGCCCACCTCCTCTTGTTTTGTTTGTAAGTTATTCTTCTTGTTCTTATACAAGTAGTTAAAGTAGTTGTTCTTTGGTTTTTGCGTGTAACTTTTGCATAGTACGTGCGTATATAGAGAAAGTTTACGCAAAAACCGATTTTGAACTACTTTAACTACTTCTTTTGCTGATTTCAAACTGCTTGCATTTGCGAAAGAAAGTGGAGGAGGACATACCAGACTCCCGGATTGCGTCTTTGAGAGCGATCTTACCTCCCGCCCAAGCATTTGCCACCGCAAAGAACTTTTCGTTGGCAGGAATGGGTTTTCGCCCTTTGTATTTCCCCTCGGCCTTGGCAATCTCAATTCCCTCCCGCTGTCTCTCAAGCATACTGGTTCGTTCCAGCTCGGAGAGTGCGGCAAACACCGTCACCATAAACTTACCTTGCGGAGTGGACATATCCATCTTTTCCTTGTCGGACACAAGATTCACACTCTTGGCCTGTAACCTGCTCACAGTGTTTAAGAAATCGAGGGTGCTTCTGGAAAGCCGGGAGAAGGACTCCACATACAGGGTGTCACCCTCTCGCAGAAACTCTATCATTTCCTTAAACTCGGTACGCTCTGTGTTTTTCCCACTCATTTTGTCACAGTAGATTTTCTCCACACCGAGGGTCTTCATCAGCTCCAACTGCCGAGCAAGGTTTTGCTCAACGGTGCTCACCCGCACATAACCCACTTTCATGTGGTTCACCTCCTATTACGGTTCTCGTGGAACATAAGTCAGTTTGATGTCGTAACCAAGAGCTTCCATGATGTTGATGAAAGTGCGATTGATAAGACCGTCCTCTTTGTGAATGACCCGGTTGACATACTGACCCGTTGTGCCAACAGCCTTTGCGATTTGCTCCTGAGTGGTGCGGTTCTGCACGCACAGGGTCTTCACATCAATTTCAATATCGTTCAAAACTGCCATTGGAAATTCCTCCTTTGTTTTTGTGAGATAATATTATCATATAACAGAGTGTGTTGTCAATACTTACAAAATAACTTTATATCCTTTTTGTTTCTTTTTCGATTTTTCGGCTACTCAAGCCACTCCCTGCGGCTCGTGCGGCGGGTCGCTGTCCCCCTCCGGGGGTATGCCCTCCGGGGCTATTCGCTCCGCTATCATTGAACCCCCGCCCACTTGATAGCACTATCAAAACAGAAAAACACAACTCTAAAAATAGTATTATCATAATACCCAATAGAGGACACCCCAACGACACCAAACAAACCGCCCACAATGCAGGACAGCGCAAGCCGCTATATTATCCCATAGCGCACACAAGAACACAACACACAAGCCCATAACACAAGAACATAATAGAGAAACGCAAGAACACAGGCGCACAACATAACAAGCCCACACAATAAAGCAACGATCACAATATAAAGCCCCTTATATAAAGCCCTTGTATATAAGCCCATAGCAAGCCACACAAGCCCATATAATAGCCGGGTATAGGAATACCCCCCATAATAAAAAAAGCCCTCTACAGGGCATTACAGGCCGATTATAGAGGGCGTAGAAAAACCCCGCCTATATTGGGCGGGGTATATGTATTATTTATTTCTTTTCAGAATTTCAGCCATCAGCATAAACGGAAACACAAGCAAAATTACAAGCCCCATTTTAACAACCCCCTTACACGAATAGAAAACGCCTTGTTTCTGTCGTTTTGGTATATTTTGCGGCTATTTCGGGCATATCCCGTTTTAATGCCGTTGTATCAATGCGGGAACTTGTAACGGCTTTATAACTTGCCTTGTGTTCATTCCCGGCGATACTGTCAAGCCCGTTTTCGTCCATGTACTTTTTCAAGCTGTCTTTCAAACTGTCCAGCGTTGCGCCTATTTCCTCAGCCATGCGGGAATATTCCGCAATTTCACGCATTAGAGAATCAAGGTTATTTTGTGCAATTTCGTTGTAATTCGTCATAATGTTTACGCCTCCTTAAACCTCCACAATTTCAAGAACATTGTAACGCCCAATAATGCCATAAATAGCGGTTTTATTCGGGGCGTAATATTCACAAATGCCATAATAGCGGGTTTTCACCCAATAGCGGCGGCAATATTCACGCAAGGAAAACGCCCAACCGCCGATTTTATAAACCGGGTTTTGCAGATGTTCAATAGAAAGTGTGTTTTTGTAACACTCTTTCAGCGGTTTCATATCTCCACGATCAGCCGCCGCAATAGCAAGGGGAACACGCCCCGCCTTTACTTTTTCAAGCTCCACAGCGTCCCACGAAACAAACTTGTAATAATTCATAATTACGCCCCCATTCTGATACACTCGTTTAACGGTACTTTGTAACCATTCAAGCGGACAAACGCCCCGCCGTTTCGATCATATTTTATTTTTAACTTGTGGTAGGCTTTACCGCCGCCCCACGCCCCGGAAACACAGTATAAAAAATCCTCTGTGCCGTACTCTATCCCGTGAATTTCCAGCCCGGAAAAGCCGCTATAATAAGCAACCGGGGGATTTTTCAAACAATATTCTTTCTTTGTCATAATCACAACGCCCCCTCTTGCAATAGCTTATAAATAATTTTTTCGTCTTCCTCTGGAATGGGGAAATAATTCCAGCTTGTGCCGTATTTGTAACCGCACACAGGGCAGGGGCGGCAAAGTAACCCGTTCGGGTGTTCCGTTTCTTTCAGCCAACCCAACAATTTAACCTCTGTATGCCCTTTGTCACCCGCAAAAAGCGGCTTTTTAGGTTCATACAATCCCGCCATGTTTTCGGGAAGGTTTTCCGTGTGTGTTGTCAAACTGTACGGCAAAGAAGAAAAGAAAGATTGTTCTTTCGTGGGGGTGAATGTTTCCCCGGCTTTCAATGCTTTTATAGCTTCTTTCTCTGCGTCTTTTTGCTTTTGGCTTGTTTCCCTTGTCATTCTCCAATGATACAAAGTAACTTTTTCCTCGGCTTTTTCCCGCCAACCTTCGGCGGCCTGATGTTCGCATTCGGGATGCATATCGTTCAAATGGTACAGCTTCCACAAGCGGAAAATTTCAGAAAATACGGGGTTATTGATATATGGGGCGATTTCATCCAAACATTGCCCACCCGCTAAAATATCAGAATGGTGATTATTCCAAACATTCGCCGAAACAGAAAACCGCTTTTTGTTTCCGTCCTCTTTGTATTCCATTTCAACGGTAACGGGATTTCTTGCAATGCCCGAACCGTCAAAAGCGATTTTTCCAAAATTAAATTTTCTTTTCATTGTTAAAACCTCCGTTCAATCTTTTTCGAATTGTTTGTTGTCCTGTTGTGATTATAGTATAATCCAGCTTTTCCAAATTGTCAAGAGGTTTTCAGAAAAATTTTATCTTTTTTTGGATTGTTTATTGTCTCCTATACATTATATAGGGAAAAACCAAAAACCCGCCAACGCTCCACCGGCTCCACTTCCACCGGGGGACGATCTGCCGCCAATAGAAAAACCGCCGCTTTTCCCCGGTGGAAACCAGAGAATACGAGCGGCGGTTTCATAGTCGATAGTCGTTAGTCGTTTGATAGTCGAAAGTCGTTAGTCGTTGTCTGAGTCAGAGTCGGAATCGTTAGAGTCGATAAGGTAGCGTTCCCGGATTGCGTCAGCGTCATAGTCGTTGTCCTTATTGTTGGGCAGGATAGGAGCGACATCGACCTTTTTGACATCTTGATAGCCATAGTTGTTGACTCCAAGGAACACACCAGCCATAGGGTTGATTTTGCCGTTGAGCATATAGTCCTCCCACAAACACTCCAAAAGTTGGTAGGCTTTTTTTACTAAGTCCGTTATCTCCTGCGGCAACGAGGACAGTCCACCCAAGGCTCCGCTACCTTGTGTATTACCAGTCTTGATTTCCCACAACCTTCTTCTGTCAAGCCCCAATGCCATAGCCATACCAGATACAGAGGGTTTCATATCATTCTGTATCATAAAGTCGAAATACTCATTGAGTCTGTCCTGCACAGCTTTTTCGTCATGCAAATCGATTTTCGGGAGATTCATGAAATGCAAATTCATACTGGTGAACTTCGCATTATCACCATCTTCAAGCATGAGTGAACTTTTGCTTGCAGGTAAACCAATCCCATTCGGGTTGTTTCTCTTAGTTCCACCAGTGTTTTTCTTCACTGCCATAGTCGTTTTACCTCCTCCGAGAGTCCTCTTTCTTCTTATTCTTATTGCGTAGTTGAAGTAGTTAAAAATCGGTTTTTCCGTAAACTTTTACTATATAGACCCCTTATAGAGGACTTTTACGCAAAATCAAGATTTGAACTACTTTAACTACTTCACCTATAACTTTTCTAAAAGACAAATAGCAATCCGATTTAGACTGTTTTCCAAATGTCGTTTTAGATTGCTATTCAATCCGAATAGGATAATTTCAATTATTCCCACGCTTCTCCCAAACAGGGATAAAACTGCTGAGTAGTGATCGCCCCATTCCCACGCAGAACAGGCGGGTGTTCTTCGGTGTAGACACGATAAGGGCAGAGCTTAAACTTAGCGTTTTCGTCAATACAGCTTGCGCTCATAATCAATCCTCCTTTTCGTAATGTCGATGATAGAAGTCAGAGAGAATACTTTTAGCCGCAAGAATACCCTGCTTGTAACCTTCCTCATATTTGAAGTTGCCGTTCTTTCCGTAAGGATTGTTCTCTACTTTTCTGGAAAGCTGGTCTTGCAACATTTCATACTGCCATTTCTCCATCACACAACCTCCTTGAGCTTCAACCCCCAATAGATCACGAAACCGCTGGAAGTCGATTTGCGGTCGAACCATTCCGGGTGACGCTCCATTTCAGAGTTGAATTTTCTTGCCGAGAGTACATAGGCACCCTCAGATTTTGCCCATATTTTAAACGCTTGGTAGAGGTCTTTGGCTCTGATAGTCGTGCGCTTGTTCTTCTCCCCAAGCGGGTTGCACTCGTCTTCTGGCACACGCACACAGCGGTTTTCAAGGAATTGGAGTACAAAGTCATTATCCCGCTCATACTTCGCCACAACAGACCTCAGCGGCTCTGACATGGTGAGACCATTCTCTTTGTACTTGATGTACCCACGCACGAGCCACATGAAAATACCGCTCATGGCTTCCTGAGAAGTCAGCTCGTCTTTGAGGTGCGTGTCCTGTTCGGCGGGGGAAAAGTGTCGGTTGAACTCAATCACCTTGATACGCTCAGAAGCGAATAGGCTCTTGTCTGTTACCATCGGCAGGTCGTTACAGGAAAGCCAGAGCGTGAATTGCGGCTTGAAAGTAATCGCAGACTGGTACAGCGCACGAGCCGAGATTTCCTCACCGCCTGTGAACTGCTTGATTTTCTCCTCGTCCAACTTTCCATATTCGTTGCTCTCGGACATGGTGACAAACCTCTTGCCCTTGAGACCTGCAAGGGTAGGGCTGGCGGCTTCTGCGTCCTTCTGCCTGTCTCCCCGGCAGATCATACCGACCGGGGCAACCTTGGCGTAGTCTCCGAGCATGGTTTCAATCGTGTTGAGCAGTGTAGATTTTCCGTTACGGGTTGTTTTGCCATGCAGGATAAACATACACTCCTCGTTGCTCATGCCGAGGATAGAGTAGCCGAGGGAGCGTTGCAGGAAGTCAGCTTTATCCTTTTCGCCCTGCGTCACCTCGTCAATGAACTGTTCCCATCGGTCACACTTGATGTCTCTGCGGACGGTGTGACGGAAATTGGTTTGCATGGTGAGAAAATCATCCCACTTAGCTTCCCGAAAAGAAAAATCCCGGAGGGAGTAGGTGCCGTTCAGACAGTTTATAAGGTATGGGTCAGCGTCAAACTCAGTGGCAGAGATACGAAGCTCGCCTGTAGCGTCTTTGAGTATTCTGTCTCTCATGCGCCTGTCACCCATTTTGTTCACAAAAGAGGTGTAGGCTTTTCGGATTTCATCATCCACGATCTCCCCGCAGTAGAGAATCATCAGCCGCACAAAGTCCTTGATTTTCTCAGAGACAAGGATCGCCCCTTCGTCTTTGCGCCATGCGCCCTCGAAGTAGGTGTACCAGCTCTTATGCTCTGTGCAGTATCGGGCTTCCCGGTTGTAGAGCATACCAAACAGGTTTGCCATGCCCATTTCCGACCATTCAAACCCGGAACTGGTTTCATCGGCTTTCTCAGGGTGATATGACTTGATGATATACATTTTTTCGGACAGGTCTTCGTCCATAATAACCCTACCGTTGCGAAGCTCGAAAAGCTCTCTATCACTTGCCACGACTGCGTTCACCTCCCACTGCTATGGCGCATTTCTGCTTGTCCTCCACCCACCATGCGCAGTCCTCTTTGCGGCACAGGCACGATTTGAGAGTATTGCACTCAGGGCAAATGTAGAATAAAGGACAGATTTTATCGTTTTCAAATTCAGACATTGTACAAATCCCTCCTCACATTTCTTTTCACTTCTTCATTGTCTTGCTTTGTATATCCCACTTCTGCGATAATATCTCGGAGCACTTGCAAGCGTTTTTCGTCCTCCTCAACAGTAATGGATTTGATATACTCAATGATTCTGCGTACCTCAAGAGCAGTCCAGTGAGGAATCTTGTTTCCATAGAGCTTTTTGCCAATCGCATTGATTGTAGCGGGAGAAAGGCCAAGCTCATAAGCGATCTCGGCGTTTGTGTAAATCCATTCGCCTTTGGTGTTAATCATTGCCAACACCTCCGCACTTCTCATGGCAAATGATTCGACCGCTCTTACACTTGGGAACAAGCATGAATTGGAGGTCAGGGTCTACGCAAGCCACCATCAACTTTACCAGTTCACGGATTTCCCACTGCGCTCTCATGCACAGACGCTCATTCGCCATGTGGATAAGCTCTCTTAGGTTGCAGGACAGATACAAAGAAGTCATGCAAGCGTTGGGAAGAATGTACCGTGCGTCCTCATTGGGAACACCAACTTTTTGACACTCCTCGTAAAATTCTGCAATCCGATTCATAACCGTACCGTAGTCATAATCACCACCCGCTTCCTCTACAGAGCAAGGTAGCACTGCTGAAAATCCGTCCTCAGAACAGTATCTCTGAGACCGTTGAGTAAAGCTACAGTGTCTATGCCGCACGAGTTGATGGGAACAAGCACGAGAAATTCCCTCGATTTTGAAGGTGAAGTAGATGTGCTCGAATACGCTGTGATGTCCATTGCGGTAAAGGTGCTTCACCAGTCCGAGCGGGTTCTTGGGGTCGCTGTCATAGCAGATACTTGCGATTTTCGCAATGGTTTCGATGGGGTCAGGCGTTGCCTGTATGAGTGTTACTGTCATTAGAATCCTCCTCATTTCTGAATATCACGACCATGGAGGGGAAAGGAGCGGCGGTTTTCGCATTTCCAAACTTTAACCGCCCACGAATGAATCTTATCTCGGCCTTCCCGTATATGAAGTCGTGAAAATACTTTGTGTCAGTTCTTGCTGGAATGAGCATAACCACGAGCGTGTTTTTCTTACGACTTTCCTCAAAAGATTTTTGAACCCATTTTGCGATTTCTTTTCCGTATGGGGGATTGCAGAATACTCGTTCCCCCCCCCCAATCATGAATTAGACCGTCCTGCTCCCGGTTGTAATACCGAGCGCACTTGTGGTTATGAAGATCGGCGCATGGGTCGAGGGTGAACTGAAATTCCAAATCCAATTTATCAAAGAAATCTTGTGGTGTTGCCCAATCATCGGTTTTGCTACTAAACATTACATCAGTGTTCAAGGTTTACTCACCATCACTTTGTCTAAAAGCTGTTCATACAGACTCTTGAACAAATCCCGCTCGATTTCGGCCTTTGAAACCTCTGTCGAAGGAGAAGTGGAAACCTGAGTCCCCCCCCCCGACAGCCGCAGGAGCGTGAAGACCGAGCGAATATAGGAGCGCATGGTCGATATTCTTCATTTCGCTCGTAGTGCAGGAACGGATGAAAGTGTCCAGCCGCTCTTTTGAGACCGTCTGAATGTTCTCACAGAGGGCAGTAGACGGAACTTTGCACAGCACCTCCACATGGGTCGGCATGGGCTTCTTTTCTCGTGAGGTGAGGAATACAACCTCTACATTGGGCGAGTGCTTGTTGCCGAGATCGTTCGAGACGATAACACCGGGTCTGCCGCCGCTCTGCTCCGAGCCAGTGTATGTACCTTCTGTGATGAAGAAAATGTCTCCCCGGCAATATTCTTGAACCATAAAATTACCTCCAAATCTAATTAAGACAATATATTGGCCTTTTATGATTAGATAATAACACGAAAAAGATTGATTGTCAACCCTTGCGAGAATAATTTTTATCTTTTTCGTGTTATATCCTATCTTTTGTATCTGGTGACACTGTTGCAGATAGTTCTAATCTCATTTCGGTCAAGGGGTGGGTCACAGGCTACCATGTTCGCATACAGAAGTTCATCGTAAATCTGTTGCTTGCTATAACCCTGATTGTGTAACATACCCGCCAGCGAGGTCAGACAGATATTTCTGCTCCCGTCTGGAATCCGGGGATAAACGGGACGAAGTTTGATTCGGTTGTTCTCAGGCCATGCCCATATCGGTGAATAAATCCGACCTCCGTACCGCTCCCCGTCTTTTTCCTCTCTGGTTTCGGGAAAGAACTTCTCTACCACATAGTCAATCGCACCTTGGTCTTCTTCAATAGTGTCGTATAAGAGTGTATCGCCAGTCATGATGAAGTACCGAGCCGCCTTGTAAATCTCCACTCCTGCGAGGTTGTTTTTTCCCTTAAAAGGGAGTGTCCCTTTAAGTAGAATGTGAAAGCCCCTGCCGCTCTTGGACTTCTCGGTGTAGCTCTCACACAACCCTATAATTTCAGCCGCCAGCGGGGACAGGAAACCGTCTTGATCGTAGCCATCGTCTATGTCAATCCCCACATAGCCATTGTCGTTGAAGACGAACCCACAGTAATCATAGTGTCCCTCCGACACAGCCTTGAGAGCCGTGTCGAAGGAAGACCATGTTTCTGGATTGGTGGAGGAAGCGGCTTCTCGCTCAAATGCTTTCATCGGAACCTTGCTGTCACTGCGAGTACAGACCCATTGATTCAACCTTTTCAATTCTTCGGGTATGTTCTCGTATCGTGTCAAATCAGGCTCCTCCTTTTTGCAATTTTGTGCTCCAACTCGTTTACCAAAGCCCAAATCTTGTCCTGCTTGATGTTTTTCTGCACAGACACCCTGTAAACATTATCGGGAATGGTATCACCCTCCCGGTAAATAAACAGCAGAATGTCCCTGTCAGCGTCAGTGAAACCCTTTAGAGCGTGTTCACAGGCATACCAGTTCTGCTTATCAGCGTCAGAACGAAACTTCGGGTTGGGGTGTCTGGCATAGAATCTCATGCAGTGCTGGATATAGTCAGAATAGTATGTCCTCATTCTTCACCCTCCGCTTTGCGGGGAGCTGTCCTCTTGGAAACCTCGCCCTCAAAGTACCATTTGTTGTCGATGTTGATGGGGTAGCCGCTGACATCCGATTTCATCAGCTTCCCATGGTTGATGATGTGCTGGGCAGACGCAATCGCCATCTGGTTTTTCACCAAGTCTTTTCCAGTGCGAAGCAGGAAAGTCACCTTTCCGTTCGTATTTTTCAGCCTGTAGTTCATTCTCTGACCTCCTCATTCCATTCGGCAATGTCAATACCGTATTGTTTTAATTTGTAAGCGCACAGCCACGCTTTGTCCTCGTCACCCATTTCATACCGTTTCACAAGAGCGTCCAGTTCGGTGGAAAAGCTGTCATAAAAAGCCCGTAAGCGTTTCTTCCCAAAACCGAACTTTTCATGGAGTAGCCATAAAATCAGAGCGTCCATTTCATGCTCATTCTTTTTATCGAACTCGGCGCATTGGCGAAGAATTTCAGCGTCTATGGCTTTCTGTTCCTTTGCGCTGAACTGTACTCCGAAGATGTGACCCCTGTTTCTTTTGAAAACCGGCATATCAGACACCTACCACATGGGAAGCGATCATATCCGCATGGTGCGTCCAGAGCACATTCGGGAATCTCTGTACAGTGTTGGTGAACTCACGCCAATGTTCCCGGTCGGTGAAAGCACCCATGTGATAAAGAACGCACATGACTTCCTCCTCGGTCAGCGTCATGTACTGAGAGAGAAGAATGACCGACTTGTCACCATGTCCTTTGATAGCAGTGTCGGGGTTGTATTCCCACGCCTGTTCGTCATAGACAGGACACTCCCCATACCAATCTGCAATGGTTTCTTTAACCGGGTGGCGGTACTGGTCGATTTTACACAGGTCATGGAACATACCTACGATGAAGGGGCTTTCGGCTCTCTGCCATTTCAGACCATTCTTCGCAGACAGGTCTACCAGAGAGTTCATCACCATCAGAGAATGGTCGAACAGCCCTCCCTCGTAGGCTCCATGGTATTTTGTGCTTGCCGGGGAGCGAAAGAACCCATTCGCCAGCAGATAGGTTTTGAAGTCCTGAGAGATAATCTTGTCAAAACCAGCGGCTTCAAATAACTGCAATCTTTCCCGTTCTGTCATTGGTCTCCCTCCTTCATCAGTTCACAGATAAACGCCATATTACAGGCCATGTGCTTGTAATGTTCGATACCGCTCTCAGCGTCCTTTGAGCGGTGATCTTCAATGAAGGAAAGCCAGTGGCGGTAAAAAGCGTCTACATACCGTTGCAGTTCGACTTTCCTCCAATTATCCGGGTCATGGTATTTTTCCGTTCCATACTCCCGGACAACCGCAATATCACGGATAATTTGAACAGGGACAAGGGACAGCTTGGCTTTCCCTTTATCGTCCTTAGCAATCTCCATTTCATTTCCTCCTGCTCCGCAAAGCCCTCTGAACACCTTTTGACCTTTGCGCATACAAACTATTTGCGGCTTCACGCCACTTGCGCTCTTTCTCCCTGAGTTCATCGTGTGCTTTCTTCTCGGAGAGGTATTCGGCGCAAGTGGCATGACAACCCGCATGGCGTTTAGGTGCTATACAATCTTTGCAACACTTTATGCCCACGCTTACAGACCGCCGAGCAGTGCGTCAAGGTCAAGCCCCTTTGCGGGTTGCGCCGCAGGAGTGGGAGAGGGGGTAGGAGCGGCAGTGGCTTTAGGGGTAGCAGGAGCAGTAGCCCCCTCTTTGCCAAGCGTCAGAGCACGAGCGACAGGCTCAGTGTCGAAGTATTCTGCCGGGGACTTGTCACCAAAATTGGCGAAAGTAACCATCTTGTTGGGGTCTTTGTTGGACGGGAGCTTAGTGTGAACGACCTCGGCGCAGATGAAGTGGTCGATAAGCTCAGAGGGGTCAATGTCCTCCAAAGTGTAATCACCCATTACCGTTTTGGCAAAGTAGGAGAAAGCGTTCAGAGCCTTTTCATTCAGCTCGTCATTCTTGTCTTTGATGGAAAAACGCTCGGTGTGGGTCATACCAGCGGCGTTCACCAGCTTTACCTCGATCTTGCCAAACTCCTCGTCATAGGTCGCACCATATACTCGGAACACATAGGTTCCTTCGGGAATGAGAGTAAACCCGCTTGTCATAGGGATTCTTGCCATTGTCTTTATCCTCCTTAAAACAGGCCACGCTTTGTCGTGCCATTGTTCACAATGATTTTCATAAGCTCCCAAGCCTGTTCCTCAGTGAAACCGGCTTTTGTATAGGCTTCATACATCTCATAAAGCTCTTGTGCGGCATCGTTCTTCGTTTCAACACGGTTTGCCTTTTCCAGCTCTAATTTCAGACACTCGATCTGCTCACGGCTGTTTTTAATTTCCTGCTCCAACTGAGCTTTGGTTTTGCTTGCCATTGTCTTTATCCTCCTTATTTCTTCTTAGAACTCACATACATGGCGTAGCCGACAATCAACACCAATTCCACCAGAATAGTGGTGATTACACCGGCAACGAAAGGGTCAATATACATAGCGTCCTCCTTATTCCTCGTAATCGGTCGGGAAAATCAGACCAAGTACTTCCTCGTCCTCAGCAGAGGAGAACTTCGCAGGACGCTTGATGACCAGAGCCTTGCCCTCGCTGGTTTCCTCCTCGGCGTTATACTTGACAAACATTTCCACGATGTCTTTTCGCTCAATGAGGGCGTAGGCACTATTGTCGATTGCGACCTTGTTCTGTGCGCCCTCCGTAGCGTAGATACGAACGCAATCCTTGATAACGCCATCGGCATACGGCATGACAGCCTTGTGGAGGTCACAGGGGTCGGTGAAGCTGTCGTAATTGATGATGTTCTCTACAAATTCGGGCATATCGGCAACCTCGGTGCAGGTGACGCTACGAATATCCTCCGGGATTTTCATAAATACCTTGTCGGAAGCGAGCCAGCGTTCGCCGTTCTTGCGATTGTAGACGATACCGTCAGAACCAAGAGCCTTTACAAATTTCTGAAATTTCATGGTGAAAATCCTCCTTATTTCACAGTCATGCGGTACTGCTCAGATTTCTTCTGGTACTTCTCAAGCAGACCGTCAGCTTCCAGTGCCTTTTTGTCTATTGTAGTGGTTTCGGAGCGAGAGACCGTCCATGTGTAGGCAGACCCCTTGATCTCCACCTTTTTGTCACCGTCCCGGAACTGCTTCATAGCGTGCTCCTTGATGATGTCGTTGACCTCTTTCAGACGCTTCTCCTTATCAGCGATTGCGGAAGTGGCTTTGTCCACCTCTACCTTGAGTCCTTCCGCTTCCTTAATGAGAGCGTTGATGTCGGTGTCGGGGGTGAGATTGTGAGTACGCAGAGCCGCCAAAATCTCAGCGTCCTTCTTCTCGTCATAGACCGGGGAAATACCGCCAGCCACATACTCGCCCCACCAAGACTCTACCTCGGCTATCATTCTCGCAAAATCCGGGTAACGCTCAGACACCTTAAACTCCACCGTAATGGTATTCTTGATGTTGGGAACATACTTGGAGGGGTCTGCGTAGTCCTTCTCGTCAAGGAAGGAAGCGACCATGATAACATTATCCACTCCAAGCAAGTATGCGTAGAGAGCCGCCTGTAGAGCGTAGTATTCGGGAGCGTTATTCTGCCAATCCTCAATGCGCTTGGTGGTTTTCATTTCGAGGACGGTATCGACCTTGCCCTCCTCGTCCACTCCGAGGTAGTCCCACATACCGCCGAAGTGAGGATTTTCGGGGAAGAAATCACCCCGAGTCTTGTTGAAGTAATCCTCACCGTAACGGTCGGTAGGGGTAATCAAATCCATGCCGTAGGACTTTTTCATATACTCGGCCTGTTTCGGCTCGATGGCTTTACCAGCGGCGGTATAGATGGTGTCCTCGAAGGGCTTCTCATAGGTCTTGGTAATAGCGCACCACATTTCAAAAGGGGTAGACCAAGGGTTCAGACCGAGAATGGTGGCGAAGCGTGTGCCGGTCACTTTCTTGGTACGCTTCGGCGGTGTAATCTGAATCTGGTTAGAGTCAAGCCATTTCATCATTCGTTACTCCCTTCCAGCATGGTGGTGATTTTGGTGATAAGGGTCTCGCAATCAGATTTGCTGATTTCCGTAAAGCCCTTGGTCTGCACCGCAATCTGAGCGATCATTTCCTCCTTGGTGGGATCAGCGTCCTTGAGCTTCTTCAAGACGCTCTTGAGACCCTTAATCTGCAAGGCAGTGGCGTTGTCTGCCGGGGCGGTCAGTTCCGCTTTCACTTCCTGTCTCTGTTGGGGAGTGGCGGGGGCTTTCGGAGCAGTATCAGCGGTGGGAGCAGACACAGGCTTGCCCACATTTGCGTCAAAACTGTCGCTCTCACAGATGTCAAGAGCAATCATATACAGGTAACGGCGCATATAGGTGATAGACGAGCCAAGGGCTTGCATTTCGTTGGTAGCCTGTTTCCCGGTGTTGCTCACGATGGGAGCGATCTGGTTGAAGGGAGCTCCAAACCTAATGCTTTCCTCCCAAGGATTGTCGGTGTTCACGATTGTCATGGTGGCAATGTCAGAGGTGAAGTTTACGATAGGAATCAGGCCGACCTCGCCAAAAATTCGGGTCGCAGTGGGGACAATATCGTCCAGTTCAAAGTACTTGAAGGACAGGTGCATATTTTTGCCTGTCTTCTGCACATCCGCTTCGAGGAACTTCGCTCTTGCGGTGAGCAATTTCTGATATACATTCATTGCAACGGTTTCGGTTTTCTTAGCTGTAGTAGCCATCTTTTTGCGTCCTCCTTTTTTCTTTTCGGGTTTTATGCCTAAAAAGTCATTGACCCGTTTCTTTGCCATTTCGATGTAAAAGGTCTTGTCCACATCGGCTATAGTCAGGTGATTGTCGTTGTCGATGATACAGCGGTCAGGAAGCATTTCGATCTTCGCCGTTGAATCGTTCTCAGCCTTAATCTTGAACAGCTTCCCGTAACGCTCGTCAGCCGTAGCATAGACCCGGTTCACCTTCTGTACCGGGACTTGCTCGCCATCGACAAGATGATAGACTTCACGATATTTCGCACCAGCCTTTGCGATAATCTGGAATTGAAAAATATCGTCACAGTCATTGATTGTGTCTTCCACAGGTGTACCGTGGACGAAATACTCAATCAGAGCCTTTTTCACGATAACCATATTGTTATTGATAGCCCACGCGCCCTTGACAGACACACCGTAGTTCAGATAGCCTCCAACCGTCTTGACCTCACCATTGGTCTTAATTATCAAGAGGTTGTTCACATCTTTAATCCAAACACGCTGAATATCATCAACCTCAAGCTCAAACTTCGTTTCAGCTTCCCAAGCGTGAACAATTTCATCTACAAAAGCCAGTTCCGATTTGTCGATAGAATACATTAGACCATCGGTGTTGAGGTTCAAGAGACGTATCGTCTTACAGGCGTTCAACAGGCGCATTGTGAGTACCGTGAGAAATAACTGTCCCGATATTCGTAAAGAACGGGTCGGGAGAGGGTCATACAGGTCGTTGTAGCGGTTTTCCTGTGCGCCGGACACGGTGTTGAGCGGTAACTTCAAATCCTTTGCGGTCTGTTTATCGCCGTTGTGCTTTGCCTGTATGCGGTCACGCTTGATAGCGTAAAACAGTTCTGGGTCGGGAACATTACGGGACAGGTAGTTGTAAATCTCAATCAGAGAAGGGTACAGACTTGATACATCTCTGTTTTGAATGACCCTATCCTCTGTCGTTTCCTCGTAGTAGCCCATCAGACTGCCGTGAACACCACCCCAAGCGTACTTACAGGGCATACCGCCTATTTCAATCTCGAATGAGGTTTTAAACAACTGTTCGTCCGGGATTGACAGGTCGTGAATCGTCTCGAAAAAATCCAATACAGACTTCGGGATAACAGAAAGATCAAGATTTTCAGGATAGACGTAATTTCTGCCATCGTTCCACTCTTTTCGCTCTGCCCGTAGCATCATTGCTGTGAGCTTCGCATTAGTTGCACCCAATGCCTTTATTTCGGGGATTCCGGCACGTTTACCAAGATTGAGCTTGGTTTTGAGATAGTCCTTCCGAAGTTCTACGAGTTTTTCTGTGGTGTCAACATCGTGCATACAGTACTTGGCGGTCTCTTTTAGCTCGTCCTCAGTCAACGCTCTGTCGATGTCGAAAGGTACGGTGGATTCCTCAACAGAGAGCCCCAAATTCCCCTCAATAGCTTTAAGGGATAAGCCCATCTGCATATCGTCCTTGATGTCCACATTGTTGAATCGGAAGTAGAAATCCTTCAACATAGGACACTCCCAACCCTGTCCACCACCGACAATGTAATCGTTGACCGCCTTGACCTCCTCCGGGGTAAAGCCAGCGGCAATCGCTTTTATGATGAATTGATCGTAGTGTTTTCCGTTGAATGAGAAATAGATGGTATCGTCATTGATACACTGCTTGAGTTCTTCGTTGTCATTGTGTACCACCGTGTACCGACCACTCTCTTTGTCTTTGAAGACCACGAGCCAGTCATGAGCGAATACCTCACAGTCAAAGGTTACAAGTCTCATGTGATCTCACCTCCCAACATTCATTTTTGCATTAAGTCATCTCCTTACAAATCCTTGTGCCAGCGGGTCTTCATTTCTGCTGGTATTGCTTGACCTCTATTTCGTTGCCCTGTCCAATGCTTTCCACCTGCAATACCATCACAAATGAAATTACTCGCTTTTAGGCTTGCCCCGTTTTCAGACTCAAGAATATAGGTGATAATGAGTTTGTAGCCCATTGCTTTCGCAATTCGGCAACACGCTCCATAGAGCATGGAGCAAGCATTTCTTGTTCCGTCTGTGCATAATCGGGTTATTTCACAGGTGATACCATCATCTAAACGCCTACTGACAGGTCTTCCGCAAATCGCCACGCCAACAAGATTTTCATTGTCATAAAGTCCTACGCTAAATTTGCAACCGACAGACGGCTTATGATGTCTGTGGTATTTTTCAACGAAGTCACAAGCGGCTCGGAAGGTTATAGGTCTTATTTTCATATCAGCCCTCCACAAAATAGCAACCGTTCTTACGGTAGGTCGTGCAACGCTTTTTGTAGGACTTCACAAGGTACGAGATATTGTCTACGAAGTCATAAGCGATAGGGTCAGACTTACCTTCAAAGGTTCGAGCAATACGCCCGATGGACTGTGTGATTACTGCGTAGTCCTTTTGAGGAGTAGTGAGGAACAACCTTTCCAAACGGGGAATGTCCAACCCTTCTTTTGCCAGTGAGTAAGTGGCAAACAGGTACTTTTTCTTTCCGGTTCGCATATCCTCAATGGCTTGTTCACGCTCGGCCTTGCCCTTTTTAGTAGTCATTTTGCCGCTCACCATCACAGCGTCCTTTCTCATGCCGGCAGGCAGGCAACTGATAAGGTGTTCCAAGTGACCGAGCCTGTCCGAGAGAATCAGACAGCTCTTTCCCTCGTTGAGCTTTATGGTATTCACAATGACCTCCTCACGAACAAGGTTCTCTGTGAGGTAAGAAATTAGCTTTGCATAATTCAGAGTGCCATCGGTGTTCATGCACTTTCGGTCAATGGTGATACCTGTTCCGACAGGGAGAATACCGACCTTCATGATTTTGTCACCGACAGCTTCATCGGGAACGGTATAGACCACACGACCAAGTAGAGCGTAGGTGGCTTCAATCATACCGTCAGAGCGGTGTACCGTAGCCGAGAGACCGATTTTATGTCGAGCTGCCAAATTGTTTAGCACTTTGAAGAACTGCGTCATAGCTGTTGGTGTACCGCTACAGCGGTGGCACTCGTCCACGATGATTACGTCCCACAGGTTTTTGTAGCGAGGCAGGTCGAGCTTGCACATGGTCTGAATAGTGGCGAAAGTGATACCCTTACCAATGTTGACCTTGCCCTCGGTGATAGTCCCTATGAGGGAATTGTCCATGTACTGCTCCGCACGAGTCTTACTCTGTTGAAGTAGGTCGAGCGTGTGGGTGAGCCACAGGGTACGCTTGCCGAATTTTTTGGTGAGGGCGATACCCATTTGAGTTTTACCGCTCCCGGCAGGACTTTGGAGAATGCCGTACTGAGCATTGCATACAGCGTCCACAGCGGTCTTTTGATAGTCATAGAGTGGAATATCATTACCGCCATAATCTACGCTCTCAGCGTCCGCAAAGGAGCTTGTGAAGAACCCTTCCTTGCTGATACAGTCCGGCAATGTCCGTAGAGTACCGAAAGGGAGAATCAGTGTGTCTCCTTGTTGCTCGTACAGCGTGAGCTTTGCGGGTGTATCTCCAAGCCAAAGGTGCATACGAGCTTTCTTGGCGTAGTCCGGGTTTGTAATGGTGAGATTTTTTTTGCACCACATTAGAGCTTCTGCGGTGGGTTTTTCGATTGACAGTGTGTTTGAGACGGTTATTTTCATTTTTGCGACCACTCCAGCCAATCAGCGAAAGAAATTCCCCACTTTTCTATGTCTGCATTCTTCAAGAGCGACATACGAGCTTGACAAGCCTTGAGAGCAGTGTGTTGTATCATGTAGATGTTCTCGTCTATGAGAAAAGCAAACCAGCCCTCGCCATTTCCACATTGCTTCCAAACAATCATTGCTGAATCTTGGTTGCTCTCAATACGGTCGAGAGCAAACCCTTTACCCGAACATACTTTGCAATCAATTAAGAAAGGTCTTCCATTCTTAACAGCAATAATGTCCGCTGGTTGCCCTGCTTGGTTTTGGGCGAGATTGTGACACCAAAACCCTTCTTCAAAGAGGATTTCGCAGAACTGAGCTTCAAAATCGTTGCCGAGCTTTTTATTCGTCACTGTCTTTATCCTCCTCTCGGTATTCTTCAAGTTCGTTCATGAGACCACGGAAAACGTCAGCCGCTTCGTAGCCCATATATTTTTCAATAAGGTAGGTAAAGTCTCGCTCGGAGAGGAGAGTTTCGACCTTACCGTCTTTCAGTTCAATCACTCTCGGCATGAGATACCTCCTCGTACTTATCCATCAGAGCCAAAATGCTTTCGGAATACTTTGTACTGGTAACACCGTTCTCCCAAGCCTTTTGTGCTCCGTAATCTCCCATGTTGTAAGCCATCAGAGCTTTGCCGTAGTCCTTGTACTTTTCGATATAACTACCGATAATGGTGATACCGCAAAATGCGTTCTGATACGGATTGAGGAAGTCAGCAATCCGGTACTTCTCCTCAAGCCATTCATGGTTTACGGCATTGATCTGCATAAGGCCATAATCATCAGTGGAACTTATTACCTCCGGGTTAAACCCGCTCTCATGTTCGATCATGGCGAGAGCCAGTGTTACAGGAACACCTTCGTCAGCGCAAATTTCGTAGATGTATCTCTGTAGGGAATCGGACAAAGGAATGTCAAATAAAAACACTTCTGCGTTCTGCGGCAAATCATCTGACTCATGCGCCGGGACTTCTACGGTCTCCGTAATCGTTACCGTCTTTTGCGGTGCGGTGAAAATCCCGATAGCATAACCGATTGACCCTCCCATCAATGCAACTATGGTGATGAAAACATACAGCCTTACAAAATTGCGCTTTGGTTTCTTTTTGCTTTCTCTACATTGCGTAGCCATTTTTGAAAATCCTCCTCATTCTTTGGGTCTTCGTAGAACTTCTGCAAAATACCCACCAGTGGTCTTGCGAGGTCTGTAATCTGCGAATCACTGAGATTCACATTCAGAGAGGATTTTGTCACATTCATCAAGAACCACCTTTGCCTTGGGGTAGGTGTAGACACCCCGGATAATGCTCGACATTTCGGGTGGCTGAACTGTGATACCTCGCTTACGCAGTTCGAGAATCAAATCCACTTGCTTGACACCGAGCTTCTTCATTCGTTCCTGAATGTGGCTCATATTTTTACCTCCTTTCGCAATTCAGAAAACGGGAATTGCCTTGACAACAAAGCGAATTGATGTTATTATTCTTATAGGACTACTCAATCCTCGCCCCTCCTCGAAATTGCCACTTTCAAGGGGGTCGGTTTCTTATTGTCAATTCGGAAATCCCGAACTTCTTGGTCTTATTATAGTTCTTCTTTTGCGAATTGTCAATAGGCAAATTCAAAAAATCTAAATTAAAATTTGTGAAAGGAGAATCATCATGTCTTTCAGAGAAAACATCAATCGAATTTGTATTCAGCGTGGGACAAATCTCACCGCTGTCGTGAAGCAGGTCAAAGGCTCGTCTTCGTTCACCAGTGCCATCAATAAGGGGTCGCTTCCAAAAGAAGATGAAATGGTGGAAATGGCAAAGATACTGCATTGCTCTGTCCTCGATTTCTTCATGGACGAAGAAGACCTTGCGCCGCAGAACGAGCCGCAGAACGAGGACGAGAAAGACATTCTCAGGGTCTATCGCTCTCTTTCCAGACGAACCAAGCATGAGTTCATGGCTATGGTGTATGAATTTGAAAACCGAGAAGAATTAGAGGGGGATAAAGAATCTTCTGCGCACAGCGAAGATAATCCCCATAGAATTGCTCAGGCGTAAGAAGTACTTGGAGGTGATACTACGAAAGCGGTAATCTATGCCAGATATTCGAGCCATAACCAGAGAGAGGAATCCATAGAAGGACAGCTTCGTGAGTGTCACGACTTTGCACTGAAAAATGGAATGACGATCATCGGTGAATATTGCGACAGAGCAATCTCAGGTAAAACCGATAATCGTCCAAACTTTCAAAGGCTCATAAAAGACAGCGAAAAGGGGCAATTTGAAGCGGTGATAATGTACACCCTTGACCGCTTTGCCCGAAACCGATACGATTCAGCCATCTACAAAGCAAAGCTGAAAAAGAATGGCGTGAAAGTCTATTACGCCAAACAGCCCATGCCTGATACCCCGGAAGGGATTATTCTGGAATCAGTGCTGGAAGGGTACGCAGAATACTATTCGGAGAACCTGTCCCGGAACATTAAGCGAGGATTAAAAGAAAATGCCCTACAGTGCCTTGCCGTAGGAGGGGCAGGTATGCCCTTGGGCTACACTGTAGGGGAAGATAGAAAGTATAAAATCGACCCCGTTGGGGCGAAAATTGTACAAGAAATCTTTCAGATGTATGCAGATGGTATGTCAGCAACTCAGATTATCAACGAGTGCAACAGACGAGGGTATAAAACCTCACGAGGGAACGCCTTTAACAAAAACAGTCTGCGCACAATGCTGAAAAACGACAGGTATATCGGGGTCTACCGTTTCGCAGATGTTGTGGTAGAGGACGGTGTGCCACCTATCATAAGCCGGGAGCTGTTTGAGAAAGTCCAAACCACTCTCAGGCACAACTATTCGGCTCGTGCGAGGAATAAGGCTAAAGACGATTATCTTCTCACCACAAAATTGTTCTGCGGTCATTGCGGCTCCTCCATGGTCGGAGAAAGTGGCACTTCCAGATCGGGCAAGCTCCATCACTACTACAAGTGCATTGACCGTAAGCGGAATCGCAAATGCAAAAAGGCGGTGGAGAAAAAGGACTGGATAGAGGAGCTGGTGGTGCGGTTCACCGTTCAGAATGTATTGAATGACGAAACCATAGAGCGCATTGCCAGAAAGACCATGGAGATTATTGAAAAGGAGTCGGCTGATACCTCCTATCTCAATGGACTTCAAAATGAGCTGAAAGGCATTAAGAAGAAAATAAAAAACCTCATGAACGCTATCGAACAAGGGATAATCACACCCACCACCAAGGAACGAATGGACGAGCTGGAAGCTGAGAAGAACGACTTGGAGGGGAAGATTGCTCGTGAGGAAATGAAAAAACCACTCCTGACGAAAGAGCGCATAATGCACTGGCTCAATTCGTTCAAGAGCGGTAATGTGAATGACATTGAGTACAGACGCAGAGTGATAGACACACTGGTGAACTCCGTATATATCTATGACGATGGGGATAAGGGGAGAAGAATCGTATTTACCTTCAATATGTCAGGACAGAATACAGCTACACTTTCGTGTTCGGATATAGCGTGTGTGGCTCCACCAAAAGAGGAAGCGTCGAACTCTTCTTTTACAAGAATGAGTTTGCGCTTGTGTATAGGTTGGGGGACGCCTGATGGCGTCCCCTTTCCGTTTTCGTTGCCACGAAACGCCGTATTTTGCGTTTTAAGGCGTTTTAAGCCCGTTGGGGTACTCGTGTACCCCTCGGGCTTTTTCGTGCCTTAAATCGCCTCTGAAGCGGTCTGAGGACGTTCGAGCGCCCATGTGCATCTCGCATCCGCTCGATGCAAGGGTGGCCGCCCTGCGGGCGGCGGTTGGATGTGGGCGGACGTACAGAAGGGGTGCGGCATGGGCTTGGGAGGTTATGCCGATTTGCGCGTTCCGTCGTTCGTGCACACTACCCTGCACACCATGCACACTATCCTGCACACCATTTTTGGCCATAGTGTGCAGCTTAAATCTTGGTTTATCAGGGGATTTAGGGGTACTGCACACTATGCACACCATTTTATAAGTCTTATATATGAAAATATATAAATTCCCTCACGTATATATAAGTCATTGGAAAAAAGGTGTGCATGGCGTGCAGGGCGGCGAGAAAGCATCGGAAAAGGCTCATAAACGAGAGAAAACAAGAAAAATAGCCTGCACACTTCAATGAAAAATGGTGTGCAGCTAAGTGTGCAAGGCGTGCCGAAGGTGTGCAGCGCACGTCGGAATGACACCCCTTTTCCTTGGCGTACTTCTTCTGCCTCCGACTTTTTCAGGGGGCGCAAGCGAACTTTTTTGAATTGATTTCTGCCCATAAACGAGCGGAAATAGGCTCTGAGCAGGGGTAACGAAATAATAAGTGTTGCGAAGTTAGTGTTAACGCCGTATAATAAAAGCTGTATAGATAAATGGCTCAGCACCCGTCCCGTCCTTGATGCGGGGTTGCTATCGGGAATAGGAGCCGAGCGCTCGGTCGAATAGGCCGTGCGTCACGGGCGAAACAACGAACACGAAGCTCCCGTGGAAACCGAGATAGGCAAGGCTTTGCGCCTCTGTCCCTCTTTGGTTTCCACGGGAGCTTTTTTGTTTCGCGAAAAGGATTTTGAACATGGAGGTGGCTGGTTATGGCTAAGGCAAAGCAGCAAGCGAAAGGGTCGAAGCCCTCTTATATGACGACGTATGAGGCGGCAGATTTCCTCGGTTTTACTGCAGGCACGCTCCGCGTCTGGCGCTCTCAGGGCAAGGGGCCGAATTACTACAAGGTCGGTAGCACGGTTCGCTATGAGATGGATGACCTTGAGGCGTGGAAGAACGAGAACGTGAAGCACGTCGAGCTGACGAATTAAGGAGGTGAGAACATGGAGGTAAAAGAAAACCGCCCCGATGCCTGCGCAGCTTCCGGGACGGCCAACTCAATTTATAAAGATTTTAGCACGGATGCGCCTGATATTCAAGAGGAATTGACAGGTCCCGTTCTTCCCGATGAGTGTGCGGCGGACATCGTGTCGTTCTGCTCTGAGCAGACTATCGCGTACGACGATTTGTTGGAGTATGCGACGCTGTTCTACCTGCAGGACAAAGACCCCGAGGACCCGCCCTTTCGCGATACGCTCAAGTTCGAGCTTCTGACGCTGACGAACCGCTGCATCGACGCGTACAACTTTGGCAAGCGCGACCCGAATGCGGCACCCGGTGCGAAGCTGAAGGACGCCTATCCCGACAAGAAGGAGGGCGCGGAGCGCTACAAGCGCCTGTCGGGTCTCCATACCTTGCAGATTGCCATCATCCTGTACAAGCTGCACCATGCGGTGGGCATCCTTTGGAACAACTCGCATGACGACGGCAACTTCGACATCGGCATTTACCAGTACAGCGGCGACAACGAGGGCTGCTACGACGTTGGCGAGCAGAATCTGAAGAGCCTTATCCGCGGCTATTGCAAGACGGGCACCATCAAGGACGTAAACGAGACCATCGAGGCCCTTCGCGCGATTTGCCCTCGCGTGGAGCGCTGCCGCAATCGCGACTTGGTCGCCGTGAACAACGGCATCTACGATTACGGCAACAAGATTCTGATGGCGTTCGACCCTGCGTTCGTCTTCACGAGCAAGAAGCACGTCGATTTCGTTGACCGTGCCCGGAACCCCGTCATCCACAACAACGAGGACGGCACGGACTGGGATGTCGTGTCGTGGATGAACGAGCTGTCCGACGACCCCGATGTGGTCTCGCTTCTGTGGCAGATTATCGGCGCAACGGTTCGCCCGTATGTGATCTGGAATAAATCCGCATGGCTCTATTCCCCTTCCGGCAACAACGGCAAGGGCACGCTCTGCACCCTGCTTCGCAATCTTTGTGGACCGGGCGACTGGACTTCCATTCCGCTGAAGAACTTCGGTAAGGATTTCATGCTCACGTCGCTGATGCATGCGTCCGTGATTATCACCGACGAGAACGACACGGGCACGTTCGTGGACGACGCGGCGTCGCTCAAGAGCATCATCACGGGCGACCCGTTCCAGATGAACCGCAAGAACCGCGACCCGCGCGACGTGCTTTTCAACGGTTTCATGGTGCAGTGCGTCAACGAGATTCCGAGGGTTCGTGATAAGTCCGAATCCATGCTTCGCCGCCTGTTGGTGATTCCGTTCGAGAAGCGCTTCGAGGGCTGCGAGCGCAAGTACATCAAGGGCGACTACCTAAACCGACCCGAAGTCCTCGAGTACGTGCTGTACCACGTGCTCGCCGAAACGGATTATTACGAGCTGGATGAGCCGGATGCCTGCTTGGCGCTTCTGGATGATTTCCGTCTGACGAACGACCCGGTTCGCCAGTTCCTCGATGACATTCTCATACGGGCGACATGGGACGTTTTGCCGTGGCAGTTCGTATTCGATTTGTACCGCCATTGGTTTATGCGCAACAACCCGAGCGGACGATGCCAAAGTCGCAAATCGCTCATCAACGACGTCAAGGGAATCATCTCCGATTACGAAGGCTGGGACTATTCGGACAATCCGGTTTCCGTCCCCGACGAGATGTACGACACGCCCGAGGGATTGATTGGCATGTATAGCGTCTTTGAGTGGGAGGAGCCGGGGTATCGAGGCTCGAATCCAAATCGCTCCCACTTGTATCGCGGCTCGAAACGCACTCGCGGTCTTGTCCGTATGGGCGTGGCCACTTCGGAAGATGCAACGACAACTGATTCAACGAACAAGGAGGAGTAAATCATGAGCAATTTGACGCCTGATGAGCTGGCTCGACTTCGCCTGAAGGCGAAGCACGGAATGCTCACGCCCGAAGAGCAGCAGGCGTACGACGACTATGCGACGGAGCAGCTTTCCGCTGTTTCGTCGCCGCCCTCGGGTGCTGTACCGCCTAAGAAGGGTTTCAAATGGGAGAGCGAGAAGGTTGCGGAGTGGCGTCTGAAGGCACGCCACGACGGCCTTGATGAGAACGAGCGATTGCTCTATCAGGATTATCAGCAGACCCTTGCGCTTGCCGAGGCGGACGCCAACGCCTCCGATGCGAAGTTCACGGGGGAGTCATCGGAGAGGCAGCTGAAGAAGAGCGCGATTCTGCGCGGCGTCATGTCGCTGGCGCTCGTGGTCCTGATTGGGATGTACGTCATGACGGGATGCAAGCTGTCGGAATCGCCTTTCCTGGTTCAGTACACGATGTACGAAATCAACTACAGGTTGACGGGTGAGCTGCCCGACACGAACGAGGTGTGGTCCAACTATTTGGACATGACGAAATCGCAGGCTGGTGTGCCGCTTGTCGCCATTACCGGAGCTTGGGACTTGGGGAGCTTTTTGCAAAACACACACTCTTCAGTCGCGCGTCTCGAATTGGTGGGAGGGGTTCCCGACGAATGCTTCTTCGACGAGGTGGTGAGCGGTCTTCGGGGCACGTCCGATATGACCGAGGTGCACCGACATATCTTTAGCGATGAGGCGCTGTGGAACTTCCAGGTTTATTTGGCGCAGAAGGAAGACCCGTCGTACGACCCCGGTCCGTACGTACCGTACGACTGGAACGGTGGCGTTAAGCCGACCATCGAAGACCTCGGCAATGGCAGTAAGCAGACAATCGAAGACCTCGGCAACGGCTGATTAAAGGAGGGCAAAGGAATGAATGGTTTAGGTATCAACAAGGCATCTAAGAACGACAAGGACACGAACATCTTGACGCCCGAGGAGGTCGCGTTGCTTCGCGCTCATGCGAGCGATGGAACGCTCACGGCGGAAGAGCGCGAGACGTATTCAAAGCACCTTGAGGCGATGAAGAAATTGATGCCCGACGAGTCGAAGGTCGACAAGTCGATGCCCGACGAGTCGGAGGTCGATGTCCTCGGACTCAGGGTCGCGAGGGCATTGATTACCGTCGCTTTGGTGATGCTCGTCTTGCCCTTCGTCATCAGCGCGTTTCAGTTTTGGATGTACATGCATCCGTCTCTTCCGTAGCGCGGAAGACGGCAGGGCAAGGAGACAGATTCGGTTAGACAAGGAGGAATAAATCATGAGCACTAAGAAGAAGATTTCCGACATCGACAAGGCGATTGAGGAGATGCAGCAGCGCCGCGACGAGTGCTTCAAGCACATCGGCAAGGCGATGTACGAGAGCTGCCCCGAGCTGGGCGACATGAGCGTCGCCGACATGCGCAAGGCGGGGCACTACCTGCACAAGATGTTGACCAAGAAGGCGCCTTCGCAGGGTGCCGCCCCTGTCCGAAACGGCGCGCCCGTCGCGTCCGATTCGGGCAGCACGTCCGCCCCGGACGGACGCGAGCCTATGCCCGTGGCGGGCTATGGCGAGGGCATGTAGCGAGGCAGTCGTGCCTCCTATCCGGCACCCCGTAAGGGGTGTCCGGGGTGCCCCGTTCCGAATGGGATGCTTCGCCGAGTCGTCGGCGGAAGCTGGTTGGGAATGGGGCGCATCTGGGGGTTCGAAGGGGGCAGTGAAAACTGCCCCCTCGCGAGCGGGACGTGTAACGACAAAACGGAGGAATTTTCTACTTTGTAGAAAAATCCGAAGTTTTGTAGGGACAAGTCCCATGCTCGCTCCTTTTTTAGCGTCGATTCTGTCGTAGAAAATCAACGCGCACGTTGCATTAAAAAAGGAGGTGTTTTACGTGGGTGTGAGTTCAGACATGAGGAGCAGCCGCGTGCGCCGTCAGGCGGCTAAGAAGCCGAACAAGGAGCGCACGGTCCAGGTTCGGTTTTCGGACGAGGAGCTTGCCGCGCTGGACGCGATTTGCTCCGAGAAAAAGATGACCCGCTCCGCATTTCTCCGCAGTTGCGTGGAGAAGGTACAGGGCGGGGATGTTGAACCGACGTACGTCGTGACGAGGAACGCCGACGCGGAGCGTATGGCATCCGAGGCGAAGAGCATCGGCGTCAACGTGAACCAGATTGCGAGAGCGCTGAACGCGCAGTCCAAGTCGCATCCGGGTTCGCTCTCCCCGGGCGTGCTCGGCGAGTGCAAGACGGGTCTTGCGGAGGTGCGCGGCGAGCTGTCGAAGCTGACCGATGAGGTGGACGGCCTGCGCACCGATTTCGGCAAGGACGTGTTCCGCGCCATGGCCCTGCTGTGGCCGGACGTACCCGAGCAGTTAGAGGAGCTGTGCGATTACTGGTACGGCGAGCGTGGCGAGAAGATTCTTTCTGGAGGGGGTGGAAGCTGATGTCGACGACGCACATCCAGCCCCTGCCGAACGTCCGCGGGCGCATGTCGTACACGGAACTCGGCGAGGGCAAGAAGCGCACGCGCAATATCCGCGAGAAGACGAACCGCATCGCCGCCCAGATGGGCGACATGGGCACCCGCGAGGACTTCATCCGGTTCTGCTCCGCCATGCGCAGGCAGAGCCAGGGGACGAGGTTGAACGAGGGCTACGAGCTTCGCGTATCGTGGTCCCCCGAGGAGCTTTCGAAGGACAGCCCCGAGGACATCCAGAGGGCGTGCGAGTACGGCTATGCCCTGTGCAAGGAAGTGGCCCCGAACGCCCCCTGCTGGGTCACGGTCCACACTGACGGCGAGGGCGGCTGCGTGCACGTCCATGCGACCATCGCGAACCATGATTTGGTATCCGGCACGGCCATCGCGCACGGCACCGACCACGCGACCGTGAAGCGCAAGAACGACCGGCTGAGCCGCGAGATGGGGTTCACCGTCGTGGGTCCCGAACCCGCCAGGGAGAGGACCACGTGGGCCGAGCGCAAGGGCCAGTTCGGCATCGAGTCCTTCGAGCGCGTTCTGGGCAACCGCGTGGCGGACGCCCGCGACCATGCGAGCAACATGGAGGAGTTCCTCGAGGAGCTGAAGGTCCGCGGCGTCGAGCTGACCGAGACCCGCAAGGTCGACGAGAAGACCGGAGAGGAGACCGTGGGCTGGAGCTACAAGTCCCGTGACCCCTACGGCAAGAGCAGGCGCAAGAGAAGGCGTCGTGCCTCCAACCTCGCCGACGACCTGACCCGCGAGGGCATCGAGGCGTACTTCGAGGCGAAGCAGCGCGAGCTTGAGGCACCGCAGCAGGACGCCCCGGCACCGGAGGTCCTTCCCGACGTGCCCGAAACGGCCGAACCGGCAGAACAGCCCTCTGCAGATTCCGCTCTCGACGTGTACGACCTCGACCGGGCGTACGTGTCGGAGATGGCGTCCGACCTTCAGAAGGCGCACATCCACCGCTCACGCGAGGCGGGCAAGCCCTTCATGGACGAGCGCTACGAGGCGCTCGTGGAGGCGCGCAACCACCCGGACGAGCAGCTGGCGAAGCTACGCGAAGACGTGGACGCCGCACGGCGCGAGTTCCATGCCTCCAAGGAGGCACGCGACACCCTGCAAAGCCCGTGTCCGGGGCTTCTGGCCGGCATGCACGTGTTCGCCAAGGCGGGGTGCAACGCCAAGGACCCCGTGTCCCGCATGATGGCCGACATGACCGCCCTGATGCTGCGCATGATGATTCAGGAAGCGCTCGCGGAGGAGCGCCGCAGGCAGCGCGAGGAGGCGGAGAGGCGCGTGTACGAGTCCCGCAAGAACATGTGGGATGCCGAGAAGCGCCTCAAGGCGGCGGAGAAGGCACTGTCCGACGAGGACGAGCGCGAGAAGCGTCTGAAGAGCGAGCGCATGCAGCGCCGTGTCAAGGAGGCCGAGCAGCGTGCGCCCGTGAGGACGCCGAGGTCGGCGGACAAGAACACGCAGTTCGGCGAGTAGCCGAGAAGATGAGGGAGCAGCGTCAGACTGCTCCCTTTTCAAGTACCCGCTCGCGGGCTACGAAAAGACCTTCAGAAGGGCTGTTGACGGGCGTACGCGCAAGGGGCGGGAATCGGGGTTTTTCGTCGTCCGCTCATTTATGAGCCGGATTCGGAAAACGTAGGAAACGGATGGAGCGAAGCGAGGGCGTGAAGCCCGTTTGGAGACCAGCAAAAGCCCCGATGAAGCCCCTGCTCTGGTCTGCAAAAGGGCGTACTCAGATAGCTACTGCATATTGACTTTTATTTATTCAGTAGCTATAATATAGATATTTAGTATATATTCTTGATAGGATGGAGGTGCTGATATGAAGACAATCGCAGTCGTTTGCGAGAAAGGCGGCACCGGTAAGTCGGTGATAGCCAACGAGCTTTACGAGAGCTATGTGCGACAGGGCGTGCCCGCGTCGCTCTACTCTCTGGACGGTCAGTATAAGGACGCGTCGTCTTCGAAGAAGGTCGAGGATGCCGAGGTTGCCATCGTCGATACGCCGGGTGTACTGACGGACAATCTGAGCGACCTCGTTTCCGGTGCGGACGTCATCGTCATCCCCGTTCGACCGACGCCGAACGACATCGAGCCGTTCACGCGAACGGTCTCTATCGTGGCGAAGAACACGAATGCCCCGTTGGTCATCGTGGTGAACGGGACGAACCGTTTTCGCATGTGCGCGTCGTTCATGACGTGGCTTGAGAAGAAGCCATGGGCGAAAAACGTCGTCAAGGTTCCGCAGTCCGAGGCAATCGTGCAGGCGCAGGGCATGCAGAAATCCGTCGTGAACGTGGACAGGCACGGTGCCGCCGCCGAGGCGGTCCGCACGATGTGCCGCAAGGTCAGCGTTTTGGCTGGTCTGCCGTTCGAGAAGAAGCAGTTGAAAAGGATAGATACTCATTAGATACTTGTTAGATAATGAGTATCTATTGCAAGGAGGTTGAACATGGCGAAGAAGCAAGATATGGCGGCATTGCTTGATAAGTTCGAAGCAGACGCCGCGAAGGAACACGATAAGAAGGAGGCCAAGGCGAGCGTTTCCGCCGATGCATCAGAGGGGCGCGCCACGTCGTTGGTCTCCATGACGAAAAGCGATAAGGAGCGCCTGACGGCGATTGCGAAGGCTCACGGGTTGAGCCTGTCCGCGTTTTTCCGTCTGGCTGCCGACGAGTACATCGCGAACCATGAGTGGTAAAGGAGGGAAACGAATAGATGGCAAAGAATTTGACGGAGGATGCGGTACGCGATTTGGCGCGTGACATTCCCGGGCTTGTAGATAGCGATGCGGCGCGTGCGGGTGTCGGTCAGCTTACGACGTTCAATCAGCTGGGGTTTGCGGGCGTGGCGGACAAGCCGGACGGCTGGTATCTGCCGAAGAACAAGGCAGACGTGGCGTTGGTGTTGGAGACGAAGGCAACACGCATTGCCCTTGGCAAGGCACAGGTGGACGAGGTGCTGAAGAACGTCCGCATTGTGCAAACGCAGTACGAGAAGGTTATCGGCGTTCTATACAACGGCGAGGACGTGCGCGTGTTCAAGGGCGAGGAGGAAGTCAAGACGCCCGACAAGTTGCAGCACGTCGGCTATTACCTGTCGCTCTACACCGTCGACAGCATCGACAAAGAGCGCATTTACCAGCTGACGGCGCGTATCAACAATTGCCTGCACTTCGAGTTCGGCATCAAGAACCTGTATCACCGCATGATTTTCACGGCATGCGCGTTGGTTGCAGAGCGATACGGTGCAGGATTAAAGCGTCTGAAAAACCTTGGTTATGAGACGTTCCATACGGCGATTCATTCAACGCTTGCAAAATCACTGATTGCCAGTCGCAAACAGAATGCGAAGATTGACATCCTGCTGGAGGAATACTCCGACATCAAGATGAACACGACCGACAACCAGAAGGCAATCAACGATTTTATCGACTGGGTTATCGAGATTTCCGAGTGCGTCAACTCGAACGAATGGCGCGGCGAGGACGTAATGGGCATCTTCTTCAACGAGTTCAATCGTTACAAGAAGAAATCCGAATCGGGGCAGATATTCACGCCCGAGCACATCACGGACTTCATGTACAAGATTCTCGAAGTGAACATGGATGATTGCGTTCTGGACGCCACATGTGGTTCTGGCGGCTTCCTCGTGAAGGCCATGGCGAACATGATTCGCGAGGCTGGCGGTATGGAGACGAAGAAGGCCAGAGAGATTAAGTCCAAGCAGCTCTATGGCATCGAGTTCGACCGTGAGATTTACGCTTTGGCGTGCGCGAACATGCTGATTCATAAGGACGGCAAGACGAATCTCGAACAGATGGATACCCGCTCCGAGGCGGCTTGCGAGTGGATGGGGTCGAAGCCCATCACGAAAGTGCTGATGAACCCACCGTATGAAAACAAGTACGGCTGCATAACCATCGTCGAGAACGTACTAGACAGCGTTCCGGCGCATACCCAGTGCGCGTTCATCCTGCCAGACAAGAAGCTGGAGAAAGCATCGAAGACGCAGATGAAGCGCATTCTGAAGAATCATCGTCTGCGCAAGGTCATCAAGCTGCCGGAAGACCTGTTTTTTGGCGTGGGTGTGACTACGAGCATCTTTGTGTTCGAGGCTGGTGTAGCGCAGGACGGCAAGGAGTTTTTCGCTTGCTACATGGAGTCCGATGGTCTGGCGACGGTCAAGAACAAGGGGCGCCATGATGTTTACGGCAAGTGGGCTGCCATTGAGGCTCATTGGGTCGATGTGGTTGAGAAGCAGTCCGGCGACGATACGTGCCAGTGGGTGAACCCCGCCGAGCACCTGTCCTATCAGATGCCGCAGAAGCCGTTCGAGATATTCGAGGAGGATTTTCGTAAGACGGCGATGGACTATCTGATGTTCCAGCAGAGCATCGACGCGAAGGCATTCGGTGAGAAGCTGCTGGACACGGCGATGTATTCGAGCCGTGTAAGCGCCGATGACGAGTCCGTGACTTTGACTATGCGGAAAGGCGGTGACGGCGATGGCGAAGATTGATACGAGTGGGTGGAAGCCGTTTGTTGTTGGCGAGCTTTTCCCATCTATGGTAAAGCCGCCCGTGCTTCACGCACGCCAAGTGGTCGAGACTGATGAAGGTATTCCTTATGTAGTGCGCACGAAATTTAATAATGGCATTAAATGCCGTGTACATCCAGTAAGCGATGTGACTCCGAGTCCTGCTGGTGTGATTACGTGGGGTGCGGAAAACGCGGCATTTTTCTATCAAGCGGAAGAGTTTCTTTCCGGGCGTGATATTTATTACGTGGATACGCGGCCATATAGCGCCACCACCTGCATGTTTCTTGCGGCATGTTTGCAAACCGTGGTGCATAAGTATCCGTATAATTACGGTTTGTTTCCTGACCTGCTGAAAGAGGAGCAAATCAGACTTCCTGTTGATGCGGCCGGGGAGCCTAATTGGGCTTACATGGATGAGTACATGTCGGCAGTCATGGGGGAATCTGGGGCAAGCCTTGAGAGTCTGAGACAGACCGATGGAGAAAAGCATGCGTTGAGTGTATCCGGGTGGCAGGAGTTCATCATCGGGGACTTGTTCGAAAAGCTCCAGCTTGATGTCAAGAAAGAGGACTTCAACAAGACGTTCGATGTGTCTGAGGAACGTACAGAGGAGTTCAATCTTCCCCTTGTGAACGCCAAACATGGCAACAACGGCATCATGTATTATGGGCGCGAGACCGATTTTGAAACCGCTGAGATGACGATTGATATTGTGCAGAACGGTGCTATCGCAACAGGCGATGTGTATGCGCAACCGCAGAGAACGGGTGTGCTATGGGATGCCTATCTGGTGAAGCCGAAAGCAAAGATTGATTCAGCGTTCACGTTGATGTTTCTTGCAACTGTGCTCGAAAAGGCAATCAAGGACAAGTTTAGCTATGACGATAAGTGTGTATGGGACAAAGCGAAGCTGTTGACTGTGACATTGCCGTGCACCAGTGATAACGAGCCTGATTGGGCGTATATGGACGAGTACATGCGAACAATAATGGAAAGCGCAGCGTCCGATTTGTCTGCTATGCAGTCAATCGGTTAATAGCGTGTAAGCCCGCCGTTCCATCTGGGCGGTGGGCTTATTTCCAAAGGAGTGAACCATGAAAACCTATAAGCAGAAAAGAAGGGAGGGGGTAAACCTATGGCACGTAAGAAGAAATTCGCGCCGAACGACAACAATCTTGCGATAGCGTACTATCGCTTCTCGTCCCACTCGCAGAACGACGCGAGCATCGACCAGCAGCGCGAGCTTGCCCACGATTGGGCGGATGCGCACGGCTTCAAAATCGTGCAGGAGTATGAGGACGCGGCAATATCCGGCACCACGGACGCACGACCGGGGTTCCAGCAGATGCTGTCGGAAGTCGCAAAAATCCGTCCTCATACCCTCATCATGTGGAAGACCGACCGTCTGGGACGCGACAAATACGTTCTGGCGATGGCGAAGAAGAAAATCCGCGACGCGGGATGCGAGATTCACCTGTTGGCCGAGCACATCCCGACGGAGGGACCCGAAGGCGTCCTCATCGAGGGGTTGATGGAGGCCATGGCGGAGTATTACAGCCGCCAGCTGTCGCAGAACATCCAGCGCGGCATGGACTACAACGCGCAGCACGCCCTGTATAACGGCCACAAGCTGTTCGGCTACGACGTGGACAGGTCCACGAAGAAGTACATCCCGGACCCGAGCACGGCGCCGTTCGTGCAGTGGGCGTTTAAGGAATACGCGTCGGGCAGGCCGCTGAAGGCCATTGCCGAGGAGATGAACGCGCAGGGCCTGCGCACGCCGAGGAACGCGAAGTTCAGCGTGAACATGCTGAACAAGATGCTCAAGAACCGCGCCTACATCGGCGAGTACCACCACGGCGACATCACGGTCGCCGGCGGAATGCCCGTCCTTGTCGACGAGGCGACTTTCGACCGCGCGCAAAGGCGGTTCGCCGAGAACAAGCGCAAGGGTTCCCAGCGGGCGCACGGCATGGACGACGCCGACGCCCCGCGCTATTGGCTCACGGGCAAGCTCTATTGCGGTGAGTGCGGGAGCACCATGCAGGGCGTGTCAGGTACGAGCAAGACCGGGCGGACGTATTACTACTACTATTGCTCCGCCCAGCGCAGGAAAGAGTGCCACCTGCACAAGGCCCGCAAGCGGGACTTGGAGGACATGGTGCTGTTCGCCCTGCACAACATCGTCGACGACGAGGAGAACGTGACGGCGCTCGCCCTGGATGCGGCGGAGTATTACGAGAGGAACCACAACGACGCCGCGTATCTCGAAGCGCTGGAGGCGAAGCGCAGGGAAGTGGAGAAAAGCCTTGCAAACCTCGTGAAGGTCATCGAGAGGGGCGTGGTCAGCGATACGGTGACACAACGTCTCGCGCAGCTCGAGGAGCAGAAGAGCGCCCTGAACGATGCCATAGGGACGGAAAACGTCCGCGTGTCGCTGTGCGAGGACAGGCACAGCATCCAGGCGTACTTCGACAAGTTCCTGCATGCCGACGTGAACGACCCGGAGATTCGAGACCAGGTCTTCGAGTATTTCGTGGACAAGGTCTATCTGTACGACGACAAGCTCGTCGTGAGCATGTGGTTCTCCGAGGACGACAAGCAGGAAATCACGTGGCGGGACTGGTTCTCGCTGGATGAGTATTGGACCGACGAATCCCCTTTTGTTAAAGGGGGAGGCGTTGAGTTCGACTGCTTCCCCCTCGGCTCCACCATAAGTCTCGCCGTGATTTTAGTCAAATTGCGGCGGGCTTTTTGCGTTGACACATTGATGTTTGAATTGGACAGGGAAGTGTATTGTATGAAAAAAGTTCTATCGGTATCAATAAAGACGATCATCTTTTTTGTGGGTTGGGCCATATGCGTATCGGTTATCCCGATACCGGATACCGCAAGTGCGGTAATCTGGAGATTTTGGGCAGAACTGATCCCGCTTTTGTCCGTTATTGCGATCACACTTATTTTCTGGCTGGCAGATCAGAAAAAGATACGATTACATCTGACCGGGAAGCCTGTTTATAACATCATATTGGGCGGCGTAACAGGGACGATTTGGCTGGGGGCATCTGTGGGGATATTATCTATCCTCGGAGTTGTACAGATAGAGGGCAAAAATCAAATCGCTATGCTGTGGTTGTGGCTGCTTGCGGCTTTTCTCAATACCGTTATGCAGGAAATGCTGGTTCGCGGCTATTTATACCAGATGATAAAAAGTAACAGCAACATCGCCGCCGCGATTATCGTATCTACGGGCTTATTTACATTTGCGCACGGCGGCGCGTTTGAGGCAGGGATCCTTCCTGTGCTCAATGTCATCACAATGAGCCTTTTTATGACGGCGGTTTTGGAATACACGGGTTCCTTGATCGCGCCGATCGTGATCCATTTTTTGTGGAACGGTGTGGGCGCGATCATTCTGGGAGGAGTCTCTCTGGCGGAAGATTATCCTCACTTGTTTGATATGACGATTCACGGCAATCCGATTCTGTCCGGCGGCAGCTGTAAAATCGAAGGTAGCATCATTGTGCTTTTTATGAATCTGGCGTTCTTGATTGGGTTTGTAGCCGCAAAAAAGAGAAAGGATCGGAATAGATAGTATCCGATTTGCTGTAATGAACTGTTCCTTACTTTGACGATGAGATGGGGGAATAACAACGTCCCGCTTTGCAATGTCCGCTACAACATCATCTATGAAAAAATCCCGAAAGATCATCTTTCGGGATTTTTTGTCAGCCGCTGAGCTCGCGGATCTCGTCCTGAATGAGCCGACCCGCCGCGGCGGCGAGCTGGTCAATGCGGCGAATGCGCGCAAGGTCGCGGCCATAGATGGCGTTCGCGGCGGGAACGCTCGCGTTTTCACCCATGAAGACGGCGGCGACGCGGATGCCCTGCGCGCGTAGGGCGCGCACCTCCTCCGCCGTGTCATCGACGCCGATCTGCCCGTCGTAGTCGCGGCTGAGCGGGACTTTGCCGCTCGGCAGGATTTTGTGGCTGTCGTCGGGTGAGGCGTCGGTCAGCAGGATGAGCAGATGCTTTTCCGCGGGTGCGGACTTGATGAGCTCGCCCGCGCCGCGCAGCGCGAGCCCATCGCGGTTCCAGCCCGCGGCGAAGTAATTGAAAACGTTTCGTTCGCCGTTTTTGTCGCCAAAATCCTTCAAAATGCGCAGCACCGTGTAGCCGCGCAGGCTGCAAAAGCTCGTCACGCGCACGGGGATGCCGCAGGAGGCGAGGCTTTTGGCTAAGATATATCCCTGAATGGCGATAGCCTCCTGACAGTGCAGGCGCGAGGCCGAGGCGTCGAGCATCAGATCGACGGTAAAGCCGGGACGGCTCTCCTCGTCGCTGCGCAAAAATACGCGGTCGTCGTGCAGCACCGGTTCGCGCCAGACCTTGGTCCCGTCCAGCCAGCCCTGACGGGCGGGGATGCGCTCGGGCTGCTGGTGGACGAGCAGGCAGTTTCGAATTTGCTCGCTCAGGCGCGCGAGCGCGCTCTGGTGCAGATCGAGGTCGCGCGCGAAGGCGGCGCGGTTCAGCTTGGCCTGATCCTCAGCCTGCTCGTAAAGGCGCTGCGTGTCCGCGCTGATGAGCTGGTCCGACGCGCTCGCGCCCTTTGTGAACCACAGGTGGCAGCCCAGGTGGTTGCCGGTGCAGAGCTGCTGCTCGATGCGCGCGAGCTTGTCGGGCGAATAGATGCTGCGGCCGAAGCAGCGCTCGATGTAGCCGCGGTCCTCCGTTTCGTGCTCGTTGGAGCGCAGACGCGCGCGCAGCGCGTTCGAGACCTTGACCATGCCGTTTTCGCCCGGCATGGCGGAGCGGCCGATGGTCAAATCGTCCGTGCGGACGATCTCCGTCGGCAGGAGCTTTGTGAGAAGCGGCGCCCACTTGTCGTCAAAGTGCAGCTGGAACCCGCCTTTTTTATGCACCGTGCCATCGAATTGCAGGTACTTTTCAAATGCCGTGCGCACGGCGATCTCAAGCTCGGCGGCGTTCATCGTGCCGGGGCAGGCGAGCGCTTGCGCGAGCCCTTTTTCCCACGGGGCGAGAATGGCCGGCTTTTGCCCGAGGATCGTCTTCCAGCGGTCGGACTGCACGGCGTAGACGAGCTGATTTTTCTCCATCCACTCCTGTCGCGAGAGCTGGTATTCCGACGCGAAAAACTCCTCCGCGTGCTTGCGGCGGAGTTCGGCGAGCACAGGGCGCTCGGGCAGTTCCTTTTCATACGCCGCGTTCTCGAGCGCCAGCCAGCACAGCTCGTCGAAAACGTTCTGCCGCGCGTCGCCCGCCCAGTAGGCAAAGAGACGCTTTGGCATCTTGTCGCCGAACCACTTGTGCACAAGGCCGATGACGCAGTTCATGTAAAAGTCCGGCTCACCGTTTGATTTGAGCGCTAAGAACTGCGGCTCGAACTGATAGTCCCCGCTCGCCGTCCAGACGAGGTTGATGGCGCGGCGCTGCTGGGCGGAATAGCTTGACGTTTCCATGTCAGTCGGTGAACAGACGGCTGCGGTCAAGCTTTGCGGGGATGCGCGCGGCGATGACGTCGCGGATCAGACTCTGCTCGTAGGAGTCAAACGCCTTGTTCGTGATGCCCATGTCAAGCGCGCGGTTTGCGCCCACGCCGCGGCGGATCAGACGCAGCGCGTCGAGAAGACCGCGCAGGTCGAGCGCCTTTTCGGAGATCTCCGCGTTTTCGCACTTTTTCTGCAGGTCGAGGAACAGCTGGGCGAACTGCTCCTTATACTTCTTTTCAAGCATCGGGAACTCATCGCTAAGCAACCGCACAAGACCGTCCTGGTCGATGGACGGCATCTGGATGACGACAAAGCGCGACGTGAGCGCTTCGTTCAGCTCGCGTGTGCCGGCATAGCCGTAGTTCATCGTGCCGATGAAGCGCGCGGCGG
>CDZH01002755.1_pt1 | contig 38372 bp, 50 predicted proteins | sample 557721 | NCBI WGS metagenome assembly CDZH01 (sample SAMEA3182062, study PRJEB8094) | gut metagenome | biome: human; feature: gut; material: Stool; isolation source: human stools | place: Canada | collected 2013-01-14 | reverse complement strand
GGGGTGGAGGGGGCGGGAGGCCCGTTGCGCGCATGCCGCCCCGGCCGGCAGGGACGGGGCAGGCGGGGGCGGCGGTCCGTGCCCCTGTCCTGCGGCATGGGGGACGGCGGTCCTGCACGGACGGGGCCTGCGTCCTGAACCTAGCCCAGCGGGCGGATTTGTCAATGACGGGCGCTGCCGCCGGCAGGTGCCCGTTTTCCTTTGCCTTGCGGGCCTCTGCCGTGTACAATGCGCGAAAAAACATGACGCAGGTGATTATGAGCATTCTTCAGGACACTCCTTCTTCCGACGCCATGCAGCGCCTGGATTCCGTGGTCGACCGTCTTTGCCATCCCGAATCCCTGGACAAGGTCTGGCACTGTTCGGCCCGCGGCATGGCCATGCCTTCCCTGGACAGGCTGAGCGAGATCATGGATCGCCTGCGGGCAGCGCTGTTCCCCGGCTATTTCGGGGCCGCGCGCGTCTGGCGCGAATCCATGCGCCATCATCTGGCCGCCAACCTGGACAGCGTCTACCGGCTGCTGGCCGAGCAGATCCAGCGCGGCATCTCCTTCTCCTGCACGGGCGAGGGCGAGGGCTGCCAGAACTGCGAGCGCAACAGCCGCGAGCTGGCGCTGGCCTTCATGGACAAGCTGCCGGACATCCGCCACAAGCTGGCCGGGGATGCCCAGGCGGGCTACGAAGGCGACCCCGCGGCCACCAGCCCGGGCGAGACCATCTTCTGCTATCCCTCCATGTACACCATGGTGCATCACCGCATCGCCCACGAGCTCTACAGCCTCAAGGTGCCGCTGATCCCGCGCATCATCTCCGAGATGGCCCACTCGCGCACGGGCATCGACATCCATCCCGGGGCCACCATCGGCAACGATTTCTTCATCGACCACGGCACGGGCGTGGTCATCGGCGAGACCTGCATCATCGGCAACAGCTGCCGCCTCTACCAGGGCGTGACCCTGGGCGCGCTCTCCTTCCCCAAGAACGCCGACGGCACCCTGACCAAGGGCATCCCGCGCCATCCCATCCTGGAAGACCGGGTGACGGTCTACGCGGGCGCCACCATCCTGGGCCGCGTCACCGTGGGCCGGGGCGCGGTCATCGGCGGCAATGTCTGGATCACGGACGACGTGCCCGCCGGGGCCAAGGTCACGCAGGAGCGGCCGTCATGAGGCCCGCGCGCAAGGGGCGGCCCTTCCTGCCGCTGCTTCTGCTGGCGGCGATGGTGCTGGCGGCCTGCCTGAGCGGCTGCGGCACGGAGGTCAAGGCCAAGGGACAGATGATCGGCGGCGTCTCCATGGGACGCGGCCTGTAACAGCGAGGTCGGGATCATGCGTACTCTGGTACAGGGTGGTCTGGTGGTGCGCCATGACGGCGTGCGCAAGGCCGATGTCTTGTTGGAGGACGAACGTATCGTGGAAGTGGGCGAGGGCCTTTCCGCTTCCGGCGCCTGCGTGGTGGACGCCACGGACTGCTATGTGCTGCCCGGCGGTGTGGATGCCCAGGTGCGTCCCGCCGGGGCGGGGCTGGGCGGACTGGCCCGGGCCGCGCTCATGGGCGGCACCACCAGCCTGGGCGTGCTGCCGCCGTGCGACGGCTCCGCGCCGGTCACGGACGGCCTGCCCGTGGATGTGGTCGTGCACGCCGACGCCGCCGGGGAACTGCCGGATGCGGCGGCCTGCGCGGCCTTCCCCGCGTCGCTGCTGACGGCCGCCGATGCCTGCATGCGCCTGCGCGACCTCAGGGCCCGGGACATGCTGCCGCTGGCCGCCTGCGGTCTGGAGCCCGTGGGCAGGGGCATGCGCGCCCGTCTGGAGGCCGAAGGACAGCGGGACGTGCAGGTCTGGCCGCAGGTCTTCCCCGCCTATGCCGAAGAAACGGCCGTGCGTCTGGCGCTGACCCTGGCCCATGCCGCGGAAAGCCCCCTGTGCCTGGGCCCGGTCTCGTCGGCACGCGCCCTGACGGCGCTTTCCGGCGGGCACGGCTGCGGCCGTGTCCATGCCTGCACGGCGCCGCGCTATCTGCTGCTGGATGCCGCCAGCTACGGCGAGGGCGCGGCCGAGGGCCTGAAGTATGTCTGCATGCCGCCCCTGCGCGCCCCGCGCGACGGGCGCCTGCTGTGGGACGCCCTTGCCCGCGGCCTGCTGGATCATGTGATCTCCGCCCATGACGAGGTCAGCTACGCCCGCAAGTGGGCCACCGGCCGGGAATCGGTCTTTGCCTGCCCGCAGGGCATGCCCGGCGTGGAGACGCGCCTGCCCCTGCTGTTCTCGGAAGGCGTGCGCAAGAGCCGCCTGACCCTGCCGCGCTTCGTGGACGTGGCCTGCACCACGCCCGCCCGTCTGCTGGGCCTGGGCGGGCGCAAGGGCCGCCTGGACGCCGGTTTCGATGCCGACGTGGTGGTGCTGGACCCGGCCTGCCGCCGGGAACTGAGCGCCCGCGAGCTGCATCAGGGCGACTATACCCCCTATGAAGGCCTTGAGGTGCAGGGCTGGCCGCGCCATGTCTGGGCGCGGGGCCGCCGCATGGTCACGGACGGTGCCTGGAGCGGCCCGGAGCAGGGCGGCACCGGCCCGGCCGCCTGAGGGACGTTTTTGCCGGCGCGGCATCCCTGACGGGGGTGCCGCGCCTTTTTTGCTTTGGCGGCGCACTTGGCAGAGTGCGCCTTGCCGGGTATAAGAACGCTTCGCACCCCTGTTGCGGAGCGCGGCTGACGGCTGTGCCGCCGCAGGCAACGGGAGGCACGGCCCCTGCCGGCCGGGCGGGACGCCCGGAGACCGGCCCTTGCGGGCCGGTCTTTCTGCCGGTGCGTCCGGGGGCGCCGCACTCCCACGGCGGAGCTCTCCGGTCAGAAAGGAGGATGTATGCTGGAAAGGATCTTTGCCCTCAAGGCCAACGGGACCTCGGTACGGCAGGAATTGCGCGCCGGCCTGACGAGCTTCATGGCCATGTGCTACCTGATCTTCGTGGTGCCTTCCATGCTGGCCGATGCGGGCATGCCGCGCGAGAGCGCCGTGGCCGCGGTCATCTGGGTGACCATCGCCATCACCCTGCTCATGGGCCTGTGGGCCCGCTTTCCCGTGGGCGTGGCGCCCGGCCTGGGGATCACGGCCTTTTTTGCCTATTACGTCTGCGGCCCGGCGGGCTACAGCTGGCAGACGGGCCTGGGCGCGGTCTTCATCTCCGGCGTGTTCTTCATGCTGCTGACCGTGACCCGCGTGCGGCAGATGATCATCGACGCCGTGCCCATGGATCTGAAATACGCCATCGTGGTCGGCATCAGGGCCTTCATCGCCTTCATCGGCCTCAAGAACTGCGGCATCGTGGTGGCGGACCCCTCCACCTTCGTCACCCTGGGGCCCCTGACCAGGCCCGAAGCCCTGCTGGCCCTGGGCGGCCTGGCCCTGATGGCCATGCTCATGTGCCTGCGGGTGCCCGGCTCCATGATCATCGGCATCCTGACCGTCACCGTGGCCGGCGTGCTCTGCGGCGTGACCTCCATGCCGGAGCAGGCCTTTTCCGGTTTCAGCCTGCCCCTGCCCACCGGGACCTTCATGCAGATGGACCTCAGGGGCGCCCTGCATCACGGCCTGATCTCCATCATCTTTACCCTGACCATGGTGGACCTGTTCGACAACATGGGCGTGCTCATCGGCCTGGCGCGCAAGGCCGGCTTCATGGATGAGAAAGGCCACATCCGCCATCTGGACAGGGCCCTGGTGACGGACTCCATCGGCACCATGTGCAGCGCCGTGCTGGGGGCCACCACGGCCACCTCCTACCTGGAATGCGCCGCCGGTGTGGCCGAAGGCGGCCGTACCGGCCTCACGGCCGTGACCATCGCGGGCCTGTTCCTGCTGGCCCTGTTCTTCACGCCGCTGGTGGCCATGGTGCCCGCCTATGCCACGGCTCCCGTGCTGGTGCTGGTGGGCGCCCTGATGATGCAGGAAGTGGTGCAGATCAAGTTCCGCGACCTGAGCGTGGCCATCCCGGCCTTCCTGACCATCATCGCCATGCCCCTGACCTTCAACATCGCCACGGGCTTCGGCTTCGGCTTCATCAGTTTCGTGGTGCTGCGCGTCCTGACCGGGCGCTGGCGCGAGGTGAGCCCCGTCATGTACATCGTTGCCGTCTGCTTTGCCGCCAATTTCGCGTTGCGCGGCTAGCAGGGCTTTTCATTTCAACTCTCAAAGGATCAAGGCGGAATTATGTCTGGTAACACACAGCGTGAGATGCTGGGAAGCCGGCTGGGCTTCCTGCTGCTTTCGGCGGGCTGCGCCATCGGGCTGGGGAACGTCTGGCGTTTCCCCTACATCACCGGCGCGTATGGCGGCGCCATCTTCGTGGGTATCTATCTGATCTGCCTGTTCGCTGTGGTGCCTACCATGATCATGGAGTTCGCCGTGGGCCGTGCCGCCCGCCGCAACATGGGCCTGGCCTTCCACATCCTTGAGCCCAGGGGCAGCAAGTGGCACTGGGGCGGCAAGGTGGCCCTCATCGGCAGCTATCTGCTGATGATGTTCTACACCACGGTCACGGGCTGGATGCTCTATTACTGCTGGTACATGGCCAGCGGGGCCCTGAGCGGCCTGGACGCCGCCGGCGTGGGCACGTTCTTCGGCGCCACCCTGGGCGATCCCGTGGCCCAGGTGGTGGGCATGACCCTGGTGGTGCTCATGGGCTGCGGCGTGTGCGCCATGGGCGTGCAGAAGGGCGTGGAGCGCGTGGTCAAGCTGATGATGCTGGGCCTGCTCTTCATCCTCATGGCCCTGGTCATCCGCTCCCTGACCCTGCCCGGCGCCGAGGCGGGCGTCTCCTTCTACCTGTCGCCCGATCCCTCCAAGCTGGAGAAGACCGGCCTGTTCCCGGTCATCAACGCGGCCATGAACCAGGCCTTCTTCACCCTGTCCGTGGGCATCGGCGCCATGTGCATCTTCGGCAGCTACCAGAGCAGGGACCGCTCCCTTACCGGTGAGGCCATGTGGATCATGGGCCTGGACACCTTCGTCGCCCTGATGGCCGGCCTCATCATCTTCCCGGCCTGTTTCGCCTTCGGCGTGGAGCCGGGCGCCGGGCCCGGCCTGGTCTTCGTGACCCTGCCCAACATCTTCAACGTCATGGCCGGCGGACGGCTGTGGGGCACGCTGTTCTTCATCTTCATGAGCTTCGCCGCCCTTTCCACGGTCATCGCCGTGTTCGAGAACATCATCTCCTACAGCGCCGACGTGTGGGGCATGGAGCGGCGTCGCGCCACCTGGCTGCATGCCGTGGGCATCTGGCTCTTCTCGCTGCCCTGCGCCCTGGGCTTCAACCTGCTGGCCAGTTTCCAGCCCCTGGGCCCCGGCACCAGCGTGCTGGATCTGGAAGACTTCCTCATCAGCAACAACATCCTGCCCCTGGGCGGCCTGTTCTTCCTGCTCTTCTGCTGCCTGCGCCGCGGCTGGGGCTGGGACAACTTCATCGCCGAAGTGGACCAGGGCACCGGCATGAAGTTCCCCCGCTGGCTGCGCGGCTATGTGACCTATGTGCTGCCCTGCCTGATCATCTTCGTGTTCGTCATGGGGTACGTGGACAAGTTCTGCAAGTAGACGGGCCCGGCGGCCCGCAAGGGCCGCCCCCGCCTTTTCCCGCTCACAACGCTACATGCCGCCCCGCATCCGCGGCCGGCAGGGAGGTTTCATGTCTCAGTCCAGAGAGATGCTGGGCAGCCGTCTGGGCTTTCTGCTGCTTTCGGCGGGCTGCGCCATCGGGCTGGGGAACGTCTGGCGCTTCCCCTACATCACCGGTGCGTACGGCGGCGCGGTCTTCGTGGGCGTCTACCTGCTCTGCCTGCTGGCCGTGCTGCCGGTGATGATCATGGAATTCGCCGTGGGGCGCGCGTCCCGCAGCAACATGGGACGCGCCCTGAAGGTCCTGCCGCCCGAAGGCACGCGCTGGCACATGTTCAGCAGGATCCCCCTGTGGGGCAGCTACCTGCTCTCCATGTTCTACACCACGGTCACGGGCTGGATGCTGGCCTATTGCTGGCACAGCCTTGCCGGCAACCTGGCCGGGCTGGACACCGCGGGCGTGGCGGCCTTTTTCGGCAGCACGCTGGCCAGCCCCCTGGAGCAGGTGCTGGGCATGACCATCGTGGTGGGCGCGGGCTGCCTGGTCTGCGCCATGGGCGTGCAGAAGGGCGTGGAGCGCGTGGTCAAGGTCATCATGGTGGGCCTGCTGGCCATCCTGGTGCTGCTGGTGGTCCGCAGCCTGACCCTGCCCGGCGCGGGCGCGGGCGTGAGCTTTTATCTGGCCCCGGACGTGGGCAAGATGCAGAGCGTGGGCTGGTACGCCGTGCTCAATGCGGCCATGACCCAGGCCTTCTTCACCCTTTCCGTGGGCATCGGCAACATGACCATCTTCGGCAGCTACCAGAGCAAGGACCGCTCCCTCACCGGCGAGGCCCTGTGGATCATGAGCCTGGACACCTTCGTGGCCATCATGGCGGGCCTGATCATCTTCCCGGCCTGCTTCGCCTTCAGCGTGGCGCCCGACAGCGGCCCGGGCCTGATCTTCATCACCCTGCCCAACATCTTCAACGCCATGGACGGCGGCATCCTCTGGGGCACGCTCTTCTTCGTCTTCATGAGCTGCGCCGCGCTCTCCACGGTCATCGGCGTGTTCGAGAACATCATCTCCTACAGCGTGGACGTCAGCGGCATGCCCCGCCGCCGGGCCTGCGCCGTACATTTCGTCTGCCTGTGGCTGGCCTCGCTGCCCTGCGCGCTGGGCTTCAACCTGCTGGCCGGCTTCCAGCCCTTCGGGCCGGGCAGCTGCGTGCTGGATCTGGAGGACTTCCTGCTCAGCAACAACCTGCTGCCCTTCGGCTGCCTGCTCTTTCTGCTCTTCTGCAGCTGGCGGCGCGGCTGGGGGTGGGACAATTTCGTGGCCGAGGTCAACCAGGGCCAGGGGATGCGCTTCCCGCGCTTCATGAAGTATTATCTGCGCTACGGCCTGCCCTGCATCATCCTGCTGGTCTTCGTCATGGGCTACGTGGACAAGTTCGGCAAATGATGTCCGGGGGCTTGCCCTCGGCGCGTTGCCGGGGCATAGTGCAAGGGCCGCACGCTGGGCGGCAATCCCGCTAAAGGAAGATCCATGAGTACACTGCTGCAGAAATCCTCCAAGAAATCGCTGATCCGTGAATACGGCGAAGCCCTGCTGGTGGCCCTGGTCCTGGCCTTCGTCATCAGGACCTTCGTGGTCCAGGCCTACAAGATCCCCTCGGAATCCATGGTCGAGACCCTGCTGGTGGGCGACCACCTGCTGGCCAGCAAGTTCGCCTACGGCATCAAGATCCCCTTCACCCACAGCTACATCTACCGCGGCGATGATCCCGCCTACGGGGACATCATCATCTTCGAATACCCCAACGATCCCTCGGTGGACTACATCAAGCGCGTCATCGGCCTGCCCGGCGACGTCATCACCGTGCGCGACAAGCGCCTCTACCGCAACGGCATGCCCGTGGAAGAGAGCTACGTCCGCTACGAACAGCCCAACATCATCGAGCCCGTCCGCGACAACTTCGGGCCCGTGACCGTGCCGCCGGACAAGTATTTCGTCATGGGCGACAACCGCGACAATTCGCTGGACTCCCGCTTCTGGGGCTTCGTGGACCGCGGCGCCATCCAGGCCAAGGCCTGGCGCATCTACTGGTCCTGGGACGACAAGGACAACAGCCCGCGCTGGAGCCGCATCGGCAAGGCCGTGCGCTAGGACGCGGAAGACGGGGAGGGCCTGTGGCGGGCAGCGTACCGCTGCCGGGAGGCCGTGCCTTCTTCCGGCCGCCTTTTCCCGCACGCGTGCCGGGCATGCGGCGGGAGGATGCCGGCGGGGAGCCGTGCCGGAGAAGCCGCACGGGGGCTCTTCCGGCCGCCATCGCAGGAACGCCCCGGCCTCCGTCCTGTCCGGCTCCGTGCCCGGGGCCCCGTGATACCGGTCACCGGCGCTGTCGCAGATGCGGCAGCGCTTTTTTTTTTGCAGCCGCCGCCCGAGGCCGGGACGACGGCCCCTCCCGGCGGGGGCCGCGTGCTTCCGGCAGGACGGCCGGCGGCGCGGGGGAGGGATATGGTCATACGATTGTACAGCGCCGGTCTGGAAGGGGTGGATGCCTTTCCCGTGGAGGTGGAAGTGGATCTGGTACGCCAGGGCCTGCCCGGCTTCACGCTGGTGGGCCTGGCCGAGGCGGCCGTGCGCGAGGCCCGGGAGCGGGTCTTTTCGGCCCTGCGGGCCTGCGGCTTCCGTCTGCCGCCTTCGCGCATCACCGTGAACCTGGCTCCGGCCGGACGCCGCAAGAGCGGGACGGCCTTCGATCTGCCCCTGGCCCTGGGCCTGCTGGCCGCCAGCGGGCAGATCCCCGTGGAAGCCTTGCAGGGAAGGATCTTTGCCGGTGAGCTCTCCCTTTCCGGTGCGCTCAAGCCCGTGCCCGGCATGCTGCCCCTGGCCATCATGGCCCGGCAGCAGGGCCTCACCTCCGTCATCCTGCCGCCGGACAACGGGGCCGAAGCGGCCGTGGTCCGGGGCGTGGCGGTCCGCACGCCCGCGCACCTTTCCCAGTGCGTGGCCTTCCTGCTGGGGCGGGAAGCGCTCGAGGCCCGGCAGCCCCTGCCCGCGCCTGCGGAGGATGCCGCGCTGTCCGGCATGGATTTCGCCGAGGTCCGCGGCCAGCAGGGCGCGCGCCGGGCGCTGGAAGTGGCGGCCGCCGGCGGCCACAACCTGCTCATGATCGGCCCGCCCGGCAGCGGCAAGACCATGCTGGCCCAGCGGCTTTACAAGATGGCGATATTTTTATTCATTATTTTCAGCGTGTTGCGATGCGCCGTCTCTGCGCCCTGTTTTGGACACATGCAGCTTGGGCACATCTGAGATGCTGGGGAGCGCCTCGACCGCGGCCCTTTTCTGCTTGTCCATCACATACTGGTAATGGGTAAGGAGCATCGTGGGGTTGCTGTGTCCCATGAGGCTTGCCACCGTGCCCACGTCCACACCGGCCGCGACCATCTCCGTGCCGAAGGCATGGCGCAGATCATAGAGGCGGATACGGCGGGTTATTCCGGCCCGGCGCAGGGTATTTGTCCATGCCCTGCATATCCTGTCCAGAGGCTTGCCGTTGTAGCTGACAAGGTAGTCCACACCTTCTTGCCTGTCCTGATCGCGCCATGCCTGGAATACGGGCAGGAGGCTTTCCCGGATAGGCACCTCACGCCACGGCGCTTCCAGGTTTTTCTTGGCCCCGTGGACGCGCAAGACGCGGCGCTCCAGGTCAACGTCTTCCCATGTTAGGGAGAGGAGCTCCGAGCGCCCTACACGTACACCAAGCTGGGCCCCAAGGATGATGACCCTGATGATATGCGGAGAGGCATGGGCTAGGATGGCGTGCAGCTCTTCCGGTGTCGGCGGCATGAACTTCTCGTAGTGAGCCGGCGGCAGTTTGGGGAAGACCACGGCATCACAGAAGCCGTTGGTGTGGCACCAGCGCAAAACGCTTTTCAGGACCTTGATGTAGTCCCTGACGGTGACGGCCTTGATCGGTCTTTGCCGGAGCTTTTCTACCACGGCTTCGATGTCCCTTGTGGTGATCTGTGTTATCGGCGTGGCTCCTAGGAGCTCCAAGGGGGTGCGCATGCACTTCATTTGCCATTGCAGGCCAGCTTTGGTAAACTGCTTCTGCTTCAGGTAGGCAAGGTAGCATATCTCCAGTGTGAGTTCCTGGGGAGCTTCTTCCTGCTCTTTGCTTTCTCCCTCCCCCCTTTCGAACGATTCCCTGTCAAACCTGATACGGTGTTTGATCAGGGAATCGTGCTTTTCAGCTTCTCGCTTCGTCAGAAAATTCGCGCACTCCCGCTTCCCGGTGATGGGATTGTTCCAGTAGCATTGCCACGGTGAGGCGCGGCCCTTCCGTTCACGTATGGCCATGATGTCCTCCATCACGCGCCAAATGTGCCCGGGGCTAGGCTACTGGACACATTGGCCTGTGGTCAATCGGTAGATGTCGTCCGTGCTCATGCCTGCCAGCCCGCAGACGGGCTTCGGACGTGGGCGCCGGGTTGGCTTCGGTTTGGGCTGGGCCTCGCTGTACATGTCGCGCACAGCCTGCTGCACGGCTGATTCCAGCCAGCGCAGGCCACGGCTGCGTCCGGCACCGAGGTCGATAGGGTGGATTCCCTTGCCTGCCAAAATGGAAGCGGCCACACCGGGGGAAGTCCCCAGCATAGCCGCTATGTCTCGCTTGCCGATGAGGCGGTCAGTCATGGTCGTGGCTCCTGTAATATTGCCATCAGGCTTGCTTGCGGGCGGCGATATGCTGCCATCAACTGCGCCCTCCTATTTCCTTGAGGATGACCTCCGCGCAGCTCAATGGCTTTATGCAACAGGCTGACGTGCATCCGCGACAGCTCGCGGTCGGTAAGACGGCCCCGGCGGGCGCGGTCATCCCATATCCACCAATGACGCCAGAGCCGCAGACAACGGCGCACGGCCTCCAGCGGCGTGATGCCCACGGACATGGCTCCACGGCGCGGATGCCACGCTTCCCAATACCAGCGATTGGGATACTCCATGCTTCTCGAAAGCCAGACATAACAGCCACAAAGGCGATGCGAGCGGGAAAACTCTCGGCCGGTACGCAGATCTTTTCCACACAGGTGAGCGTCATGCTCCATGCCAATGCCCTGTGCGTCGCAGTAGACACCAGCGAAAGGTGAAGCGGAAAGATCGTTCTTGAGGATGCCTAGGATTCGCCCCAGGCGCTGAGGTTTCACACGTTTGTTTCCCTCACGCAGCTGAGACGCCGTGCTGGCATAGACGCGTACCGTGGCCAGAAGGTCCTGAAAACGTGCCAGACGTTTCCTCTCCCATCCCTGCCTGTTTACCTGCCAGTAGAAGCTGGACTTTTTGTCCCCGGCCTCGGCCTCCACACCGTCAGCCCAAGTCGCGAGCCGCAACAGTAACCAGCGCGCCGGCGCTCGCCAGCGCGCGGGCAGTTCATGGTAGGGAGCTGTCATAGCTGCTTCCGTATGGGAGCCAATCATCGTGATGTATCCTGTCTGTACCGCCGCTCCGGGCAGCCTGCGCAGTCCACGGAGTTTGGCGTGATCTCGTGGCGGCGTGGGAGGGCGTTCCATGCATCTTTGGCCCTGTTATTGTCGCCATGCATCCCAGGCCCGCGCATGAGGCAGTCGCAACACAGGGCATAATGCCGTTCTTCAAGACAGTCGAAGCCTATACGAATGTCAGTTCCCCCGCAGTGCGGACATGGTTTGAGCTTGGGGCTATCCATGACGTTCTTCCTCCTCCACGGCCTTGCGGGCGGCCTCTTTCATCTCGTCTTCTGCTTTGGTGATTACATGCTGCATGGCCTCTTTCTTCGTCTGGAACTTTTCTCCATGCGCAGACCACCAGCCTTCCACGGTCTGGCATGCTGACCTGGATACAAGGTGTGCAAGCATGTCTTCAAGCCGCTTCACCTCAGCCCGCAACCGCAAGATTTCCTCGATGTCAGCCAGCACCTCGCGAGGAGAATTATCTCTCAAAAACTCGCCATCTTCTTTATGCCAGACGCGACAGACATGAACTTCATCAGGATCGGCATGGCTTCTGATTTCCATCACCCCGTTTTCCCATTCCCAGAATGCCCACGGCCCCTTGGTCGCCTTTCCGGCAATCTCCAGACGCTCGCGCAGAGCGGCGTCGCTGCGGTTATTCGGCTCACGTTCGTCGCTCATGCCACAAGCTCCTGGTAAATCTTGTCCCCTTCCTCGGCACATCCGGGGCACATTCCCATCATCCCCGTGACCCATTTGTCGGAGAGCCTGCGCAGCTTCCGCCAGTCCGGCGTGCTGGTGTAGTTCGGGCACAGGCCGGCAGCGTCGCAGATCATCAAGTCCGCAGCGCAGAACAGGGCGGCCCAGCGGTCTACCTTCTCCGACGGGTCTGCCGGAAAGCGGTAGCTCTGGTACATGGCATCGCAGGCCGCATGGAGGTCTCGTTGTGCGCCTGCCGAAGTCCTGCGTTTGCGGATTGGTTTCCCGCAGGCTTCGATGATTTCCCGCATTTCGTCGAGGTGGCGCAGGACTTTTGGCTGATCTTCGACAAAGGACCGGAACTGGTAGAGCAGAGCATCCAGCATGGTCAGGGCCACGATGGCGCGCGTATGCTGGAAAGCATCTCGCGGCAGCGTCACCGGCCCGATGTCGTAGGGCATGGCATCGGCGAACTTGCCGTGCGTCGTCCAGATGGCGCCGCAGGCCTTGCAGCGGATGATGGCCGTGCCGTCGCCGGGCTTGCTGCAGACCTCCCAACGGCGGGAGGCTATGGGCGCCCTGCGCTCCGGGCACTGCAGGATTTAGCTGGCATGGTCTTCCTCCTTCTGGGCAGCTTCCCCGGCGCTGCACTTTTGGCACAGGTGTCGCCGGTGGTCATCGTCGGGGTGCGTCCAGCCGCGGCGCTTGGCCTTGCTCCACGTCGTGACATATCCGACGCCATAGATTCGGGAGCGGCAGCGATCACAGATGATGCAGGTCTGTTTCATGGCTACCTTCCTGTGCTGCCGTACCCTTGGCAGCCGCGGGCCGATTTCGTCAGCTCGTCGACCTCCACGAACTCGACTTTCTCAAGATCGCAGTAGGGCGGGATGTGGCCCATTTCTGAGAGGGAAACGCGCCCAGGTACCGGCACAACGCACGGCTGGATGATGAGCTGGGCTACCCTGTCCCCTACTTTGTAGGGCGACATGAGGTGGAGTTTTCCGGGGTACTCTGCTGCCATGAGGCGGCGCATTTCTTTGAGCTGGTAGTCGGACATTACCCTGCGCATTATGACGCTGATGGAGTCCCTGTAGCCGGAATCTACGACGGTAACGCCGCCGCACTTTTCCAACCCGGTGAAAAAAAGGCTGGAACGGGCGTAGATTCCTCCCCAGTAGCCGGAGGGGATTTCCAAGGCCAGCCCCGTGTCGTAGATGTAGAGGTCGGCGGCTCGCTTGAGGGAAACGGCGGTCAGGTCGAAAGCGGCGGCCCCGGCGCTGCCACGGGTGGGGATGACGGCGTCGGGATGGGTCTTGGTGAATTTGATTTGCATGGGGCCTCCTTCGGGTAACAAAAAAGGCCGCACGGGGCGGCCTGTGGTGTTTTTTTGGGGGGGGTGTGGAATGGCTGCGGGCTACATGCGGGCAGCTATGAGCGTCGTCTTTGCGGTGCGCTCAAGGACGGCGATGTTGTGGCCGATGGCCCCGGCGGCGTCCTCCATGCTGTAGATGGAGGCAAGAGCAAGCTCCCGGCGGTCGCCGGGCGTCCGCAAGTCAGGCCTGCTCTTGCGGGCGATGTTGAAGATCTCGTCCATGTGCGCGTTGAGCTGGCGGACAAGGCCGCGCATGGCGGCGCAGTGGGTCTCTATTTCCTGTTCCGCATTGGCCGGTACGGCGGCTGCGGTCTTGGTGGGGTAGCTTTTCATCTGCATCTCGATGAGGTAGTCCCGCGCCTCCGGCATGCGGCAGGCGGGGAGCTGGGCGTATTCGGCGATTTTGAAGTGCCGGTTGAACCGCGTCCATATCTCGGCCCGCGCCTTGCCCTGGACATCCGCCGGGGCTGTGGAGAGCTTGGCGTCCACGATGGCCTTGAGCTCGGCGCGCAGGGCCGGGGTGAGGGGGCCGTCGGTGGACTGGGGTTGGGGGGCGGATCGTTCGGCCCGTCCATGCATCCAGTAGTTCCACAGGGCGTCGTCACTTTCTGCCTGGTAGAGCTCTATCTTTGCCCGCAGCTCCGGCCGCACCTTCCTGGGGTTGATGCTGTTGAGGTAGGAGGGCAGCTTGCGGACAGGCATGCAAAGCATTTCCCGCTCGCTGCCGTCCTGGGCAACCGTTGCGATTATCGCAACAGTCCAGCGTTCCTTGTTTGCGTTGAGTTTCACGCTTTGCGACCCCCAATCCAAGCCCATATTTTCCACGATAGGACGCATGGGCGTGTAGGGCTGATCTTGGTAGTCGATGCAGAAGATGGTGTCGCCGTGGAAGGTGACGGGAGAAAGCTGGCACATAGTGGCCTCCTGTAGTTTGGTGATAGGCATTGGATATGAGTATGCCGGGCCTCAACTACGCCTACAGGAGCGCTGCTCTTATTCCCCCGAAGGGTCTTGTATTGGGAGCTATCGACCCGGCAAAATATGCAAGGAGACAACCGTTAAGCAGAGCTTAACAGCTGAAAAAAGAAAACCCAGCACAGAACGCCGGGCAGGACGCGCGTAGTTTTGAAAACAGCGGCGCGGACACTGCCTGTAGTAGTAGTGCCTTCATGCTGCCCGAAAAGGGGGCCGGGTGTCAAGGGTTATCCTTCATCATCACCGCCCGGGCCGCATCGCAGGTGTGGCCTTTCTTCGCAGCCAGCCCCCACAGGAGGCATTGCACCCGTCCGGCACCGGCCCGCATGAGGCCGTAGATGCACCAGCGGCAGGGCGTCTCCGTCTTGCGGGCGCGGCGGTAGTTGTGGTGTGTGTTGGTCATATCGTTTGCTTTGGCTGCTCATCAGGCCGTGGCCGCCACGCCACGACGACGCCCAGAAGGGGCGTTTCGCTTGTGTCACATGGATGAGCAGCAACCATGTTTGCTGCTCAAAAAACGGGCTTTGAGTTTACACAAACGCATTTGTGTCAAAAAAACTGGCTTTTATTTTACACAACGCCCTGCGCCGCTTACTTGCCAAACAGGCCGCTGCTCCGCACGAATCGAGAGCAACGGCCTGTTTTCGTTGGTGATGCTCACTTGCCTGTAACTTGCCGAAGGTGTGTTATTCCCGCCTGATCCAAGCCGTGATCCCCTGGACGGTCTCGCTCCAGTCAGCGGAAAGCCGCAGGCGCAAAAAGCTGGCATACAGGCTCTCCAGCAGACCGAGGCAAACCTCCATCAGATAAAACCGCTCCAGCAGCATGGCGTCAGGATCTTCGTCTTCCGCCGGCTTTTCCACCTTGGGGAGCTTCATGCTGCCCAGAGTGAAGTCATCAGCAGAGAGAGTAAACTGGAAAGCCAGCTCATCCTTTTCCAGGCGGATGGTGGCCCGGGTCACTTTTTTGCCCTTGCCCAGGCCGAAGCGGGCCTCTGTGAGCGGGGAGAGCGTACCGGCGACACTGGCGGTCTCCTTGGCCTCCCCTTGGCCTCCTTGAACGACGATGCGCTGCTCCATGGAAACAGAGAAAGGCTGGCCATCCTTGTCCACGAAGGCGCCTGGCGCCACGTCGCTCTGGAACCACAGCCAGGTCAAAAACTCCTCGCCCAGGACATTGCCCAGCATCAGGCCATCACTCCCTGGTTCACCCGTAAATCTGGTGGATTCGCTACGGTCGAGCTTGCCCATATCCACGTCATCCAGCAGCCCTTCGGCCAGGCTGTACGGCTCGATTTGTTCAAGATGCAGCTCAAAGGTGTTGAGGAAGGCCTCCATGAACAGGTCGATCATCTTCCCCTGGGTAGAGGCAAACCAGACTTCATTGTGATCCGGCTCCCAGACGACATTGAACTCTGCTGGAGTGGGCAGAAAACGCTGGCGCAGGCGTAGCAGGACTTGTTCCTTGAGGTCCTTTTTGCGCTCACGGGAAATGAACTTTTTGCCCTGGGCCTGCATCTTTTCCTTTTCGGCCTTCAAGGCCAGGGACAACTGCTTTTTGATGATGGCCGGCGGGATGCGCCGGGTATCGAGACGCAGGGAAAAGGTGAAGTAATTGCCTTTCTGCGGCGGGGCCGTCCGCCATTCGGTGTCCAGCATATCCTCGAAGCATACCCAGCCATAGGCCTGCATCTCGGGCAGGTCGTCAATGTCCCGGAAGGCGAACTGACGCAGCTTTTCGGGGATCTGCGTCAAAAGCTCCGAAGGGATGGGGTCGATGACTCTGAAGCGGGTAAAGCTGATGCTGGCGCTGTAGATATTGCCCATGCTGATCTCTCCAAAATACGAAAAAGCCCGGACAACGCCGGGCTAGTAGAGATTACAGAAAGAGACTTTGAGATCTGGTGCCCGCATTCCTCTGGGAACCCGGGAACAGCGTTTGCCTCCAAAACATTCAATGCGTTCTCCGCAGGGTAGGGAGAGTGCTGTCAGGTGCATCCTGGGACAGGTTTGCAGCTGGGAAGAATGGGTGGCCAGGAATGCTTCGGCAGAGGGAGGGACAGACACCATTGGTTGATCTCGCGGATCATCCAGAGGTCTGCGAGGATTTCCGATGCGCTGTTCCCTGAGAAGGGCTCGTCGCGCACGCTTGCGCAGTAGCGCCTTTTGGCGCTGGCAGCCAAAACAGATACGGCAGCGTGGCGATGGCGCTTGGAATACTTGCCCGCACTGACGGCAGGTGATGGTATTGTAGGTAGGTGGCATGGATATTCCCTCGGATGCAAGGGCTATTGGGGCGATTTAATTCTTGCCCGCTGCACACATTCACTTTGCGTGAATGCTTCCAAGATACAAGGCTCACGCAGGCCATCCGCTATCTGCTGGATTGTATCCTTTTGTTGAGGGGTAAGCCCTTCTTTTTGGGCTTGCCGGTCGAGGGCTTCAACAATGTTTTGTAATGCGTATCCGAAACCATCAATCAGCGAGGTCGCAGAAACGATTTCAGGCGATATCCGTAGCGAGATCGTTTTGCGATCCAATCGGTTCAGCAGATTTTCCCAGGCAGATATGGCCTTATCTTCCGCGTCGAAAGTAGGGCCAGTTGCACAGCATTGCCCACACCGGACGTAATAGGCGCCAGGAGCCATGCTCCGGTCAATGAAGCAGGCAGCCGACGCACAAAAAGGGCAGGGTAAATTATTCATACGGTTTTTATTGCCGGGTACGAGGCCCCCGGCGGGGCTCTTGGGGGAGGAGAGGGATGGCTGAGCCTCAGGAGGAATTGAGGTTGCTTTCGGCTTAGTCAGTGGAGGCGTCGGCCTCAATCCAGTTGTCCTTGTCGCCGCTTGTGGACCCATTCCAAGCGCACTCACGGCAGACATCAGGCCATCTAGCGCCACAGGCTTCCGGGTAGTGTACGCATTTTGGGCAGGGGTGCGATGTATCCGGCGGCGGATTGAACAGGATTATCTTCGCCGCCATGCTATATCATTCCTGCTGCGTCCTTGAGGGTACGCAAGGTCATTTCCGCCGACTCTTCACCGCCTGAATATTCGACGAATTCTTCCCAATGCCCTTCGATCAACATGACCAGGGCGGCTTCATCGATGCTCTGAGTATTCATATGGAACCTCCTTAGGTTCTTGTGCCCAGCCGATAACTACGCATCAGCAGCCGGGGCAGCCTCCCAATGGGGGCAGCCTGTGCGGTGCTTGCAGTCGTAGCAGTCGTCTTCCGTGACCTGGGCGCCGTTGTGGGGGCAGGTGAACGTCTGGTACGGCGGGACGAAGGCTGCGGCCTGCTCCTGCGCCGGTTCAGGCGCGGGCGTGGCATCATGGGCCACGGCCTGCGTTGCACTGTCCGATTCGATGCCGCTGTCAGCGTCGGCATCGTTCTGGGAACCAGGCAGGGGAACAGAGCTGACGGCAATCGCCTCATTGATCGCTTCAGCCTCGCTCTTCCCAGATGCTTCGAGGGTATCACGATCAGCCTTGCTGTCTTCTTCCAGTGCCATGCTGAGGATCTCCACCTGCGGCATCCAGGCTGCCAGCCGTTTGATGGCGGTCTTCATCCACATGGCGTCCGGGCTCGTGTTCCAGGGGCTCATGCCAGGTTTTCCGAAACGGTTGGCGGCCTGGAAACTGGCGCTTGTCTTCTGGGCACGCTCCACGTCCTGACGGTCAATGACGCGCATGATGGTCTGTCCGCCCTTGAGGGTGCAGGCAGCATAGGCCGCGACGATATCGCCCTTGCGGTAATCGCCCAGCAGGTCTGTTTCGTGGACGATGTTGGGGCATGCGCCCTTGGTGTAACTGAACAGACCGGCTTCTATTTCCGCCCTGTACACCACGTCAGCGTTGATGGACTGCACCATGCCGGAGCGATAGGCCAGTTGAAGAAGCCCCTTGTATCCGACCTGGAATTGCGCTTCGTATCCCCTCTTCCCCTTGTACGGGATGAGGTAGGCAAGGCCTTGCGGCGTGTTGGGCTCAAGGTCGAGCTGGGCTGACGTCATCATGGCCGCAGCCAGGCTTGGCATGGAGCATTCTGCAAGATGCGGGGTATTACGCACAGCGGTCAGGCAGATGCGGGCGAACTTCTCGGCACGCTTTCTGCGTTCGTTTGGCGTATTGCCGGAAACGACCATGGCGATGGCGCTGATCTGGGCCTCTATCATCTGGCCGATGGTCTGGGGCATTCTCGTTGCTGGTTGGACTTGGGACATCACTGGTTCCTCTTGTATGCCCATGCGGGCAGGTCTAATTCGATGACGGGGGATTCCGTGTAACCTGGCCAGATACCAGACGCCATGCAGCCTGCGAATGTCTCCACGCAGTCTTTGATCTCGTCGAGGGCAAGCGCCTGAGCGCCTTCGGAAATACTGGTCGCGACAGTGAGATACGGGGGCTCTTTCTCGACGAACAGGAAGAGGAACCCCCGAACGTCCATGCCTGCGGAGCGCAGTCCACGGCGATACCAGGCCGCCTGCCGGTGGTAGCCGTATGTGTAGAGGCTCTTTTCGATGGCAGAGAGGCTGGCATCCCGTGTGGTCTTTAGGTCGATGGCACAAAGTCCATAGTTGGGGAGCGTCACCAGTGCATCGACACGGGCCTTGCAGGGGACGGTGCCATTAAGTTCCGTCCAGTAGACGGATTGTTCCGTTCGCAGATCTCCGGCAGCGTGTGCGGAACGCATGACAGGATGGCTCAAGGCCGCCGCGGCCATGGCCGAGCAGGTCTCCCACATGTCCTGGGAAACGAGCTGGACGCCGTCCCTGGCCGCCTTCTCCGCCTCTTCCTTCCCTGCCTTGGTATTGCCCCTGTTGGCTTTCAACCGGTAGCGGGAACTTACTTCCGACGGCTCCAGCACCATGCAGTGCAACAGGCTCCCGGCAAGGAATGCGTCGTTCGCGTTGTCTTCCTGGCCACAGCGGTCAAGCATGGCTTTCAGATGGGCAGGGCAGCGCATCAATTCGCTCATGCCTGAATTGGAAAGAGCCATCCTCCCGAAGTAGGCTGATGGCTCATCTTTGATGATGTGTGCGTTCATATTTCAGCCTACCAAGCTGCCGCTTCGCGGCGGAGTTCGGCGTCCAGTCTGCGCAGGGTCGCCTTGTAGTCAGCATGCCCCTTTTCCATGTCCAGCAGGTGCTGCGTTGGCCAAAAGTCCTGCTTCACAGCATCCGGGGTGAAGCAGTTGCTGCGGTTGTTCAGGAGGATGATGGGAGAGGTCCCGTTGGCCGCGTCGATCTCGAAACACCGGGCGGCGCAGAAGCCTATGGAGCCACTGGGGAAGTTCTTGAACTCGACAGGGGTGAAGTTTCGGCAGTTCTTGCACTGCACCTGATTCTCTCCGAACCGGTCGCACAGGCTGTCGTATTCGTACATTTCCATGATGGGCTCCTACTTGCTGACGATGATGGCCGGCCGCATGACCGGCCCGGCGGGGTGGTCGAAATAGCCGACCAGGCAGAACATGCCGAGGATGACCAGGACGCAGGCCCAGCCGATGGGATTGCGGCGGGGGGAGAGCTCCTCCCGCACCTCTTGCCAGAAGGATTTTTCATCTTCGCGCATGGGATACTCCTTGAAAAAATGACGCCCGGCGGGAAAGGGAAACCGCCGGGCGTTTGCGCTGTGGGTCACATGTCTAACGACGCAGAGACTCAAAGCGCCGCCCCGTTACGCTCTGGCCCGGCTATCAGCGGCTTTTGCCGGGCCCTCCACGGGGAGCGGGAGCAGAGGGAAAAAGAAAGGCCGCCTCCCCGATGGAAGCGGCCCGCAGCGTGACAGGACACTCCCCCGGCATAAAATAAGGGAGCGCCAGCTGGCCTGCTGCTCCATGCGAGCCCGCGAGGTTCGCGGGCCCTTTGGAGCAACAAGGGCCGCCGGCACCATGCTGACGGCCCCCGGCAGGGGAACCTCAGAAACCCTGCCGGAAATTTTGAGACCGTGGCCCCTATGGCCACGGCCCCGGCCACGACGAAGTGAAAACATCCTTTGCCAGTTCACACAGGCAGCCTTGTCGCGGCCCCAGTCCCGGCAACGACGGTAGGGAGTGTCGCTGCCGGTCAGGGGTAAAAGAAAAGCCCGGCCAAAGTTGCCTTGTGGCCGGGCATCCTGATAAAAAAAGGCATCCAACAACCTTTTACTCAGGAGATTTGTATGTCGTACTTGATTTCCTATGATTTGAACAGCCCAGGCAAGAATTATGCTCAACTCTATGCGGCTATCCAGAAGCTCGGTAGCTGGTGGCACTGCTTAGACTCTACCTGGATTGTGGCCCATCCCGGCCCCGCCTCAGATATTCGCGACAAACTTGCTCCCTACCTTGATCGCAATGATGCGTTAATTGTGGTGCGTTGTTCCAGGGAGGCAGCGTGGACGAAAGGATTCGATTCTAACTGCCTCGACTGGTTGAAAAAGAATCTTTAGTATCTCCTCCTTCGTTGGGAAACCATTTTTTCAGGAAGGCCGCAAGATCTTCCTGAAACTTGGGAAGACTTTCGCTGGTATGGTATCCGGTGGGGATAAAAATCCCTTCTTCCACATTCCTGATACCAGCACATCCCATATCGATATAGATACCTTTTTTCACCACAAAGGGATTCCTCATCCTTACTCCCTTGCCCCGCTCCTGCGGGGCTTTTTGTTCACAATTTCAGCCTCCATCCCCGCCGCCCATCGCTGCGCGGCGGTGTGAAATCTGAAACGGTTGTCGAACTCTTTTGCCGGAAGTCTCCCGGTGGGGTTAGTCACCTCCCCCAGCGCCCGCAACGCTCGTCACCCTGCTTGATACGCCCGCCGTCCCGCCGCGGCCTGTCCGTCCGGCCTTTCCGCCGTCCGTGATTTGAAGATATGATTTATATCATAGTTCGTCAAGAGATTTGTTGATATAAATCATAATTGCGGATAAAAAAAATCAACTGCCCGGCGGCAGGCATGAAAAAAGCCCCTCACGAGGAGGGGCGAAGGAGAATACAGATGAAAATTCAGAGGTCAGAAACAGGTGTCTATTTTGTTGAACCTGTGTGTGATAAGGATGTTCGATTCATGGATGCGCTGATAGCTGCTGTCGATGCCTTTGAAAAAGCGTATTATCCCATGGATACTGCTGAGGGAGAGATTACTACTGCTTGTTGCACACAGGCTGATAGCCCTGAATCAAATCAGTTTCAATATCAAGGCGTTCACGATCATTAGATACATCCAGAACGGAAATGTGGGTACAGCCCTGCCGCGTAACACAAGGCCATTTTTCGTGGTGCTTAATTCTGGTTCCAAGTTCTCCACTCTCGCCGATATATAGGGGCTTTTGGGAGTATGTACCAGAGGAGTTCTGGTATCTCTTGGTGAAAATGTAGACAGCGCCAATATCGTTAAAGTTCGTGTCTTTCAGATAGGTACGAAAAGTGTATTTATTCCCACTTTTTCCGGTAAACGTAATTGTGGTAATATGTGACATATACAACTCCTTTCCCCGCTTCGGCGGGGTTTTTACTTTGTGCGCACGTCGCTCCAGGCCCAGATGACGCGGCCCACGATGGCGTTGCTGATCTCGCCACCGTAGTCCTCGCGCAGGCTGTAGAGCAGGGGCGGGTTGGTGGCGGCGTTGTCGGAATAGAACTGGATGGAAAAGTCCTTGCTGCCGGGCGTGGGCTGGACGCTGACGCGCTTGACCATGCCTGCGCCTTCAGGATCGCGCACCAGCATGATGTGCCCGGCGTGGCTGACGTCGATGTCGTCCCTGTCCACCAGCACGATGTCACCGGGGGAGAGCAGGGGCAGCATGGAAGTGGATGTCTTCCCGATCTCCACGGCGATCAGGTTGCGGCGGCCCATGATGGCGGGCACATGCTTGTAGACCAGGAACCAGCTTTCGACGCTTTCCTGCGGCAGGTAGCCGGGCCCGGCGCCCACCTCGCCCACCAGGGGCGCGGCCAGATAGTCCTCGGCCACGGGCGGGGCCACATGCTCACCGGCAGGCATGATCCTGGCATTCACCCAGCACACGTCGCGTGCAGGTTCGGGGCTATCTTCCCCGGGGAAGACAAGCCTCGCACCCAAAAAAGCGACTATTTTCGCTACAGTATCTCCGCTGAGGGAGCTTTGTTCCCCCTTCAGGAATCTGGACAAGGACCCCTGCTGCACGCCTGTCTCCCGGGCAAATTGGGCCTGAGACATTCCTGTCGCCTGGATACGATGACGGATAATTTCAAAAAAATCGTTTGCCATATTCCACTCTTACCTAAAAATATGACGCATGTCATATTGTTGTAAATCATAAGACTTGCTTTTCTATGATTTGAATCATATCATGCCGACATGAACATCGACCAATTCCGTTCTGATTTTTTGGCGAGGAAGGCCGAAACGGGCGTCACGCAGCAAAGTCTCAGTACGACCTACAGCGTCGAGCAAGGGTCTTTGTCCAGATTCATCTCTGGCAAGCAGGGACTGAGCTTCAACTATGTGATTGCTCTCTGGCCGTTTGTGTATGGAAGAAATTTCCCCAGCAAACAAGCAAAGACAGCCCATGACCAGCCCCGCGACTGAGCAGTTTCCCGCAGGATGCCCCGCGCCCTGCGGCGGCGGATGCTGGCTGATGCAAACGGCATGAGTTTCCATGCCCCATCATCCCATACCGGTACACTATGGAGAACTATCCATCATGGTAGACGATTATAACACGCTGACAGAAGTCGCCAGGGATGCCCTGATCTATGACGACCCCAGGCTGCCGCTCAAGGCTGTGGCCGCCGGGATCGGCAAGCCTTACGCCACGCTCACGAGGGAGCTGAACCCAGACGATGACGGGGCGAAGCTGGGCGCGGACCTGCTGTTGCCCATCATGCGCGTGACCGGTGACGTGCGGATGCTGGAGTGGCTGGCTGACCAGCTGGGCTACATGCTGCTGCGGAAGGATGAGGTGCATCCTGACCAGCCGTCCTGGCCCCTGGAGCACGCCCAGGACACGCAGCACCTTGGAGAAATGGCCCGGCTCATGGCCGCAGGGGCGGCGCCGGAAGAGGTGCAGCGGCTTGGGGCCCGTGCCATCCAGGATATCGAGGAAACCGTGGTTCGGTACGCCAAAGATCATGACGCCGGCCATGTAGTGATGGTGGGAAGGCAATAGGGGACTGGCATGGCTACCAGGAAACACACCAACCAGCAACGGCGGGAGCTTGGCCTTCCCTGTGTAGGGGACGAGGTCCTATGCGGCATATGCGGGAAGCCCTTCATCCTGACCCATACCAAGAGAAAATATTGCTCCCCGGAATGTTCCGAGACGGCCAGGCTGGCCCGATGCAAAGAACACCGTGAACGACAGAAGCAAGGGGAACCGCTCAGGAAGAAGAAGTGGGCCCCGAATGCAGAGATGCGCACCTGCCACCAGTGCGGCAAGCCATCGGTCAATTACTGGTGTGATGCCTGCTGGAAGAAACGGGCGCGTACATATGGATTCAATGTCGAAGACGTTCCGTTGCGGAGGGTCCGGGCATTGGGATGACCCCGCTCCAGATCGTCCGTGCCTTCTGGCCCAGCATTGAGCTGCGCATCGACTACGACAGCAGTCCGGGATGGGAGGGGCAGCTCGTCATCCGTGACCCGGCCTGCCGCCGGGACGTGGCCGCATGGATACGGGAGCACGAGCGGAAGATCATGGACGAGATGAAGGCAGAGGGAAGCCGCACAGGTCGCAGGAAATAGAAAAGCCCCCTGCAGGAACAGGGGGCCGGTCGGCAATGCCGAGAAAACCTAACGAAGGAAAGTATGCAGCAGATCACCGCAGAAATCAAGGGCCTTCGCTCGCTGGAAGAGGCGGAGCTGAGGTTGTCGAAGCTGGCCTATCAGGCCGCCGTGGATGATGCCCGAAAGGCCATCAACACTGTCAGGTATGCGCGGGAGCGTGTGCGCAGAGCGGAAAGCAGGATGAAGGAGATGGGATTAGATGGCTGAATATCGCACCATACGCATGGCCTTCTGGAACGACCCGTTCGTGGAAGAGCTGGAGGCTGGAGAAAAGCTCCTTTACCTGTACCTGTTCACCTGCCCGCACACCAACAACCTTGGCATCCTTGAAGTCTCGCGCCGCAAGATCGCCTTTGAGACGGGGCTGGATGTGGAAACGGTCAACGCAGGTCTCCAGAAGCTGGAGAAGGCGGGCAAGATCGTGACGGATGCGACCTTCATCCTGCTGACACGGTTCATCCGTCATCAGACGACGACCTCTCCCAAGATCGCACAGGCCTTGAAGGGTATGCTTGCCGGCGTTTCTTCCGCGAAACTTCGCCATGCCCTATATTCAGGGTATCCCAGCATATTCGGCGGGTTATCCCAAAGCGGATACCATACGGATACCATATCCATAGGGTATCAAGACCACACCGATACCGTATCCATACCCTATCGTGACCATATCGATACCGTAGGCATACCCCCCGCTGAAGAGGAAGAGGAAAGGGAAGAGGAAGATAATAGCACTCTCACTTCGTTCGAGTGCTTGTCAGAAAGCGCCCCGCTTCCTGACGCCCCCGCCAGCGAGCCCGAGGAGAAGAATCCCCGCATCGACCTCGACCGGCCAGACCCGCACACCAGGCCCGGAGAGATCCCGTGCCCTCACAAGCGCATCATCGAGGTCTACGAGGCCATCCTGCCGGAGCTCCCCAGGGTCAGGGTGTGGCGGGCACAGCAGGCGTCAGACCTGCGGGCCCGCTGGAGGGAAAAGCTGCGCGAAGGGAAATTCTCCGACGAGGAAAGCGGGGTGGACTACTTCCGGCGCTTCTTCGGCTACGTCCGGAGTTCCGAGTTCCTGATGGGCAGGCGCTCCGGGCGTGACGGCAGGACGTTCCGCAACTGCCTGGCGTGGATGGTCAAGGCGAAGAACTTCGACGGCATCGTTGACGGCAAGTATCACGACCAGGAGGCAGCGTAATGGCCGGGGAACGCGCATTCGAGCTTCGGGCCCAGACGGAACAGGACTTCGTGGCCGCAGCCACGGCCGCCGTGATCTGGGGCACCATGGACGCCGCTGATCTGGCGCCCCTCTGCCCGCCGGACATGCTGGCCGACGGCTCTGTCTGGGCGGCCATCTATCGCGGCATGTGCGACATGGCCGCGGCCGGGAAGAAAGTATCCCTGCCGGGGCTGTACGAGCACCTGACGCTGGCGGTGCAGGCCAAGCTGCCGGGATATGTGCCGGTGATCCCCGCTGACCTGGAGGCGCACAGCAACTCGATATTCGGCAACAACGACGAGGCCGTGGCCGTGCTGGCGGGCAACGTTTGCCGGGAGGGGATGAAGCGGATCGCGGAGGGCAGGCTGATGGCGCTGGTGGCCGATTGCCAGCGATACGGCAACGACCCGGCGGAGATCGCCGCCGGTCTGTCGGCGCTGGCAGCGGGGATGGAAGGCGGGCGCCTTGAGGAGACCACCCTTGCCGGGGCCCTGGATCGCATGATGGCCGTGCTGGACAAGGGAGAGGCCGCCGCCCCCCTGCCGACCCCGTGGCCCGCGCTGAACCGCGTCCTCAAGGGAGGCCTGGTGCCCGGTGAGCTGGCCGTGCTGGCCGCCCGCCCTGGTCTGGGGAAAACGGCCCTGGCCGGCTGCATGGCCGTGGAGACGGCCAGAGCCGGTGTGCCGGTGCTGTTCATTTCCCGCGAGGTCAAAGAGTACACGCTGCTGTCCCGCATCATGGCCCGTGAGGCCCGGGTGGATTCCCGCATCTTCCGTCAGGGCATCGGCAATGCCCAGGGCGTGCGCGAAAAGCTGCTGCGCTGCAAGGCGGAGCTTTCCGGCCTGCAGCTGCGGATCGTGGAAAAAAGCGTGGCGCCCATGTGCCCGCGGGAGGTGCGCAGGCTGGCCAAGAGCCTGAAGGGCGTGGGGCTCGTCATCGTGGATTATCTCCAGCTCCTTTGCCCTGACCAGAAAAACACCAGCCGTGAGCGCGAAGTGGCGGAGATGTCCCGCAGCATGAAACAGCTCGCCCTGGACTGTGACTGCCCCGTGCTGTTGCTCTCCCAGCTCAACCGGCGCGTGGAAGAAGGCGACAGGGAGCCGCGGCTCTCCGACCTGCGTGAATCCGGCGCCATCGAACAGGATGCCGACATCGTGATGTTCCTGCACACCACGCAGGCGAACCAGAAGATGTCGAAGTCCCCGGTCAAGGCCATCGTGGCCAAGGGCCGCAGCTCCGGCACCGGTGTGGCCCACCTTGTTTTCGACAAGCCCTTTGCGGACTTCGTGGAAGACCAGAACGCCGGGGCATGGGTGGCGAAGTTTGAACGGCAAGAAAGTGGGCTGTAGCCACTGCGGCCAGTGTGCGGACGAGGCCATAGGCGGCCCGCTGGCCTGTATCGTTTGCGAGAGGGAGGGGAGATATGCCCGGGAAAGGATTCTGGATGACGCTCTGGCTCTGCTGGCTGGCAACTGTGCTGGCCGTGTGCTGGGGAGCGGGGAAACTGTGGAGGTGAGCAACTTGAAAAGCCTGACGTACACATTGCCGTGGCCGCCCTCGGTGAATCACTACTGGCGCCGCGTACTCATTGGCGGCAAGCCCAGGACACTGCTCTCGAAAGAGGGCAGGGAGTTCAAGCAGGCCGCTGTGGGGGCTGTCCTGCAGCAGCGGCGGGGACCGTCCGCGCCCCTGTCCGGGCGTCTCGCCATTGCTGTGACGCTCTTCCCGCCCGACAGGCGCCGCTATGACCTGGACAACAGGCTCAAGGCCGTCCTGGACAGCCTGACCGAAGCCAGGGTGTGGGAGGACGACCGTCACGTGAAAATCATCCACCTGGAGGAAGGCGGGATCGTGAAGGGCGGGGCGTGCCGCGTGTGCATCGCTCCGGCGCCGGATCAGGTGGCGTTGCTGGATGCCTATGGGAGGGATGATTGATGGCCCGGCCGAAGCTGTTCAAGCGGTGCCCCGAGTGCGGGGCTGAGGGATCTTTGAGGATCATCAGCACCACGCAGCAGGGGCATTGCCGCAATCGCTGGTGTGAATGCGCGGTATGCGGGGCCCATATCCGCTGGGTATCAGCAGGGGGGCATGGCCGCTGGGTGCGAATCCGCGAAATAAACCGGCCAGAAACCCCGAAACCCTCTTGCCTCTGACCTCACGCTCCGTGCTACGCTTCCGGCAAAACCCCGGAGGCGTTTTTTATGTCCGACAACTTCCACCGCGCCCATGCCTTCACCGCCCATTGGGAGGGCGGCTTTTCCGACCATCCCGCCGACACCGGCGGCCTGACGGCCTACGGGGCCTCGCTCAAGTTCGTGCAGGGCATCGCCGCGACCCAGCAGGGCCGCGACTGGTTGCAGCGCATCGGCTTCCGTCTGCCCGTCAACAAGGCCTCCATGCGTTCCGTGACGCCGGACATGGCCGAGGCCATGTTCAAGCGCGAGTTCTGGGACCGGCTGCGTCTGGACGACATGCCGTTCCGGCCCGCCTGCGCCCTGTACGACGCCGCCGTCAACAGTGGCTGTGCCCAGTCCGTCAAGCTGGCCCAGCGCGGCTACAACGCCTGTGTGGGCCCCTACGGCGTGAAGATCGAGGTGGACGGCATCCTGGGGCCCCGGACGCGGGCCTCGCTGGCCTGCAACACGGACGCCCTGATCCGGGCCGTCATCCAGGCGCGCCGCGCTTTCTACGAGGGGCTGGCCCGCGACAAGCCTTCGCAGGCCGTTTTTCTGGAGGGCTGGCTCAACCGGGCCGATGCCCTGGAAAAGTTCCTGCTGGCGCAGAGGAGGGCGTGATGGGCTGGCTTTCCGCATTGCTGGGTCTGGGTGGCAAGGCCCTGGAGAAGATCCTGCCCGACCGTGCCCGGCTCCAGCAACAGCAGATGGAGATCAACGCCGAGACGGAACGCACCAGCGGCGGACGCATGACGCCGCGCAAGCTGCTCATGTACCTGCTGGCCGTGGCTGCGGGCTGGGAGCTGCTGCTGCGGCCCGTCATCGCCACCTACTGGCCCGACGTGCTGCTGCCGCCCAGCATGGGCAAGGAACTGTGGCTGGCCGTATCGGCCATGTTCGGCATGGGCTTTTAGGAGGGGGCATGGACAACGGGCATTTCATCACCGTCCTGCTGGGCGTGATTTTCGGCCTGTGGGTACTGCTGCTGGGGGTGGGCGGGTACTGCCTCAAGCGCATCAGCGACAAGCTGGACGACCTGGTGGTGCATCGTGAGGGCTGCATCATGGCCTTTGCCGACCGTGACGGGAACTCCCGCGACCACCGGGAGTTCTTTCGCCGTACCGATGACCATGAGCGCCGTCTGACCCGCCTGGAAGCGGAACGGGAAAGGAAGGGGTAGGGGATGGTAAAACTGACGGATAAGCAGACCGCGTTCGTGCGGGAATACCTGGTGGATTTGAACGCCACGCAGGCTGCTATCCGTGCAGGCTACAGCGAGCGGACGGCCAGCAGGATAGGCCCGCAGCTGCTTGGAAAAACTTGTGTCCGTGAGGCCATCGAGAAGGCCCAGGCCAAACGTGCCCGGCGCGTCGAGGTCACGCAGGATTATGTCCTCTCGAACCTTGTGGAGGTCGTGGAGCGCACCATGCAGCGTGCGCCGGTCATGGACCGCAAGGGCGAGCAGGTCACGGATGAAGAGGGCCGGGCCGTGTGGACGTTCGACGCCAAAAGCGCCAACCGCGCGCTGGAGCTGCTGGGCAAGCATCTGGGCATCTTCATGGACAAGGTGAAAGCGGAAGTCTCCGGCCCGGACGGTGGGCCGGTGGCCTCGGAGATCGTGGTGCGGTTCGTGGAGCCCGGCGGGGAGGCTGGCAATGGCCGTTGATGCCTCCATGCCAGCGGCCTTCCGGGGACTGTTCGAGCCGCACCGCTACAAGGTTTTTTACGGCGGCCGCGGTGGCGGGAAGTCCCGGGCCTTCGCTCGGGCGCTGCTGCTGACCGGTGTGCAGCGGCCCGTGCGTGTGCTGTGTGCCCGCGAGGTGCAGAACTCCATCCGGGATTCGGTCAAGCGCCTGCTGGATGACGAGATAGAGCGGCTTGGCCTGGGCGGTTACTACGCGTCCACGGATGCGGAGATCAGGGGCCGGAACGGCTCGCTGTTCATTTTCGCCGGCCTGCGCATGTCGCCTGAGCGCATCAAATCCTTTGAGGCCCTGACGCACTGCTGGATAGAGGAGGCGGAGACGGTCAGCGAGCGCAGCCTTGACCTGCTCATCCCCACCATGCGCGCCGAGGGCTCGGAGATCTGGATGTCGTTCAACCCGGCGCGGGTGAACAGCCCCGTGTGGCAGCGCTTCGTGGTCAAAGCCGCTCCCCCTGACAGCCTGGTGCGGAAAGTGGGCTGGCGGGACAACCCGTGGTTCCCGGACGAGCTGCGCCGGGAGATGGAACACTGCAAGGCCACGGATCCCGACAAGTATGACCACATCTGGGAAGGCAATCCCGTGCTGGTGGCGGCCGGGTCGTACTATGGGCGGCTGCTGCAGCAGGCCGAGGAGGCCGGGCGCATCGGCACCGTGCCGGTGGAGCCGAACCTGCTGGTCAATACGGCGTGGGACCTGGGTATATCGGATTCCACGGCCATCTGGTTTTTCCAGTTCCTGCCGGTGGGCCGGTTCGGGGAATGGCGTTTCATCGACTACTACGAGGCCTCCGGTGAGGGGCTGGCACATTACGCTGAGGTACTGGCCAGGAAGGGCTACCGCTACGGCGTGCATATCGGCCCGCATGATCTTGCCGTGCGTGAGCTGGGTACGGGCAAGAGCCGCATCGAGACGGCGCGCGGGCTGGGGCTGAATTTTGTCACCGCGCCGCAGCTCCCGGTGGCTGACGGCATCGAGGGCGTGCGGCAGGTGTTGGGCGCTGCCTGGTTCGACAGGGAGAAATGCGGGCAGGGCCTGCAATCGCTCTGGGCCTACCAGCGGGAATGGGACGACGTGCGGAGCTGTTTCAAGCCGCATCCGCTGCATGACTGGACGAGCCACGGCGCCGACGCCATGCGCTACGCGGCTGTGGGCTTCCGGCGGCCGGAGACACTGGGAGGCCGTGGAACGGCCAAAACGGGATACGATCTGCTGGAGTGGTAGGTATGGAGATGACCTACAAGGTGCTGCTGCATGAGGCCGATTACCGGGCCATCTATGAGGCCATGCGCGAGGACGACACGCTGTGGTCCGCCTGGCCGGACATAGATCCTGACGAATGGACGCCGGAGATCGTGGTCAGGCTCATGTCGCGGCCGGACGTGCTGGTACTGGGCGGGGCCATCGACGGCGTGCCCGCCGGATTCATGACCCTGCAGGCTGTGAGCCGGCGTAGCATGACGGCGGAAATCGGCGTGGCGGCCTTCCGTCCCTTTTTTCGGCAGGCGGCCGCGCTGTGCCGCGGGGCTTTGCTTTGGGCCTGTGACAACCTGGAGCTTTCCTCGTTCCTGGGCAAGGTGGCCGCTCCCAACCGGCACGTCCTCGCCATGCTGGGGCAGGTGGGGTTCAGGGAGCTTGGGCGGGTGCCGGGACTGTTCTGGTACACACGCAAACAGCGGTTCGTGGACGGTGTGCTGGTGATGGCGACGCCGGAGAGCATCAGAAAAATCAGTGCAGAGGAGGCATGATCATGAGTTTTGGTGGCGGATACTCTACCCCTGAAGTGGAACCCATCCCGGAAAAGCAGCCGACCAAGAGCCTGTCGGCCGGAGCCACGGCGGCGGCCCAGGCGCAGAAGGACAAGCAGCGCAAGAACCGGGGGCTGGCGCAGAGCATCATGACGCAACGCGGCGGTCTGGCGACGACCGACCAGAGCGGCAGGACCACGCTGGGGTAGGTGACTGATGGCCGTGGATGTCAACGAACTGGCCCGGCGCTATGAGGCGCTGCGCACGGAGCGGAGCGGTTGGGATGCCGCATGGCGGTCGCTGGCCGAGCTGTTCCTGCCCTGTCGCTGGCGTTCGGATACCGATACGACGGCGCACCAGTCCCCCAAGCTCAACGGGCGGCTGGTCAATTCAGCCGGTGTGCTGGCCATGCGCACGCTGGCCGCCGGGATGCAGGGCGGTATGACCAGCCCTGTGCGGCCCTGGTTCCGGCTGACAACGAAAGGCGATGACATTGCCGGGATGCCTGGCCTCAACGCCTGGCTGGAGGAGGTCACCAGTCGGATGCAGCGCGTGCTGCATGAAAGCAATTTCTACAACGCGGTGCATGGTCTCTATGCGGACCTGGGCACGTTCGGCACGGGGCTGCTCATCGAGACGGCGGACGAGGACGGCATCCATTTTCATCTGATCCGGGCCGGGGAATATGTGCTGGACGTGAACGGGCGCAACGAGGTGGACACGTTTTTCCGTCGCCTGAACATGACCGCGCGGCAGATCGTAGACCGCTGGGGCGAAGATCGCGTGCCTGATGCCGTCAGGAACGTCGCCAAGCGGGAATCGGGGCAGGGCGGCGTGGTGCGCTTCGACGTGATCCACGGCGTTTTCCCGCGCCGGGATGCCCGCGGCGGGCTGGGCGGGGAGAACAAGCCCTTTGCCTCGGTCTACTGGCTGCAGGCCGCGGGTGGGAGCGGCAAGCCCTGCGTCCTGTCCGAGGGCGGTTTTGATTCGTTCCCGGCCTATGCGCCGCGCTGGGACGTGAACGGCGCCGATGTCTACGGTCGTTCTCCGGCCATGGACGTGACGCCTGATTGCCGCATGCTCCAGGCCATGACCGCCACGCTGCGGAAGATGCAGCACAAGATAGCCGACCCGCCGCTGGCGGCTGACAGCAGCATCAAGGCCTTCGGTGTGGATATCACGCCGGGCGCGCTGAACTTCGTGGACATGGGGCGTCTCACGTCCGCCGGTGCGCCCATCGTGCCCATCCAGCAGCCGGAACCGCAGGCGCTCAACTACACCATGCAGGGCATCCAGGGCGTGGAAAAGGTCATCAATGACGGCCTGTATGTGGACCTGTTCCGCATGCTCATCGATGACGACCGCCGCCAGATCACGGCCACGGAGATCCAGGCCAAGCAGCAGGAGAAGATGATCCTGATCGGCCCTGTGGTGGAGCGGCTGCACAAGGAGCTGCTGGAACCGCTCATCATCCGCACCTACATGCTCATGGGGCAATATGGCGTGCTGCCGCCCATGCCCGACGGCATGCACTATGCGGAACTGGACGTGGCCTTTGAATCGGTGCTGGCCCAGGCCCAGAAGCTGACGGCCACCAGTTCCATAGACCAGGGCATGGCCTTTGTGGTCAACGCCGCGCAGGTGGCGCCGGATGCGCTGGACATGCTGGATACCGACAACATGGTCAAGAGTTATCTGGATCGCGTGGGCATGCCGGAGGGCTGCCTGCGGGACGAGCAGACCGTGCGGCAGATACGGCAGCAGAAGGCCCAGGCGCAGGCGGCCGCCCAACAGCAGGCGGAAGCGGCGCTGGCGACGCAGCAAGCCGTGGACATGACGGCGGCGGCCAAGAACCTTGGGCAGACGCCGGTGGGAGCTGACGGGCAGACGCTCATGGGGACCATTCTGGGCGGTCTGGGGGCGGTATGAGCAGCGATCATGTGTGGGGCGACGACATGCCGGACGAAGGACGGAAACGCCTCCAGGAGGCGCAGGAATTGCACCGGACCAAACTGGAAGGCGTGGTCCGCAAGTTGGCGAACACTCCTGACGGGCAATATTTCCTGCGCTGGCTGGTGCGTGGCACAGGTGTCTTTCAGGCCAACTATCCGGCGGACCATGTACGGGCGGCCTTTGATGCTGGGCAGCGTGCCGTAGGGCTTTCCATTGTGACGCTCTGCGCTGCTGTGGGGGCCGGGAACATCATCATCAACAATGACGAGGTGAACAATGGCTGACGAGAATGTGACGCCCGGCGGCATCGCCGATGAAGGCGGGGCGGATGACACCCTGAAGGATGACGGCGGTATTGCCGATGAGCCGAAGGAAGGGACGGGCGGCATCGCCGATGATCCCGGCCAGGGTGATGACGGGCAGGACAAGAAAGAAGGTGGTGGAGAGAAGGACGGCGGGAAGCAGCAGGAGCCGGAATCCTATGAGCTGACAGCGCCGGAAGATTTTCCTCTGCCTGCCGAGAACCTGGACAGCTTCACGGCCAAGGCTCGCGAACTGGGCCTGACAAAAGAGCAGGCCGAGGGGATGCTGGCGTGGCACCGTGAATTCCATGGCGACGTGACCAAAGCCATGCAGCAGCGTGAGTCCGCCGTCCTGCAGGGCTGGGCGAAGGAAATCAGGGGAGACAAAGAGTTCGGCGGTGACAACTGGAAAGAGACCTTGGCCGATTCCCGCCGGGCGCTGGCCGCCTTCGACCCCGACGGCAGCCTGCGTGCACTGCTCCGGGACAGCAAATACCAGAACAACCCCACCATCATCCGGGCCGTGGCCCGCATCGGCAGGGCCATGAAAGAGCACGATTTCGTAGGCCAGAATGGCGCCGGCAAAAGCCGCGACATTCCTCTGGAAGAGCGCATGTACCCTGACATGAAGGTCTAGCGCCGCAACCTCAACCGACAAGGAGACAGTGATATGTCTTATGAGAAGGGTCTTGTCGCCACGCTGGCCGAACTGGAGGATTTCTACAAGGGCCAGCCCGCGGGCGACATCATCGAACTGATGAACCAGACCAACGACATCCTGAGCGATGTCCAGTGGATGGAATCCAACCAGTCCGACTGTCATCTGACGCGCGTCCGCACCGGCCTGCCCGCCGTGTACTGGCGCCGTCTGTATCAGGGGACGCCGCCCAGCAAATCCCAGTGGGCCCAGGTCAAGGAGAGCTGCGGCATGCTGGAAGCCCGCATGGAGCTGGATATCGCCGAGATCGAGCTGTACGGCGACAAGGCCAAGGCGTTCCGTCTGAGCGAAGGCAAGGCGTTTGCCGAAGCCATGCGCCAGAAGGTGGCCGGCACGCTGTTCTATGGCGACAGCAACAAGAATCCCGACGAGTTCAACGGCCTGTCCATGCGTTATCCCAGCAAAACCAGTCCCAACGTGGTGAATGCTGCTGGCAGTTCCGCCAATAAGCAAACCTCCATGTACCTCATCAGCTGGGGCGGGAATTCCATCCACGGCATCTACCCCAAGGGCAGTACCGGCGGTCTGAAAAACGAAGATCTGGGCAAGTACATGACCTTCGACGATGACGGCAAGAAATTCCAGTGCGTTGGCGATCTGTATACCTGGAAATGCGGCCTTGCCCTGCGTGACTGGCGCGCCGTCGTGCGCATCTGCAACCTGGATACCAGCAAGCTGACGCTGCGCAAGGGGGAATCCGGCTTCATCGACCTGCAGGCCCTGACCATCAAGGCCAAGAACATGATGCCCCAGCATCTGCGTGACCGGGCGGTCTGGTATTGCAACCAGGACGTGCTCACGGCTCTGGAACTCCAGGCCACCGACGCGGGCAACGTGCATCTGGTCTATGGCGAATTTTTCGCCAGCAAGGCCGTGCCCAATCTGCACGGGCGGCCCATCCGCCAGTGCGACGCCATCCTTTCCACCGAAGCGGTGCTTTCCTAGGGAGGAACCATGCTCATCGATTCCAATGCTGTTCTGCTTGATTCCGCAGCCATCACGTCCAGTGCCGTGACCGGCCCCGCCGTGGGCCTGACGTCCCTCATGAAGCCCGGCCGGGCCGAACCCATCCCCATCGTTGCCAAAGTGGTGGAAGCGGCTTTTGCGGGCGGGACTTCCATCGAGTTCAAGCTGACCCAGAGCGATACGGAAGGCGGGAGCTACGAGGATGTTCCCGGCTCCACCGTGACCGTGGCCCTGGCCGACCTCAAGGTGGGCAAGACCATCGGCTGGCGTTTTCTTCCGCCCGGTGTGACCAAGCCCTGGCTGAAGATGGTGGCGACGCCTACGGGCACGTTTACCGCAGGCAAGGTCTTTGCCGCCGTAGTTCGTGAAGACGATCAGCCCTGGGAAGCCGGCATGTACATCGATGCCGGTGTGGTCAAGGGGTAGGCTGAACAATATCCCGGCCCGGAGCGTCATCCCCGGGCCGGGAAAGGGGAATATCATGCCATCAACGGCGAGCAAGCTGGATATCTTCAATATGGCGCTGGGCTTCATTGGTACGCGCACCATCGCGTCGGCCAATGAGAACACGCCGGAAGCCATCCAGTGCGGTTTATACTGGGACAGGGCGCGGCGCTCGGCATTGCGGGACTATCCGTATCGCTTCGCCGTGCGGCGTGTGGTTCTGGCTGAGAAGAGCCTGCCCGCAGCCTATGCTGAAGAATGGCGGCATGCCTATGCGCTACCGGATGGCTGTCTCAAGGTCCATGCCGTGCATGACGGCAAGGAACAGGGAAGGAAAAGGCCATTCCGGCTGGAGAGCGATGCCGAGGGAGCTCTGCTGCTATGTGATGTGTCGCGAGCCATGGCGACCTGCACGTTCGATGTTGAGGAGGCCACCCGCTGGGACGAGCTGTTCGTCATGGCCATGGCCCGCAAATTGGCCGCGCTGGTGGCTGTGCCGTTACTCAAGAACAATTCCGGCAAGGTGCAGGAGCTGGAGCAGCTCTATCAGCTGGCCGTGCCCAGGAGCGAGGGGCAGGACGCCAGTGAAGGGACGAATCGTCCGCAGTTGGACGGCTGGATCGCGGCAAGGGGGATGTGGTCATGACACTGGAGACGACCACCAGTAAGGCGGTCTATACGGGAAACGGGGCGACGACGGAATTTCCGTTCTCCTTCAAAGTCTGGGATGAGGATCAGATCCTTGTATCCGTCACCGATGCCCAGGGCTATGTGCAGGAGACCGGTGAATACGGTGTGACGCTTTCCGCAGGCGGCGGGACGGTCTTTTATCTGCATGACGGTGCGCCGCTCCCATCCGGCTGGAAGCTGGCCATCACTCGCGACATGCCGTTCACGCAGGAAGATGACTACATCACGGGCACGCGCTTCGACCCGGAAGTCATCGAGACGGCTCTTGATAAGGCCACGGCCGAACGTCAGCAGCTGCTGGAGCAGCTCCAGCGGGCGGTCATCCTGCCCCCCACCAGTGACGAGACGCCGGAAGACATGGCGCAAGAACTGCTGAAGGCGCGGGATGAGGCAGTCAAAAGCGCCGGTGCCGCCAAGAATAGCGAACAGGCCGCCGCCGACAGCGCCTCGGATGCGGCCGCCAGCGAGCAGGCCGCGGCAGAGCACGAGCAGGCTGCACGTCAACTGCTGGAAGATGCCCAGGATACCTTCCTGAACATCAACAGCATCACGGCGGAAGCCGAGACACTGGAGCCCGGGGAGGCTGCGGCCGTGGACTTCGTGCCGGATTCCCTGCGCTTCTTCTTCAAGATCCCGCGCGGCATGCCCGGCGCACAGGGCCCGGCTGGCGCCGCGGGGCAACAGGGCGCCAAAGGGGACAAGGGAGACACAGGCGAACGTGGCCCTGAAGGCCCGAAGGGCCAGGAAGGAGTACGAGGATTGCAAGGAATCCAAGGGCAGACGGGCGAGCGCGGCCCGCAGGGTATCCAAGGAATTCCCGGCCCTCCTGGCGCGAAGGGCGATGAAGGCCAACCAGGAGCTCGCGGTCCGCAAGGCGTAAAAGGCGAAAAGGGCGACCAGGGTCTGACCGGTCCGAAAGGAGACACAGGTGATACCGGGGCGCGTGGGCCCGAGGGGCCGCAAGGGCCACGGGGAGAGAAAGGGGAAAAGGGGGATCCCGGAGAGCCTGGTCCGCAGGGTCCTAAGGGCGATCCTGGCGATATTACCACGGCCCTTGACGCGCAGTTCATCCAGTTTGTTGTTGATGGCAGCGGAAATTTGATCCTCAACTACACAGGGGCGACGTATACTGACGCAACGTATAAAATCAATGACAACGGAGAATTGGAGGTAACCTATGCCTAGCACCGTTATTGGTAGGGTCCGTCCGGTCTTTCAAGGAGAGTACAGCAGCACGAGATCTTATGCCGTTCTTGACCGTGTGACGCTGGACGGAGAGGTCTGGGAGTGCGTGAAAGACGCCCCTGCTGGAACTTCCCCGCAGGATAATTCCAACACATTCTGGGTGAAGATAGGTGCCAAAGGACCGCAGGGGCCTAAAGGTGATCAGGGCATCCAAGGGCCTGCCGGTGCTGACGGCGCAAAAGGCGACCCCGGAGACACTGGCCCGCAAGGCCCACAGGGGATTCAGGGTGAAAAGGGGGACACCGGTGATACCGGCCCTCAAGGCCCTGCCGGCGAGAAAGGCGATACTGGCCCGCAAGGCCCTGCTGGCCCGCAAGGCGTACCAGGAATTGAAGGCCCGGAAGGACCGCAGGGGCCTCAAGGTGAGAAGGGCGCAACTGGCGACCCCGGCCCCAAGGGTGATCAAGGGGAGAAAGGCGAGAAGGGGGACGACGGAGCACAGGGTTTGCCGCCGGAACATGAGTGGCAGGGGACGACACTGCGCTTCAAGGAACCAGATGGCTCGTGGGGCCAAGCTGTGGACCTGCGAGGCCCTGCTGGCTCCTCCGCTACGGTACCCATCGCCACTACCTCGACGGCTGGCAAGGTCATGCCCAAGACAGGTGATGCGGACGGCCTTGAACTCGAAGCAGACGGCACCCTGCGCGTCCGCCAGGCCACGGCCATACAGCGTGGCGGTGTGTTGGCCAGCACTACGGCGCAGGCCGGGGCGGTGCCGCTGGGCGGGGCCGATGGAAAAATTGCGAACGGCTGGTTACCATCCATCCTATGCAATACTCGTGAAATATTGACTGCATCAGGAACATATATTGCTCCTGTAAGCGGATGGTATCGTATTGAACTTCGTGGCGGCGGCGGTGCTGGTGGTGCCGGGAATACAACGAATAAAAACTACGGCGGAGGCGGTGGCGGTAGCGGTGGTATCCTTGTCGATTACGCCTATCTGACGCAGGGGGAAAGTTACTCCTACATAATCGGTGCTGGTGGGGTAGCTAAGAAGGAATTTGCCTCAGGCACAGGCGGAGATGGGGGAGAAACATCATTTACGACCACCTCCGGTAAAAAGTCTATTGCTGGCGGTTTTGGTGGCGGGAATCGTGGAGCATCAGCACCTGCTGGTATTTCTGGCGGTGATCCCGGGCCTGGTGGTTTCCCCGGTGGAATCGCAGGTTTTAACACAGACGCCAACAACATCCCCGGCGGTTCCGGGGGGATGGGGGTAACTGCAGCACTGAGTGATTATACACCAGGCCAATATGGCAGTGGAGGCGCAGGCGGATACTCCGGCCAGCTTGGCCACGATGGTGTGCAGGGGTGTATCATCCTTGACTATTTCGACCCTGA
>CDZH01069861.1_pt1 | contig 39397 bp, 36 predicted proteins | sample 557721 | NCBI WGS metagenome assembly CDZH01 (sample SAMEA3182062, study PRJEB8094) | gut metagenome | biome: human; feature: gut; material: Stool; isolation source: human stools | place: Canada | collected 2013-01-14 | reverse complement strand
AACCAAGAGTGCGTTCGTAAGCGACGACGCCTTGCTCAAGCAACTGTATCTTGTGACCATGCAGGTTACGGACAAATGGACGATGCCCATCAAAGACTGGGGAGGCATTTTGATGCAGCTTATGATCTTCTTTGGCGACCGGGTCAATGTGACGCTTTGACAACTGCCACGGCGATCCGGAACCGTAAAGGTACGCTGCGCTTTTTCCCTTGACGGCTCCGGCTTCGCCGTGGTACGGTATCGACACAGGGCAAGGTGATACCTTGCCCCGCAGGTTAAACCGGAATCGTCTGGCGGTTTTGCCTTTACACAAAATTTTCGGCGCTACCAGCAAAATCAGTTTGTAAGCTTCCGCCACATTGTGCTTCGCCCTATCCCCAGACGTTTAGCAGCTTTTGTTTGATTCATTTTCAATATCTTCACAGAATGTTTGGCTAATTTCTGCCGTCTTCCATTTGTACATCCATTGATATCGCTTATATTCAGTTTGTATTCAATCAATGCCTTATGCAAAACTGTTTTCCTTATTGCAGAAACATATATATGTCCGAGTAACTAAACATAATTCATTTTCAAGGGCACATGATATTTAACGATATGAACATGGCATTAGAAAAACGCGGGGAGCTCCCCCCTCCTAAGGCGGAGGACGTACACTCGCCAAGAGCCACTCCCCAAAGTCCGTGTTCCCGTAGCTCAGTCGGACAGAGCTACCGCCTCCCTATTGCCAACTTCAAAAACCAAGAATGAGATTGCATGCCAAACCAAATCTTTTGTACCACCATCTCTCTAAGCTCCGCATTGTGTATTTACCAGTTTTGGTTGGTGTATGTATCATTGGAAAAATGCAATGAAATATGCAGTATCCGATTTCAAAATGCAATTGCTTCTTTCGGCATGTATCCCTATAATATTTTTTAATGCATAGCAAATAATAGTAAATATGAAGTATCAGTTATCTCTCCATGCAGCATAACGCTGCAGCTTTATCTCATCCCACGCTAGTAGCCTTAGCTTTCACTATTTGGATTCAACATTGATAAGCGAAAGAGTGGGTGGAACGTAAAAAAGTGTTTTTCATTGATGGTATGTTACCTTTACCTTACTTCCCTATTTCACAGTTTTCAACCGGATTTATCCGGAGGAAATAATAAAAAGGAGGAAAGACCATGAAAAAAACTTTGGCGTTGATTCTCGCTGTGATAATGGTTTTGACTGTTATTGCCGGCTGTGCGCCCACCGCAACAGACCCAGACAAAGAACCGAACGATCCTGTTTCGGAAAACACTCCTCAAGCTGGTGATATTACACCTGTCGCTGATGGTACAATTTGCACTGTCTCTCCCAATTCGGATGTTGTTCTGCTTAACTACTCCGACATCTCAACCTTCTGCCCACCGAATTATACGCAAGCTGCAGAGTATGTTCCCGGATCCCTGGCTTATGAAAGCCTTTGCGACTTTGATGATAATATGAATATCCGCTGGGTTCTTGCCACTGGCGTAGACATCAGCGATGATAATCTGGAATACACATTTTCGCTTCGTGAAGGTATCACCTTTAGTGACGGCACCCCTTGGAACGCGGAAGCGCTTAAGGCTAACTTTGACCTGATGCTGGATGCAGAGCAAGCGTTCTTGGGCGTGTGGTTGTTCGAGCCTGTAGACCATTGTGAAGTTGTCGATGAGTATACCGCAAAGCTTGTACTTAAGAATACCTGCGCTTCCTTATTAAATATCCTTGCAGCTTATGGCGGTTTCATGAGTCCTGCCTTAATTGAGCAGGGCCCTGAAGCTTGGAAGAACAACGTAGTTGGTACCGGTCAGTATACTCTGACTGAGTATCGCAGCGGCGAGTCCATGACATTTTCGTTAAACCGCAATTATTGGGGCTATGATCCTGAGATTTGTGGTGGCACTGCTATGGTTGAACCTGATGCCGGTTTCAATACTATCACCATCAAGCCCGTTGCAGAAGAAGCAACCCGAATTGCTATGTTGCTCTCTGGTGAAGCCGATATCGTAAACTCACTTAGTGCCACTAACGTAGCTACCGTAGAAGGAAATGGTAAAACCGTATTTAAAACGATCGGTAGCATGGTCGGCTATCTTTACATGAACTGCCAAAGCGCTGCGCTATCCGATGTGCGTATTCGCCAAGCCATTGCAAAAGCCATTGATTGCGATGCCCTCAACCAAGTTGTTTATGGCGGTTTAAACCAGACTTGCGATTCCGTCATTCCTCCCTGCATCAGTTTCTACGAGCGACAAGGAGACATGACTGTAGACATTGAAGGAGCAAAGGCGCTCATGGCTGAAGCCGGTTATCCTAACGGCGGCCTCACCCTAGTGGCTTGGGAAGAAAACGATACCACTGATATTCAACGCGGAGAATTCATTCAACAACAGCTTGCACAGATCGGCATTACCCTTGAGGTTTATCCTATGGAGGGTGGCATCTTAGCCACAGAGGTTGGTAGTTATGAAGGCGGCCCTGAAAACCAAGGATACGACATATATATCCGCGGATGGACAACCGATACTTTCGACCCCGACGAAATGCTTGGTCGTTATATGACAAAGAACTTTGCTCCTAATGGTGCAAATTACAGTTACTATAGCAACGCAGAATATGATGCTTTGTGCGAGCAAGGCGCTTCCACCATAGATCCTGCCGTACGCGAAGAAGCTTATTCGAAAGCTCAGAAAATCATTTGGGAAGAAAAGCCCGTCCTCCCTCTTTTGGTTAATGGTTTTATCGGTGCCTATGGCTCCCGTATCGCTAACTTTGGGTATAAGTCTACTGGCGGATTGGATTTTAAAACTGCAAAGTTCGCTGACTAGTTATATCTGAATTGGTCAGATATCTAGACCTTTGGGAGAAGGCGAGGCGTACTCCCCTCGCCTTTCCCAATAATTCCTTAGTCTTATTTAAAAACTTATAGCGAGCGTTCATTGTAAGCTGACTTCTCTCAAAGTCAATAAAAATATTACGAAAAACGGGTGATATCATGCTTTTGTACATCGGCAAACGCTTGCTCAGCGTTCTGGGCACGATGCTTCTAGTGTCGATTGTGGCGTTTTCCTTCATTCATTTAATTCCCGGCGATCCCGCTCGATTGCTTGCCGGCGAAAAGGCACCTTTAGAAACCGTGGCCAAAGTCACGGAAAAGTTGGGCTTAGATCAACCATTGCCCGTTCAATACATTAAGTGGGTGAGCGGCATTTTCCAAGGTGATTTCGGCACATCCTTCCGTACTGGCAAACCCGTAATGGACGAAATAAAGCTCAGATATTGGAACACTTTCCGTATGGCGGTGATTTCCTTGGTTTGGAGCACCATTGTTGGGCTTCTGATTGGTGTATGGTCCGGCACCCACGCTGGAAAATGGCAAGATTATGTCGGCGTTACCACTGCGGTAGCCGGACAAGCTGTGCCGGAATTTTGGGTCGGTCTAATGTTGATTTTTGTTTTCGGTGTGAAACTGAAATGGTTGCCTATTTCGGGAGCTGGCGATTGGAGATCCCTGATTCTTCCCTCTTTTACTTTGGGTGCTTGGCTCGCAGCTACAGTTGCACGTTTTACCCGTTCTGCCATGTTGGAAACTTTGAAGGAAGACTACACCCGTACCGCACGTGCGAAAGGTCTTGCGGAAAACAAAGTTGTTTGGAAACACGCTTTTCGTAACTCAATGATTTCAGTTATCACTATCGTCGGTGTTTCATTTGGTGATCTCCTTGGTGGCGCCGTTTTGATTGAAACCGTATTTGCCTATCCCGGTATCGGTGCGTATCTGGTTGACTCAATCTCTTTTCGTGACTACGCTGCGGTGCAGGTGCTTATCCTGATCATTTCTGCACACTATGTAATTATTAACCTCTTGGTAGATATTCTTTACGCCGTAGTCAATCCAGAGATCAGATATACTTAAGGGGGCGAATGCTATGAAGAAAAATGATACACTCAAAACAGAAAAGAATGATATCATCACGCCTTGGCATGATTTTTGGCGTAAGTTCTATAAGCAGAAAACTGCATTAGTTGCAGGTATATTCTTTGTGATCCTTGTTCTAATTGCAATTTTTTGTTATGAAATTGCGCCCTATGGAATTAATGAGTATGACTACAGCTCATGCCTGAAAGGTCCTTCAGCTAATCATTGGCTTGGCACGGATGAGTTTGGGCGTGATTTATTTTCGCGTATTCTTTGCGGCACACGTATATCTCTATTGGTTGCCTTCTCTTCTGTTACGTTAGCCGCAATCATTGGCAGCTTGATCGGCCTTATTTCCGGATACATTGGGGGCACTTTTGATACGATCACCATGAGTCTCTGTGATGTTCTATATGCTTTTCCAGGATTGATCCTTGCTATCGCCATTGTTGCGATACTGGGTCCTGGCCTTACAAATGTGGTGATCGCGGTTGTAATTTTCCGCATACCAATTTTTGCCCGCATCGTGCGTGGTAATACGCTTCAGCTAAAAAATACAGTATATGTTCGCGCTGCCACAGGACTCGGAGCGTCTCGCTGGCGAATTCTCACAAAACATATTCTGCCTGGTGCTCTGCCTAGTGTTATCGTGCAATATTCACTTTCTATCAGCGGGTCCATCATGACTTGCGCCAGTTTGAGCTTTCTTGGCATGGGAGCAATGCCTCCAACACCAGAGTGGGGCTTAATTCTCAGCAATTCCCGTGTGTATATTTTTAGCAGTATCCATTATGCCTTGTTCCCAGGGATCGCGATTCTTTTGACAGTGCTTTGCTTTAACCTTCTGGGCGACGGCTTGCGCAGCGCTTTAGATCCGAAGCTCAGCGAGCAGTAAGGAGGGTAGCATGGACAACAATACGAAAAACATTCTCGAAGTAAGAAACCTCAAAACCTATTTCTTCACAGACAACGGTACTATCCGTGCAGTGGATGATCTCAGTTTTTGTCTAAAAGAAGGCTCCACGCTCGGTATTGTTGGTGAATCTGGCAGTGGCAAAAGCGTAACTGCCCTCTCAATTATGGGCTTGTTTCGTGGGACAACCGGACGAATTGTGGATGGACAAATTTTATTTGATGGTCGCGATATAGCGCACATTAATGATGTGGAACATCGGAAAATTCGGGGCAAGGATATTTCAATGATTTTTCAAGAACCAATGACTAGCCTGAATCCGGTACTAAAAATCGGCGATCAAATTTCAGAAGCAGTAATTTTGCATCAAGGGAAATCTCGCGCAGAAGCTAAACAGATTGCCATTAACATCCTAAGGGAAACAGGCTTACCCCGTGTAGAAAGCATGCTGAATGAATATCCTTATCAACTTTCAGGTGGTCAGAGACAGCGCGTCATGATTGCTATGGCATTGGTTTGCCACCCAAAAATCCTGATAGCAGATGAGCCCACCACTGCATTGGACGTTACAATCCAAGCACAGATCATCGATCTGATGATTCGCTTGAAAGAAAAAATTGGTATGTCTATCATCTTTATCACTCATAGTCTCGGTGTGGTAGCAGAAATCTGTGACCAGGTCATCGTAATGTATTGTAGCCGGGCCATGGAAACGGGCTCAACGCTTGATATTTTCAAAAATCCGAAGCACCCATACACGCGTGGTCTAATGTCCTCCATTCCCAAGCTGGGGCAACATGTTGAAGCACTATACACAATTCCTGGCAATGTTCCGAATCCCAAGTATATGCCGAAAGGTTGTAAATTCCAGCCACGTTGCGATTGCGCCTTGGACATCTGTGCGGAGGAAGAACCGCCTTTCTTCGACTATGGGGATGGGCATACCAGCCGTTGCTGGCTTTGCAGCAAGAAATATGGAGGTGAACTATGATGGGTGAAAGGATACTGCTTCAGGTTGAAGACCTGAAAAAACACTATCCAGTTCGCAAAGGTCTATTTGGAAAGGTAAATCAGGTCAAAGCGCTCAATGGTGTAACTTTTCAGGTGAGAGATGGCGAGGTATTTGGCATCGTGGGCGAATCTGGCTGCGGCAAATCCACCCTTGGCTTAACCATTGCAAAGCTTATTGAGCCGACTGGCGGCCATATCATCCTCAGTGGCGAAGATATCACTAATTATACGCCAAGCCAGATGCGTGAGGTTCGTAAATCTATCCAGATGGTATTTCAAGACCCTTACGCATCCCTGAACCCTCGTATGAGTGTGCGCGAAATCATAGAAGAGCCCATGGTAATCCATAAACTTGCCTCTTCTAAAAAAGAAATGGACAAGCGTACAGTAGAGTTATTGCGTCAAGTTGGGCTGGATGATTACCATGCCAACCGTTATCCTCACCAGTTCTCGGGGGGCCAACGGCAAAGAATTGGAATTGCACGCGCACTTGCAGTCAATCCCAGTTTGGTCATTGCTGATGAACCAGTTTCTGCTTTAGATGTCTCTATTCAGTCTCAGGTTATTAACCTAATGATGAATCTGCGTAAAACGCATCACTTAACCTATATTTTTATCGCTCACGACCTCAGCGTTGTCGAGCACATCAGCGATCGCGTTGGCGTTATGTACCTTGGCAACTTCGTCGAGGTCGCCGATAAATATGAGCTTTATGCTTCTCCTCTGCATCCCTATACACAAGCTCTGCTTTCTGCGGTACCGATTCCAGATCCCGAAGTAAGAAAGCAGCGGATCATTCTTTCTGGAAACATCCCGTCTCCCTTGAATGCGCCAAAGGGCTGTAAATTTCATCCTCGCTGCAGCAAATGTATGGAGATCTGCAAAACTATTGAGCCGCCTTGCGTAAAAGTATCAGACAACCACTATCTCTATTGCCATCTGTACGCAAAGAATTAGGTAAACAGAACACAAGCGCGAGCGGATTCCTCCGTTCGCGCTTGTGTTCCGTAAGCACCCTCGTTCTGTTTAACACTATGCTACAGTTCGCAGATCCCACAGCAATTTGTTTTATTTCCCTGAGATGTATTCAGTTTTCCGTTTTGAAGCTTTATTCACTACGAATCAGCCCGGCACCGCTCAATAAAGTTTGTAAATATCTTTGCATGCTCTTCACAAACAGCGCAGAGCGATTCAGGATGCCACTGCACGCCCAGAATCCTTCCATCTTCGCTTTCCACCGCCTCAATAATTCCATCCGGCGCGGTCGCTGCAACCCGGAGTCCATCAGCGATCTCCCTAACAGCCTGATGATGGTAGCTGTTCACATACATCTCTGTCTTTCCAACAATGTTACACAAATTGCTATCCTGCAATATGGAGATGCTGTGCGTCATTTCACCGCGTGCAGCCGAGTCCTGATAATGGCATATCTCATTTGCAGTTTGGGAAGGAATATCCTGATACAGCTTTCCGCCTAAGCTGACATTCAAAATCTGAATGCCGCGACAGATTGCAAGAATGGGTTTCCCCTGTTGGATCGCGGCATGAATCATTGCAGATTCGTAAATATCATTTCTTCGGAATGTGCGCGTCACCTTCGGATGCGGTTGTTCCCCATAGGAAAGTGGTGCCACATCCGCGCCGCCGGGAATGATGATTCCATCCACAAGCGATACAAGTGTTTCTGCGGGTTCTTTCGGATTCACTGGAATCTGAACCGGAATCCCTCCAGCTTCAATCACAGCATTAACATAATTTGCCCCGGATGCAAAGTTGTTATCTTTCGCCATAAACCGGCTGGTAATACCAATTAATGGTTTCATTTTTTATCACACCTTCCTGCGTCTTTCAAATATTTCTGCAATTCGCGCGCTAAGTAAAACAGCAACGCAGCTCCGTAGCCTGTTGCCCCGCTCGCGCTGAATGCGGGCGGTTCTGCACGGAAGTTGACGCCGGCCATATCAATGTGAAGCCAAGGTTTCTTCTCCGTAAATTCCTGCAAAAATAGACCGGCAAGAATACACCCTCCCCCATCCGTCGTTGCGCCGGAAGCATTTTTGATATCTGCTACGCTGGAGTTTAAGCAAACGCGCATCTCCTCGTCCGCATCCAACCGCCATACTTTTTCGCTGGAGCAATAAGCGGCGTGCCTCAGTGCTGCATACAGCACATCGTCATTGGTTATGACAGCAGAGCTGTATTTTCCCACTGCCGCCTTTGCCGCTCCGGTAAGCGTGGCTATGTCCACAAGAATATCGCACCGTTCTTTGCGAATTGCATATGTAATCGCATCGGCTAGCGTCAGCCTCCCTTCTGCATCGGTATTGGTTACCTCGATGCTTTTTCCCGCCATTGAACCGATGATGTCGCCAGGCGTATAGGAATCATAGGAAAGCTTGTTTTCGCAGGCCGCAATAACGCCCACAACGTTGACTGGAAGCTTTTGATTCGCAATTGCACTCATTGCTCCAATTACAGCCGCAGCTCCCCCCATGTCGTCAAACATGTTTTTCATATTGGCATTGCTCTTCAAACTATATCCGCCGCTGTCATACACAATTCCTTTGCCGACATAGCCAATAATTGGCGCGTCACCACCTTGCAAATATCGCATAACAATGAGAACAGGTGGTGTGTTTTTTGCGCCGCGCGCTACAGCGAGAAAGCTCTCCATTCCAAGCGCTTCAATTTCTGCTTGATCCAATACTTCCGTTGTGAAACCGCATTCCGCCCCCAGTTTGGCCGCATCTTCTCCCAGACTGTATGGCGTTTGGACGCTTGCAGGTTGATTGCACAGCATTCGGGCGAGCACCGTGCCCTGCGCGCTGTCCATCGCAGCCTGCATATATGGCTGAAGCCCTGCATGTTCTGTTACGAAGTAAACCTCTTCATACGCCTTTATGTTGGGGTTTGTTTTGCGCCCGGTATTGGCATAATTAACCAATGCCGGAAGGCGGCAGGCCGTCTCAAATAAAGTGGCATCCTCACACAGTGCAGGCAGATTGTCCAGAGCAACGGCGACCTCTTTCGCCCCACCCTCTTTGCAAACACGCAGTGCCCTTGCCATGTTGAGATATAGCTTACGCGGAACGATCGGCAGTTCTCCCAAACCTAAAAGAACGATCTGAATTAAATTCCCCGTAACGGGAACAGTAATTACCTTAATTTCTCCAAGGTTGGCCTTGAAACACTGTTCCAACGCAAGATCGATTGCATAGTCCAACTCTTTTCCAATGGAAACGGTGCGCGCAGCCGGGCCTGCAACCGGCAGGATATATGTATCTGCGGCGGGAAATGTTCTGCAAATCGTTTGCTTCATTTTGCTTTGACCTCCTTGCGGTATTGGGCAGCCTCTTCATCATTTGCGAGCACGAAATGATTCTTCTCCAGTTCTATCCACTCCGGAGCGTCATTTTCATAGTGGTGGCAGGAGGGATCATAGGTCAGAACAGTTCTTTCTCTCTCTACCAGTGGATCCGGCTGAGGGATCGCGGAAAGCAGCGCTTTGGTATAAGGGTGCAGCGGATGCTCAAAAAGCTGCTCCGTTTTTGCAAGCTCTACAAGTCGCCCTTTATGGATCACCGCCAGTCGGTTTGTAATATACCGCATCACAGACAAATCGTGCGCGATAAACAAATAGGTCAGCCCATATTCCGCCTGTAAGTCTGCCAAAAGATTTAGTACCTGTGCTCGAATTGAAACATCCAATGCCGAAATCGGTTCATCTGCAATGATGAGTTCTGGCTGCATTACAAGCACGCGGGCAATCCCAATGCGCTGCCTTTGACCGCCGGAAAACTCATGCGGAAATCGCGTTGCGAATTCCGGAGGGAGACCGACATCCATCATGGCCTTGCTTACAATCCGCTTACGTTCCTCCTCGGAAGAAAAGTTTTTTAGATTGTATAGCCCCTCGGATACAATATAGTCTACTTTAGCGCGCTCGTTGAGCGAAGCCATTGGATCCTGGAAAATCATTTGGATTTTGTTTACAATCTCATGGTCAAGCTCCTTGCTGATTTTCCCGCTGATTTTCTTTCCATGGTAAAATATCTCACCCGATGACGCCTCATTGATTCGGATGATCGCCCGCCCAATCGTAGTTTTTCCTGAGCCGGATTCTCCAACAAGGCCGAACGTTTCCCCTTTATGAATATCGAAACTAACGCCCTTTATCGCTTCAAAGGCCCGTTTCCCTTTTCCAAATACAACATGCAGGTCCTTGACTTCAAGAAGTTTTTCACGCATTTGTTCAGCCATTTTGCTGCGCCTCCTTCCACTTTTCCATCATCCGTTTTATTGTTTCAGGCGGCTCAACCTTTGGAGATCGCGGATCTAGTAACCACGTTTTCGCATAATGTGTGGGAGAAACTTCAAAGTATGGCGGCCGGATCAGGAAATCAATGTTGAGTGCCTGCGGGTTACGCGGCGCAAACGCATCCCCCTGAATTTCCTTGAAAAGATTCGGCGGTGTCCCTTTGATTGAGTAAAGTGGTTCTCCCTTAATTCCCAACTGCGGCAAGGACGACAGTAACGCCCACGTATATGGATGCTTCGCATTATAGAAGATTTCGTCACAGGTACCGATTTCAATGATGTCGCCTGCATACATTACGGCAATCCGGCTTGCGACTTTGGCTACAACGCCAAGATCGTGTGTAATGTAAACAATCGTCAGGTTGTGCTTTTTCTGTAAACTGCGCAGAAGTTCAATGATTTGTGCCTGAATGGTCACGTCAAGCGCCGTAGTCGGTTCATCGCAGATGAGGATCTCCGGATTACAAGCAATGGCTGTTGCGATTACGGCTCTCTGACGCATGCCACCGGAAAATTCATGCGGATATTGCTTATAGCGCCGTTCAGGCTCCGGGATTCCAACATCAGCAAGAATTTCAACCGTCTTTTCCTTTGCCGCGTTTCCTCTAAGGCCCTGATGCATTTCCAACGCTTCTTGAATCTGCTTTCCCACAGTCTTTAGCGGGTTAAGGCTCGTCATAGGGTCCTGAAAAACCATGGCTATTTCTCTTCCCCGGACTTTCAGCCAATCCTTTTCCTTCGTGAATTTAGCAAGGTCCATGCCTTTGAAAAGGATTTCTCCGGCTGTGATATTTCCATTTTTGTCGAGCATACCCATAAAGGTCTTTGTAAAAACCGACTTTCCCGATCCGGATTCTCCAACGATTGCAAGACTTTCTCCCTTATGCAAATCAAGAGAAATGCCCCGGATTGCAGTCAACGTTTGCCCGCGCAAATTAAATTGCACCTCTAAATCCTTTACCGAGAGGATTGTTTCATTATAATCAAACTCCATTTTCTTTCCCCTCTCTCCTCATCATATATGATTTTTGGGGTCAGCCGCATCCGCGAAGGCATTTCCAATCACGTAAAACGATATAGTGATCAGCGAAAGCACAATCGCTGGAAAAATGATCTGATAACGGGAGCTTGCGCTCATCATGACAATGCGCCCTTCATTAATCAGGTTTCCCAAAGAAGGGATTGTAACCGGCAGGCCCAAACCAATGTAGGTTAGGAATACTTCACCGCTGATCGCAGCTGGGATTGCCAAGGAAACGCGCAGCATGATCACCGATACAAGATAAGGCAAAAGATTTTTTGCAATCATTCGGTATGTAGGCGTACCAAGGCAGCGCGATGCGAGGTTGTACTCCCTGTCACGTATGATAACGATCTGATTTCGAATGAACCTCGACATTGGAAGCCACCCCAATACGCACATAGAAAAAATCATCGTTGCCACACCGGGGCTGAGTATATACGTAAACAGAATCATCACAATACTGTTTGGAATATTGTGCAGCACATTGTAAATTTCCGTGATCAGTCGGTCGGCACGGCGCACATAGCCCCAAACTGCGCCAATCAGGATGCCAATAATCGCCCGCAAAAGGCCGACGATAACTCCGATCATTAATGATGTTCGTGTTCCGCTCCAGATCCGCGCCCATAGATCCTGTCCGGTGGAATTTGTACCAAACCAGAATTCAGAATCCGGTCTGTGGTTCATATCGGGTGCCGTTCCCACCCAAAAAACCTCGTTTGGGTTTTTCTGATTCGGAAGCAGCGGCTGAATAATTGTAAACAACAGCACAATTCCCAGAAGGCTTAGGAAAAAGATGGCAACTTTATTCTTTGTAAAGGAGCTCCAGGTGGAACGCCAATAGGAATAGTTAGAATACCCTCCCTGCTCCGCTTCGTTTGCGTCATACTCAGCTTGCCGGAACAGCATATTCTGGTCATATTGCGCAATCTGCGCTTCTATACTTTTTTCCAGCTTTAACTGTTTCATTATCGGTTGCCCCCCTTTCTGTTAAGCTTTATTCTCGGATCGCATAGCGCCATAAGCAAATCGCCCAACAGCAGGCCTAAAATGCCGATGCTGGAATAAATCAGTACCAACGCCTGAACCAAAGGGTTGTCCTGCTTCTGGATTGCGGCAATCAACAACCCGCCCATGCCTGGAATGGAAAATAAAGATTCAACATAAAGGGAACCCGAGATCGTATAAAGAATGTTGGCCGGTAAATTCTGCGCCATCGGGACAAATGCATTTCGCATTACGTGGCGGAACATCAGCTTGCGATTGGATACACCTTTCGCGCGAGCAAAGCTGATGTAATCCTTTGTCATCTGATCCAGCATATAGCGGCGGATCCACATCGCATAGCTGGCAATTCCGCTGAGCGACATGCTCACCGCGGGCAGGATCCACGATACCGGCTCATATTCGTCAAAAAGGATCGGCAGACGCAGAATGTCCGAAATATAAAGCTGTATGAACAAAAAGTAAACGGCCGCAGGAACCGCATTGATGAAGACAACGTACCCGTTTCCGATGATATCCGGCAGCTTGTGCGGGAACCGCGCCATGAGGGTACCCAGAGCAAGGCCAACGATCAGCGAAATTCCAACGGAAGCTAGGCCGAACGGCACGGAATAAGGAATCTTCTGTGAAAGTATTTTTGTAACCTCAACATGTGGGCGGAATACAACCGATTCGCCAAGGTTACCGGAAAGGATCTGTTGATAGAACCGGAACAGCTGCACGGGGATTGGATCGCGCAGACCCATCGCTTTCAGTGCTGCTTCAACTTGCGCTTCATCCATTTTGTCATATTCATCCGCATCAAAATAGCCGGTTTCCGGCATCAGTCGCATCAGAAGGAACACAACCGTTGCAATGATGAAAAGGGTAAGCACGGATTGGAGCAGGCGTTTCAATATGTATTTTAGCATAGTGAGACCCCGAACTTTCTTTTAAGAATTTTGAGGGGAGGCGTCAGCTTCCGCCTCCCCCAACATCAGTTAATCCAGATCTGTGTTTTATTGCCACATGCCCTATGGCTTATTTTCCCGCTTCTGCCGCAGCAAGCCGCGCTTCTGTACGGGCTTCGATATATTCGGCTTGTGCCTGGGCGTATTCTTCAAGGCTCATGGAGTGATCCATGACCACAGCTCCCTTCAGTTTACGCAAACCATATTCACCCATCTGGCTGGTCCATCCGGAGAATGGATGCAGCTTGTTGGCCTGATAACCGCCTGCTGACTTATATGCGGGAATAAGGAAAGCTTCATCCAACAAGAATTTCTCGGCCGCTGCAAATGCTTCATAGCGAGCAGGCAAATCGTTCACTATAGTATTTGCCTCAAGCGCCATTTTTTCAAATGTGCCATACCCCAGCGCTTCATCGTAATACTCCGTTGCGAGATAAATGCTGCCCCAATTCTTACCGATGCTTGAAACAAGAAGAGGATCAAACGCGCTCATCGGATCTGCATAGTCTGCACCCCAACCAAGTTCAATCATCGACCACTTGCCGGGATTGCGCACTTCTGCATTAAAGCTGCTTCCGGAGTATCCGATCAGAATAATATCAATGAAGTCCGTACCCAGCACGCCCTCCATCTGTTGCTCAACAACCTGAACGCGCTTTGTCGTTGCATTGTTGCTGACATTGTACGGCATTGTAATTTGAATCGGGAAAGTAACCTTTCCGGTAAGTTCTGCAATGGCTGCTTCCTTGAATTTAATCGCTTCATCCACATTGAAAAGGTTTTCCTGTTTGAAATATTCGTCCAACCCGCTCATTTCAAGATAATCTGTGTCTCCCACCGTCACAAGGCCGGGACGCGTATAGGTATTGAGCACCTTTTCCTGATAGGTATACGCATCCAGCGTCATGGTTGCGGCATAGCGGTCATATGCATAGAACAGCGCCTTGCGGAAGTTGCGGTTGTTGATTGCGGCAAGCCAATCGGACGGTGCATATTCTTCTTCATAGGTTGGGTTGAAATTAAATGCCATCCAGTAGGACATGTTGGTATACTGCGAACGATGGACCTGTTTCCAAAGTTCAGGATCGGCTTTCCACTCTTCGATGATATCCGTGCCGAGCGATACTTTATCTGTTTCTCCGCGCAAATACAGCTCAGGGCCATTTGCGGAAGCTTCTTTGTTGTATTTGTACTTGATCGCCCGAATCGAAATGATGTCCTTGTTCCAGTAATTCTCATTCATTTCAAGCACACGCTGATATTCGGGCTCGAACGTCTTCAGGATGTATGCACCGCAGTAAAGCATCGTATCATTACTGGTGCCGAACTTGTCTCCACATTCTGCAAGAAAATCCGCCTGTGCAGGATACCAAACATTGTTGGACACCATTTTCAAGAAATACGGCACCGGCTGCAGCAATGTATATTCCACCGTATAGTCATCCAAAGCCTTGATTCCCACGGTGGAAAAGTCTGTAGTTTCTCCATCGAAATATGCCTTTGCACCTACGATATTGTTATACCATGTGTTTGCAACCTTTGAAGCATTTGCAGCGTTGAGGATCCATTCTGCAGCAGCAACAAAATCTTTTGCCTTTAACTCTGCATACTCCTCTCCATCCCAAGTATACCACATGATGCCCTGCTTTAAATGGAAAGTATAGACAGTAGCATCATCGGAAACTTCCCAGTCCGTTGCAAGGCAAGGCCGCATGATGCCATATTGGTCATGTTCCACAAGGCTGTCAACGCAAAGGCCGGCAAGCACAGATACCGCAGTCGTTGTTGTACTTAAATAATTCAGTGTGCCCAGTTCAGAGGAATATACTTCTGTATAGGTAGTATATTCTACTGGCTTCTTCGTTTCTTCCGGCGCTTGAGTCTCTGTGTTATCCCCGTTGTTTTGTGACGTTGCGGGATCGTTTCCGCCCGGTTGCTCATCCACGCTTCCCGGTTGCGCACACGCAACGAGCGAAAGTGTCATTACAATCACCAACAACATGCTTAAAAGTTTCTTGTACATAGTTCTCCTCCTCAGATTAATTTGTTTAAAGAAATGACATATGGCCGGCGAAATACTCGCCATGTTTCTTTACCCTCTATACATGCAAAAAACGTGCCAGTTCATACGTTTCGAATTTTTTATTCTATTTTTTCATTTTTAATTTGTTTTTCATTCTATTAATTCATTCAAGACTCAGCATTCTCGCTTTTTTATATGTTTTTGTATCAGCTATACGCTTATGCCAAACAGAAATTATTATGTCTTACTGTCAAAATCACTATTTACATCAAAATAAATTGGATGTTTCATCCTATTTTTCAGAAAATGGGTTCCAGTTGCTTTTTTCAAACGGGCGTATGCGTTCAGCATGCTGGTACATCCGTTCAAATACAGCTCTGCCTTTGGGAGTTAAGGCAGTGCCTCCACGCCCGATTTGTCTTACAATGATCCCTTTCTGTTCCAAAGCTTCCAATTGACGCCGCAGTGTATATTCGCTCACGCAGTTTCCTCGTTCTTTCAGTTTTTGAATCAAAGCCGACCTTCCTAAGGATCCCTTGTATAATATAGAAAGGATGGTGTAATCTAGCTCTGGAAGCATTGCGCTACTTCGTGGCACGCTTACGGCAATATGTTTCGGCAATGGGTTTTCAAATCCACGCATCATTACATAATAATCTGCCGTATTCTGAAGCTCCCGAACGTTGCCAGGCCAATCGTATTGCATAAGAATTTCCGTAATGTTAGCCGGAATATTTGATAATCCTGTAAAATGCTGAAAGAGTGGCAAAATATCCTCCTTGCGTTCCCGCAGTGCAGGAACCAGACACGGAAGCACGCTAAGACGGTAAAACAAGTCGTGCCGGAATGCTCCAGCATCTATTTTTTCTGAAAGGTTCTGATTTGTCGCAGCAATCACGCGCACATTAACATTTAAAACATAATCTCCGCCGACGCGCATAACCTGCTTTTCCTGCAGGACGCGCAGCAAACGTGACTGCAGTGCCACAGGCATATCACCAATTTCATCAAGGAAAATTGTGCCGCCGCTTGCCTGTTCAAACAGGCCCATCTTCCCGCTTTGCCGTGCTCCGGTAAACGCGCCTTTCTCGTAACCAAATAGCTCGCTTTCCAAAAGGCTTTCCGGCAAAGCGGCGCAATTCACAGCAACGAATGGGCTATGATGGCGCGGTGAGCTATTATGGATGGATTGTGCAAGCAACTCCTTGCCGGTGCCGCTCTCACCTTGTATCAGAATGGTTTTATCCGACCTTGCAAAGATTTTCATTTTTTCGATGCATTCTTTCATCGAAGCAGATCGATGAACGATGTCGTCAAACGTGTGCTTCGCCACAAATCCGCTTTTCTTGGAGCGCATAGCTGCGCTTTGCTCAAGACTTCGCAAGTAGGTCACATCTGAGAAGAAATAGAGGCGTTGATGAATGTTTGTGCTAAATTTTATGATGGTGTGATTCACCACAATCTCACGTTCCCCGATATTCAAGGCTATCGCATCATCCTTCATATCCTCAAGTTGCTGCGCTACGGGCTCTGCAAACATGTCTCTCAACGAAAGCGGCGCATTCTCAGTGCTGCAATTGACAATTCGTTCCAGTTTGGGGTTTGTCAGAATAACTTCGCCGCTCGAAAGCGTAAGCAGAAGCCCCTGTTCCATATGCTGCAAAATGCTTTCCATACGCATATTGCCAATCAAAGCATCCTGATACCGCTTTGATGCATTTCCCGGCATAATCACAAGGCTCATATAATGTAAGAGCGCTTCAAACGTTTCTGGAGTATTTGCTCTCAGAATATTGCAGATGCTAAAAGCCGTTGAAATGTCAATATGACGGTTTCCTACATCAATGATTTTCTCAATATAGGGCGGCACGTATGAGGGCTCGCCTGGAGTAATTGCAACGGTAAGCGAAGTGTCACAACAGTCTTCGGAGTAAGGAATGTATGTAAGCCCAGGGATGTTGAGGCTAAGAAGCAGCTTCTGCATCTCCAGCGTACTTTTTAGCGAATCGTTCACCACCAGAACTTTGCTTTGCGGAGGAATTGCAAGAATTTGTTGCAGGCCGCTTTCCCAAATCGTACGGCTGACGCAGAGCATGCGTCCCTTCTCCGCAACCTTGGCTTCCAAATTTCCAATTCGATCTAAACGCGTAAGAAGAAACAAATCGCCTTCCACATGCTCCATCTCCGCCACTTGAGGAGGGAATAGTTTTTCAATTATGACGTTGTCACCTAAAATGAGTCGGACGTCGTCTTCAATGCCGGTAGCAACCCTGTCGTTGCCTGTCACAATCACGATTTTCTTTCGTCTCACTATGCGCTCCTTTTTGTGCATTGGTTTTGCATCCTTTGTGTTAACGTTCTCGGCGTGCGGTTGCTGCCGGCAGGAGTGCCTCCTCTCGATATTTTAATACAGTTCTTCTGGAAATTGTAATCCCTTCCCGGCGCAGCTGATCGGCAATCGCTTGGTCGCTTAAAGGGTTACTCTTTTTTCCTCATGGATCAGCATCCGCATGCGATATACAATCTGCTCTTTTCCCACCATTCGCCCCTCCGCAGTTTCGCGAACCGTGCAATGAACCAAAAAATCCGACAAGGGATACCGTACCTGCGGGCAATATATCTACCTTTCATCACCCGATAAACCGTCGATGGATATACCGAAAGTTCTTGTACCGCAAGTAGATGCAGTGGCTGTTTCCCATTTTTTAAAAACGGGCTCTGTACTTGCATAATAATACGCGCACAACGCAGAAGCATTGTCCTGCGCCGGTCAACGCACTCAATAATCCACCGTGCGGCACGCAGCTTCCCTTGGAAATATTCCCGCTCTTCTGCGCTCAAACATTCGTTTTGCAAAAGTGATGCATAATAGCTGCTCACTGTGTAATTTGGCAAATATTGCTCCGCCGCAATTAAACGTAACTCCCCATTTTTCCCTCATAAACAACTTCAGCATCCAGCAAAATACATCCTATGCCCATCCCGGTTTTGGCGTAAGACATGCTAATTTTTTCTTATCCTGTTCAACCTGCGCGATCCTGACACGGAGTTCTTGCGCAACACATTTAATTTGTCCTTTTCCAAGCTGTTCCATATAGTTCTCTACCAATTGATACATCAGTGTATCTCATTCTCCTTGCCTTCTTAGTTGAAGTGTCAGGCGCTCAGCCAAATTACGTGCTCCCCCATGCGGCATGCAGATCCTCTTCCGAAACGGCCAAGTATCCACGTTCATCCAAGTTTCCCACAGGAAAGCACAGCGCTTGCTCTATTTCGGCTTCAAAATGCAGTGCTGCTATCTGTTCTGAAAGGTATTCTTCCAAGCTCTCCCTATTATCTACGCTGCTCTCCGCCTCCACATGGTCGACCCACTTCATCGCGCCCTTGGGTTCCGGCGCGATTCTTCTTGTCCAAGCAAATTCGTACTCCCGTTCTGACATGTTTGCTTCCAACAGGGGGTTCTCCTGTGGAACCTCACTCATTCCGAAGCGCTCAACTCGAGTATTTTATATAAGATATTAATTTGTTGCCGTTGAATTTGTTTTTGTTCCTCTTGAATTTGCAAGCGCATAAAGTATGACCTTTCCAATGACCAATTAAATATCATTAGCCAACTAGCCTCACGCTGTGTAGTAATCATGTATAAAAGTGCGGAAGTTTCTTTTCTTTCTGCCTTGCTCTCCGTTATTTTCGCATGACGAGCTGTCATACGAAAAGCTCTTCGTTTGTTGTCCTTCTTATATCCGCAAGACTTCCGTGCAAATCGTTTATTGATGATCAATACTAATTTTAGTACATCTCAGTCCTCCAAGCAATATATGATTTGCGGAAATCAAATCTGTTCTGCCAAATATAAAATGAATGGATGCCCTATCACGGCTTGCTTACAATATAAAATTGGAAGTAATCCCCTTAATGAGTTAACTTTTCTTATCGATTCAAGCAATAACCTTGCTTCGTCTGATCTCAGGTTTTAGCTTAACAGACGCTTGCTTTAACTTTCCTCATACTCCAAATTCATCTTGCAAGAAAAACCACCGACTGCATGCCGATGGTTTTTCTTTCTTGTTGTCCGTATACAGGATCTGCGAATTCCTTGCTCACCCCGGGCATTTTGCTGCAGCAAAGCAATTCAATCAACCAAAGAGTCGCACAAGCTTGTATGTGGTTTTAAACGTAAAGCCCTTCCGGCACAGCATCGGATTCAATTACTCCAGCCGCCTTGAGCACGCGCGCAATCTCCTCCGCCTGTCCCTTTGAGGGCATTGTAAGCGGAAGACGTACCTTACCGACATTGTATCCCATCAGATTAAGCGCAACCTTTGTCGGCACAGGGTTGGAAGCAATGAACATTACATCCAGTACAGGGAACCATTTCCTGTGCATAGCAGCCGCATCCTCAGTGCGATGTTCATCGAATGCCTTCATCATGTCACGCAGCTGTACAGGAATGACTTGCGCGCAAACGCTGATAAGGCCGTAAACACCAATCGCCATCGCAGGAATGAGGAGGTTGTCGTCGCCAGTATAAACATGGAATTGTTCAGGCACGGTGCGAAGAAGCTGCGTCAGATTATCCATGTTTCCCGCAGCGTCTTTCATACCGACGATGTTGGGCACTTGAGCAAGGCGGGCAACGGTAGCAGGTTGGATGGATACGCCTGTTCTGCCCGGCACATTGTAAAGAAGCACAGGCAGAGCGGTGGATTCTGCAATGCTCTTGAAATGCTGATACAGGCCTTCCTGATTCGGCTTGTTATAATAAGGCGATACAAGGAGCACTCCATCAGCGCCGGCTTCTTCAATTGCTTTCGTAGTAGCGATGCTGTTTTCAGTGTTGTTCGTTCCCGTGCCGACGATGATAGGTACTTCGTTCCCGAATTCCTTCTTCATGAAGCGGGTAAGCGCAATGCGTTCTTCAAGTTTCATCGTTGCAGATTCGCCGCCGGTAGCAGCAACGATAAGCCCCTCTACACCACCATCAATCATGTGCCGTGCAACCTTGCGCATAGAATCATAGTTGATTGTCAAATCCTCGTGAAACGGTGTGATGATTACGCTAAGATATCTTCCGAATTCCTTCATTGTTATTTTTGATCTCCTTTCTGTTACTTGTCAAAACGGGTATAAACATATTCCGGCAGAGAATCATACGGACGCTCGCCTGCGACCATCTCTGCAACATAGTCCGAAAGCACAGGATTGTGTGCAAAGGCACTGTGTGCAAGGTGGAACCAGAAGTTGTCGATCTTGCCCGTTGGCCCAATAATGGGAAACTTATCTTCCGGCTTGCAGCGTATACCGGTGTAAGAGCGGATAATGTTGATGTTCTGAAGCGCTGGAAAATCGCGCACCGCATCTTTTGCAGCCCATTGGAGGCCACGAATATACATCCTCCTGTCAATGCAGTCCATCGGCACTTTGTCCGCAATGAAGCCGAAGATGATATTTCCAGAAACAGTCTGCCTTGCGCCTACGATAACATTGTTGAGGATTTTCGGCATTTTTTCGGACACCAAGCAGAAGCCGCGCTCCGGCTTTACATGTGCATCCAAGCCGACCATTTCACCGATCTTACGGCTGTAAATGCCTGCCGCGCAAATGACGAGGCCGGGCTTTACGGTTCCCTTGTTGGTGACGATCTCCTCAATGTGGTTCCCCTTCACAACAAAGTTTTCAACCTTCGTATAAGTGCTGACTTCAGCGCCAAGACGCTTTGCCGCCTGAATGTAAGCATTTACGAGCAGGAAGGGGTTCAAATGTCCTTCGTAGGGAGAAACAATTGCTCCCAGAATGTCATGTCTTAAAATGGGCTCGATCTCCTGAACTTCCTTCTGGGAGACGATCCGCACATCAGGATGTCCAAGGCTGTGTGCCACTTGGATGGTTTTCTCGGCAGCGCGCACTTCTTCTTCGGTATATAGGGGCTCGACGCCGCCTGTGATCGTAAGCTCAAAATCTGCGCCCAACTCTTCCGCAAGCGTCATATAGCGATTGTAGCCATCCCACGCAAGCTTTCCGTAATGCAGTGGGGTTTTGTCCGTCGGCCACAGCCATGCCGCGGTGGAGCTGGAAGTGCCGCTGCAGATCTCGTTCTGTTCAAGCACCAACACTTCTTTTCCGTGCTTCGCAAGAAAATAGGCTAAACTTGCGCCCATGATACCGGCGCCAATAACAACGACTTCAGCCTGTTTTTTCATTTTATTCCTCCTCGTCTTCCCCACGCAGAGCACCAAGTTTCACTACGCGGACAGGGGGTCTGACGCCAGGATACTCGAGTTCGCCCACAGGCTTTCCCGTTTCCTGTGCTACGATGTTTTCCACAAGGCACCGGCATGTGCGGCCCTGGCAAAGCCCTTTTCCGGCACGCGTCACACGCTTTACGCCATCCACGCTGGATGCGCCGCAGCGGCATGCATTGCGTATTTCTCCTTCAGTTACTTCTTCACAACGGCAGATAATCACATCGTCTTTATTCATGAACAGCTCTCCTTTCAATACCGAAAGCTTCTGGCCTGATCCATATATTCCTTTGGAATACGCATCGTAACAACAGCGGTGCTATTGAAGGATGCAGGGTTAAGAACCCTGTGTATTTCACCTCTGCAAATAACTTGTCCATCGCGGTTCATGACATCAACCGCCTGGCCCTTTTGCGGCAAGGGAAGGAACTCATATGGGATCGATACCAAGCCCTCTGTCTCCGAAAACGTGCCGTCAAGCACAAATATCGCTTGTCCTGGGCAGGTCGCAATGCACAAGCCGCAACCGGTGCAACGTGAAGCATCCAACTTCGGAGTAGAATTGATGGTGCCGCCGCTAAAGGTGATCGCATGCTGCTTGCAGCAAGTTTGGCACGGATTGCAGGGAATTTCCTCAAAACATTCGATTACAGCAACCGGATGCTCCATATATACTTTTTTTACTTCGCTGCAAGCCATTCTTCATACCTCCTGACGATAATGCCCTTATTGTCCCGGCGTGCTTCTCCATGGATGCCGGAACGCAGTTGGTTGATACGTTCATTGATCTCTTTCCTACGCACTTCAGCAGCATCGGCGTTCAAGGCACCAATGGCTTCTGCGATGGAGCAGCCGGCGAGTCTGCCGGATTCCATGGCGGTGCTTGCTTCTTCTATTCCGGATACATCGCCCGCAACATAAATGTTCTCGTCGGTCGTCCGCATGTCTTTGCCATGCAACGGCACAAAGCCGCCGAGCTTCGGGATGTGCGTAAGCTGCACGCCAGCCATTTTTGCAAGTTCAACGCTGGGGGTGAGGCCAACCGCAAGGCACACAGTATCTGCATCCAGCTCTTTCTCGGTGCCGGGAACGGGCACGAAGCCGGGTCCGATTTCCTGTATCACAACCTTCTCAACCTGATCTGTTCCAATGGCTTCCTTAATGGTATGCGATGTGTAAATCGGCACCCCATAACGCTTAACTTTGTTTGCATGGACGGAGTAGCCATTCACCTTAGGCAGCGCTTCAACAATGGCAACGACTTGCCCTCCCGCCTGCATGATCTGATAAGAAACGACAAGTCCAACGTTTCCGGAACCAATCATGACAAACTTTTGCCCGGGAAGCACGCGGTTGATGTTCACCATCGTCTGTGCGGCACCCGCTCCCATCACGCCTGGAAGATCCCAGCCGGGAAATGCCAGCGGTTTTTCGCTTGCACCTGTAGCGATCAGGATCTTGTCCGCCTTTACCGTATGCGTCTGATCATTGCAGACGATGCCCAGTTCGTTGTCAGGGAAGAGCCCGTATACAACGGTATTGAGCTTAATTTCGACACCTGCATCAAGACATTTCTGAAGCAGTTCTTCGCCGAGATGATATCCACGCACGCCTGCTCCGTGATGGCTGGAGCCAAAGAACTTATGGATCTGCTTAAAAAGCTGGCCACCCGGACGGTCGTTCTCATCAAATACCGTTACTTTGCCGCCTGCTGAAGCGATCTCCAATGCTGCAGACAAGCCTGCCGGACCTGCGCCTATGACCGCGACTTGCGTATGGTATGTCATTTTATTCCTCCCCACTCTCCAAGGCCATCTTGGGTTTCAATTTTCATGCCTTCTCTGACGCGCGTAACACATGTACGTACATTTGGGATGCCGTCCACCGTCAATGCACAGTCGGTGCACCTGCCAATCGCACAGAATATACCGCGCGGATGGTGCAGGATCGGCGTTTTGCGGAAAGCGCGTATGCCGTTGGCCATAAGAGCGGCAGCAATAGGTTCACCTTCAAGCGCTTCCATTGGCTGACCGTTAACGGTAATTGTAACCGATTTTTTGTCGGCGCCGTAATCGCCTAAAATAGGATGTTTGCTTACTCGCATAAATAATGTATCCTCCTTTGGATCTACTGCTTCTGCTTTTCAGCACGTGACACTTCGTCAAGTGCTGAAAAGCTAGTAAGTTAGCAAAATATTGCTTTGCTTAGAACGGTCCGTAGCCCGACAATACCGCATATGCCAGAACGATGCAGATCCAGATGGACCAGAGCGCAACCAACGGCAGCGCAAACTTGAACCATTTCTTGAAGTCAAGCTTGGCCAGGCCCAAAGCCGCCATAACAACGGTATGTGTTGGGGTAATCATATTCCAGAAACCATCGCCCGCTTCAAAAGCAATAACGGCAGTTTGGCGAGAGACACCAATCAGGTCGCTTAGGCCTGACATGATTGGCATGACCGCCACCGCCTGACCCGAAGAAGACGGAATCAGGAAGTTAATGAATCCCTGCGCAATATACATGCCCCAGGCAGCGAGCACGCCGGAAACCTTAGAAAGCGGGACAGACAGTGCATAGATGATTGTATCCATGATCTGACCTTCGGTTGCAATGACCAGAATCATACGGGACATACCCATCAGGATCGCCGTGCCTGCCATTTCCTTTGCGCCCTCAATAAAGTCAAGCGCCCAGTCTTCGAACTTGCCCTTATGCATGATCATGCCCACGATAAGCGACATGCCCATAAACAGAGCGGATATTTCGGCAAAATACCAGCCGAACTTCATAACGCCGAATACGAGAGCAACAATGGTCAGACCCAGAATAGAGAGGATGATTTTGCGCTGTACCGTAAATTCAAGTTCAAAAGCTTCTGCATGGGCGGCCTGCTCAAGGAGTTCTTTTTCGTCTACCACCGCAGCAGCCTTGGATTTACGTAGCTTAATGCAGTAGCGAATCGTATGAATGATAGCAATAGCCAGTGCGCCGACCATCAGGACAACGCGCAGACCCAAGCCGGAGAACGTGGGAAGCTCGCAAATGCCCTGCGCGATACCGGTGTTAAAGGGATTCAACGGGCCTGCCGAATAGCCGCAATAAACACCGATCAGAACAATGCTGACACCTACTACGCTGTCGAAGCCCATGGCTGTGGCTGCAGCGGTCAGAATCACGATAAACGGAAGGACTTCCTCAGCCATGCCGAATGTCGCGCCGCCAACGCTGAACAACGTCATCAGTATGGCGATAAGCCAAAACTCGCGTCCCTTGAACCGCTTGATCAGCTTTCCTAGGCCAGCGTTGATCGCGCCGCTCTTCTGTACAACATAGAATGCGCCGCCTGTAGCGAACAGGAAGGCGATCAGTTCGCCTGCCTCAACCGTGCCGTTAAAGAATGCGGAAAACAGGTCGCCGATGCCAACCGGAGTTTGCTCGACCTGCTCATATGTGCCGGCAACAACGAGCGTCCTGTTGTTTGCCTCATCGAACTGGCGTTCAAAGGTACCGGCCGGAATGATATAAGTTAAAACCGCTACGATAAGCGCAACAATCAGCAAAAGTGCCGGCGTATTCGGGATATGGATGCCTTTTTTCTTTCCGAGCGGAATTCCATCGTTTGATTTACTCATAGTATCTCCCCTTTCAGAATAATTGCAATTTCATTGTCAACTTTGGGAAAAGTGGGTACCCTGGGTGTCAGAGCGTTGGATTTTGCCTACTTCTGTTTGTTTGGTTTTACTGTTGGTAATGCGTTGTTTCTCATCGGTAATGATTATGATAATACACAAAACCTCGATTATGTCAATAGCTTTTATAAAAAACGTATTAAAAAGTTGTGCATCTTGACTTTTTTTGGTTTTTGTTTTACCATTATTAAAATAAAAGGGGTGTACCTATGAATAAAGCAGATAATCCCAAAATGATAGGCTCAGTGCTAAAAACTGTGGAAGTTCTCAACCTTTTGGGAAATTCAGAAACCGGGCTGGGCGCCACAGAAATCGGAACAGCGCTCGGATATGGTGCCAGTGCTGTCTATCATCTTCTAAACACATTAAAGCATTGTCATTATGTTGTGCAAGATGAACGCACAAAAAAATACTACATTGGCCATGGGCTGTTCTGTCTGTGTGCTACCGCCAAACGACATAACAAGATTTCCAACATTGCGCAGCCTTACTTGGAACATTTGGTTGACGTTTTTGGGGAAACCTCCAATTTGACAATACTGGATGGAACCGATGTGGTTTATGTTGGGCAGGCGGAAAGCACAAACTTATTGAAGATGTTCACGCAGATGGGAGCTCGCGTGCCCTTCTATTGCACTGGCGGCGGTAAAGCCATGGTAGCACATCTTCCGGAAAAACGGATCGAAGAAATACTCACCAACACAGTTTTTCGCCGCTTTACTGACCATACAATCAATGATGGTGAGGTTTTGAAGAGAGAACTGAAGTCCATTAGAATCCAAGGCTACGCCTTTGATAATGAAGAACGCGAGGACGGTGTTACCTGCATTGCCGCCCCGGTTTTCGACGCTTACGGCATCCCGGTTGCAGCAGTCAGCATCTCGGGCCCCACGCGTCGGCTGAGGGACAAGCAGTTCCATTCCATTATTGATGAACTGCAGCGTTGCACACGAAAAATATCTGAAGCATTGGGGTATGTCAGCAGCGGCATGCCATCCGTTTGACTCCGTTGGCTTGGGTCAGCCAGTTCATACCGGTTTTCTGCCCTTGTGCCGCAGCCCACTTTCACAGTTTCCTGCCTGCCTTTACCAATTTTATAAGCTTATTCGGACGAAAAAAGAGCTTGCTCATCAGCCGTTTTCTCTGAATGAGCTTTTTTGCTGCTTCAATTCGTGATTTGCCGATTGACATATGCTCCGCGAGCATGGTACACTAAGCCTGCGTTGTTACACATTGGTAAATCATATTTTGTCATTAGTAAAAGGAGAAGAATTGTGGAAACAAAAAAGATGGTAATGATTCCGGGCCCAACTCCTGTGGTGAAATCAATACAGGATGAGATGGGCCGGGAGATTCAGGCTTTCGGCGATCCGCGCTTCGTAAAGGATTATAAAAAGCTCATTGACGGTCTTGGCGTGCTGCTCAACTGCTCGGGGCAATGTTTCCCGCTTGCAGGTACAGGCACACTGGCCATGGAGATGGCTGTTTCCAACGTTACCAAGAAAGGTGACAATATTCTTATTGTAAGCCACGGCTACTTTGGTGACCGCTTTGTTGAGATCGCAGAACGTAAAGGGCTCAATGTTGACGTTATGCGCAGCGAATGGGGTAAGATCGTACCGGTAAAAGATATCGAAGCCAAGCTTAAGGAAAAGCCCTATGCCGCAATTACCGTTTCTCATGTTGATACCGCTACCGGCGTGCTTTCCCCGATTGCCGAGATCGGTGAAATGATGAAGCAGTTTAAGGACACCATATTTATTGTTGATGGGGTCGCCGCCACCGGCGGAGAGTTTGCGGATGTTGACGGCATGAACATTGACATTCTCTTTACCGGCTCGCAGAAGGCCTTTGGCGTATGTCCCGGCATGTTCCTGCTCTGGGCCAGCAAAAAGGCGCTTGCCCGCCGCAAGGAACTCGGCACCATCCCAGAGTACTACGTTGACTTTGAAAAGTGGCTGCCCATCATGGAAAACCCGGCAAAATATTTTGCTACCCCGGCTGTGAATCTTGTTTGGGCGATGTTGGAAGCAACATCCATCATTGAAAAAGAGGGCTACAAGGCTCGGGCTGCGCGACACAGAAAGAACGCCGATGCCATGCAGAAGGCTCTTACCAGCCTTGGTTTCACCGTGCTTGCCGACGAAGCGCACCGTGCCTCAACGCTTTCAAATCTCGTATATCCCGCGGGTCTTGATGATGCTAAGTTCCGGAACACGCTTTATGAAGAGGGCATCACCGTTGCCGGAGGTCTGGGGCCATATGCAGGAAAAATGTTCCGGCTTGGCCACATGGGAAACATTGATATCAATGATGAAGTGGCCGTGCTCGGCGTTATTGAGCGTGCGCTGATTCACTGTGGCATTGCCGTTGAACCCGGCCGTTCGATCGGCATCTATCTCAAGGACATGATGGCCTGATCGAAACCCTGTTTTAACGAGCGCGGCTGCAATATTGCAGCCGCGCAAAAGTTTGGTTCTCGTTATTCCTGTGTACCGTTTTCGTTTAAATCCAGCCCCTTTTTCTTGAGGAATATGCGGTAATCTTCCGCTGTCATCACGGTGTCCTCGTTGCTCGGATAATAACACCCAAACCAATATTGATATGCCGTAAGGCATCCCTTTTCATGCACGCGCGCCATTGCGTTTTCTGCAAACTCCGTGCCATATTGCCGCAGAAGCATTTTTTTCAACTGTGCGCAGCGGGCATCGTTTGCAACGAACTGGGGCGTCCCGCACTTTGCAAGATGGTGTGGATACAGTTCTTCCATCCCCATATCATGATACGTTTCCCGATGCACAATTACATCGTACGAATACTTGCGGGAGCGTTGGCCGTTTGAGCGCGGGTATCCCAGCGTAAGCATAAAAGCGGGCACCACATGCTCCGGCAATTTCAAAAGTTCCGACACTTCATTCGCCCGATCCACCACGTTTCCATTATAGCAACTGCGTAATCCCTCCGCCTCTGCCGCAAGCACAAGGGTTTGTGCACTGATGGAAGCATCCACAATCCCCATCCAAAGCGTGCATATGGCATAATCCTGCCCGTATGGTGCGCCTTCATATTCAGCAATTCTGCGCATCCGCCGTCCATCGATGCAAAACATCAGGTTAACCGGCGCATGGGCAATGAACCGCTGATTCCGTGAAATACGCGCAAGCGCTTCCTTTTTTTTCGGCTCTGCAATCTCTATGATGGAGATCCGTTGAAACCCGCCTGCACTCGGCGCGGAGCAGGCTGCGTCATAGAGCCGTGCCATCACCTCTTCAGGGATTGGATCGGGTTTGAAAGACCGGCAGGTACGCCGGTCTTTCAAGAGCTTGTAAAAATTGATTCGCTCAGCCATTTTCATATCCTTTCGGCAATGCAACGGATTTCAGTACATGCAGCCCGTTCCGATAGCCCATAGAAATGATATGTTCGCAATAGCGTATGCCATTGCGGAGCGGTTCAATGACCATAATGGGGCAGTTCCGTGCCTGCAGCTTTTCACGGAGTGAATCGATCATGCAGTGCATGGCGGTACAGCCCAAGCATACCGCCCCCGCCCGCTCGGTTTCATACAGCGCGCAGCACACATCTGCAACGCGCTCTGCCAAGGCTTCCGGATCGCTCTGCAGCTCCAAAACCCCTAACTCAACCGGCACAATTGCCGCGATGCGCTCAGAAATCCCCAGCATTCTTGCCTTGCGTTCTTCGCTCAAAATTCCAAAACGGTCCGTTGTAATTATGGCAACCCGTTCGGCAAGGGAAAGCGCCGTCATCATTGCCGGAACATAGCCGCCGAACACGGGGACAGAAAGCAGTTCGCGGCATTCATATACCCCTGGGTCATCAAAGCAATTGACGAATACGCCGTCAAACCCATCCCGTTCTGCCTGAATCGCTGACGCGATGATCTGAGGCTTGTTAAATGCCGCGTGCAGATCGCATTCCACGGATGGAAACCCTTTTGACATGTGCGCAAAGTCGATCTCCGTGTCCGGACGCAGGCTCTCCCGGATGTACTGCTCGTTTGTCCTCAGCCGGTCGGAATTTTTTACAACCGCGTCAATGATTTTAATCCTCATGTTATTTTCCCATTGGCTTCCAGTCCACATCGTACCCAAAGCTGCGTGGGCCAAAAACCTCAAGCCCTTTTTCAGTGGTCCATTCCGCGGGTGCGGGCAGGATAATGACCGAAACAGATTCCCCCTCCTGAGCAAATGGGTTCAGCTGCGGTTCCTTCGCATCGTCGTTGAATACGCAGATGAGATCCGGCACGGTGATATAATATTCCCCGTTTTTCCAGAGAATGATATTCTCGTTTTGGTACCAGATTTTGTATTCATTGCCTGCAAATTCACCGCTGCCATCGATGGTCATAGTACCCACGGTGTAGCCTTCCTCTGTTCCCCAGTCGTTTCTGCGAACCTTTCCGCGCAGCGCTACGAAGCCCTCCCCCGCCTTTGCAACGGCTTCTGCATAATCCTGTCCTGCCGCAAGCGCGGAGCGATAGGCATGCCCAATCTGTTGGGTGTAGGAAATTGCACCGCGGATGACGGACTTTCCGATTACCTCAGCAGTGTTTGCATGATCGCATACCGCGGTGGTATTCTGGCTTGCAACTGCAAACGCGCGCACGATCGCTTCTGCGCGATAGTCGTTCACAACATCCTTTACAATGAGGCTTTCACCGAACTTGTTCACAACGGACATGGGCGTAATCGGCACATCATGAAGATAGAAGGTAGAATGCTGCAAACAGGGAACCGAGCGGCCAGCCGGGTCGCCATCCACAAGAACCTTATCCGCCATAGCGGCGCAGAAAAGCGCTTTCGCAGTGTTTCCGGCGCCGATTTCTGTGGAAATCACAGCCTTGACCGGCTTTCCCAGATACGCTTCCATGTTTTCAAGCGCCTTGATATGATAGGTGTCCTCGTATACCGGCAGGCCCTCATACTTTTTGCGTTCTTCCTCACTCAAAGGGGAGATTGCGCCGCAGGAATATGGGCAAACGACGATATCCTCCGCTTCAAGCTCATCAAAAGAAGCAAGTTTAAAGGTTTTTCCTTTGCTGATCGCAAGGTCGATAAACTCAATTCCCTTCGTAAGGCTTCCGCCGCCGCCTGTACCCAGAATGGCGCCACCGTAAAGGATATCCATAATGTCTTCTCTGTTCAGAACTTTCATAAATGCTCCTCTCTCCGTTGCGCTGCCACATGGCAGCTGTAATCTTTTTTGGTTCAGGCAGTCAGGAAACAACCGCCTTCAAAAGCGCGGGCAGTACCACCCGCGGCACGAACACCTGCTTGCCGGATGCAGCTTGAATCAACTCGCCCAGCTCTTCCGTGAACCCCATGCAATCCGCCATCAGCATGTCTACATCGCTATCGCGAAACGAGGCTGCAACCGCTTCAATTTCCTCCCTTGGGCCATATGGGGATGCCGCACAGATGCGCGGAGAAAACTCGCTGTAATACGCCATGGAAGCTTCAATTTGTCCAGGTTTCGGCACAATTGCCCCCAGCCGCTTTACGCCCATTGCCCGAAACAGCGAAAAGAGAATTTTCTCTGGAATAAAAACGGGCATACGCATCTCCGGAATGTCAAAATGGCCGGTGCATAAAATCAATGCTGCGGCGGACCCACTTTGCTCTGCTTCCAGCAGGCGTTCGTTTACAAGGCGAATCGCGTTGCGCTCAGCAAGGCGCACCTCCCGCCCCGTGCGCAGCGAGGTGACGATAAACAGCTCGCCGCCTTCGGGGGCAAGCGTCTCCGTTTCCGCCTCACTCATTCCGTCCAGAATACCACGCAGTTCCACATCGCAGGCCTGTGCAAGCATACGATAGACATCGTGCGTTTGAGGGTCAACAGGGCTTTGCCCCATTGTGACAACCGTTATCTTTTTCCGCATGTATTCTCTCCTTGCCGCTCGGTAAAATGGATGCAGGAAACATAATGTGCCTCATTCAGATAAACCGGCTCTGGAGTCCAGCTTTTACAGGCTTCGCATGCTTCTGCACAGCGGGTATGGAATGCGCAGCCTGAAGGCGGGTTGATCGGGCTTGGAATTGCGCCTTCCAGCGTGGTCAGCTGATCCATTCCCAGCTTCTCAAACTTGGGGATGGCGTTGAACAACGCCTTGGTATATGGATGCTGCGGGTTGCGAAACACCTCTGCCGCAGGGCCGAACTCCGCAATTTTCCCAAGATACATCACAGCAATTTTATTGGCCATTTGGCTCACGACGCCAAGGTCATGTGAGATCAGGATATTCGTGAGTTGGAATTTTTTCTTTAGTTCCCGCAGCAGCTCCAATATCTGCGCCTGAGAAAACACATCGATGGACGAGGTCGGTTCATCCAACACCACCAGTTTGGGGTTAGATGCAAGCGAGCGGGCGATTGCAATGCGCTGCCGTTCACCGCCGGAGAATTCGTGCGGATATTTGTATGCATCATCCCGGCTAAGGCCTACCATCTCCAACAATTGCCCAACGCGCGCAAGGCGTTCCTGCCCGCGCAGTTTCTCGTATGCGTCCAACGGCTCAGCCACGATCTCTTTCACAAGCCAACGTGGATTCAGAGACCAGTACGGGTCTTGGAACACAATCTGCACATTCTTTTTAAATGCATTGCGGTTTTTGCGTTCATCCGAAAACACATCCTTGCCGTCAAAATACACCTTTCCGGCCGTTGGATCATAAAGGTTCAGGATCGTATTAACCAATGTGGATTTTCCGCATCCACTTTCGCCAACAATGCCCAACACCTCACCTTTGTTCAGGGTGAAGCTTACGTCATCCACGGCCTTGAGGCTCAGCTTTTTATTCTTTTTCTTAACGTCAAAATATTTTTTAAGGTGCTCTACACGCAGCAGCTCCTCGCCCGTTTCGGCCTCCGCAGCGGGGGCGGAATGCAGCCGTGCGGCCTCCACCAGCATGCGCGTATATGCCTGTTCCGGCGCATGGATGATTCGCTCCGTTTCACCTTCCTCGATGATACGTCCTTCATGAAGGATGCCGATTCTGTCACAGAACGCGGAAACAAGGCTCATGTTGTTGGCAATAAAGAGCACCGTAATGCCCAATGTTTCCTGCAGCTCTTTCAGCAGCTTGAGGATGCTCGCCTGGATGGTTACGTCAAGATTGCGCGTGGGTTCGTCCGCAATAAGGAACTCTGCGCCGCAGCAAAGGGCAAGCGCGATGATGATGCGCTGCCGTTGGCCGCCGGAAAGCTGGTGCGGATACTTTTTCAGCGTGCTCTCCGCATCCACCAACTTCACCAAGTCCAACACCTTATACGCATACGCAAGCGCTTCCTTGCCGGTAAGCCCCCGGTTCGTGCGGATAACATCGTCCAACATCTGACCAACGGTAAATACGGGGTTCAGGCAGGACATAGGGTCCTGGAAGATCATCGCAATCTTTTTGCCTCGCACGCTTGCCTGCATCCTGCGTTGGCTGTAGCTAAGGATGTCCTCCCCATCCAACAGGATTGAGCCCTTTGTGATTTCGCCGGGCGGGCATTGCAGCAGTTTCAGGATCGTAAGCGCAAGGACGGTTTTTCCCTGCCCGCTTTCGCCGACAATTCCGTATGTCGTGCCCTTTTCAATGGCGATATGGTCGATGTTCAGAACTTCCTTAATGCCTTCGGCCGTCTTATGCCTGACCTGCAGGCCATTCACTTCAAAATAGCTCACGGATGCCCCTCCTCATTTCTTACGCGTTTTGGGGTCAAGGATCTCGCGCACGCCATCGCCCAGCAAATTGAATGCGAGCACTGTTATGAAGATGGCGATACCCGGGAACACGCTATACCACCAAATGTCCGGGAAATAGTTACGCGAGGTGCTGATCATCAGGCCCCATTCCGGCGAGGGCGCCTGCGCGCCAAGGCCGAGATAGCTCAGGGATGCAATGGTAAGAATCACACCGCCCATATCCATGGACGCCTGTACCACCACGGGCGAGATCGTGTTGGGGATAATATGTTTGGCAACAATCTTCCACTTGGGCGTGCCAATCGTCTCCGCAGCCTGAATGAATTTGCGTTCTTTCAGCGAGATTGCCTGCCCGCGCACAATGCGCGTATACCAAGGCCACCATGCAAGCGCGATGGCAAGAATCGCATTGTTCAGGCTTGGCCCCAACATGGACACAAGCAAGATTGCCAAGAGCATCGGCGGAAAACTTAGGAAAATATCCGTGATGCGCATGATTACCTCGTCCACCGCGCCGCCAAATGTGCCTGCGACTGCGCCAAGCGGCACGCCAATAATCAATGATAGGGCTACTGCAAGCACAGCCGTACTGAGGGAGATTCTCGTTCCGTACAGGACGCGGCTGAACACATCGCGTCCAAGCTCATCCGTTCCGAACAGGTGCGCTGACGAAGGTGGCTGAAATTTTTCCGAAAGGTTCGTTTTATCCGCAATGTCCTGCGGGTAAGGAACGATCGCAGGCGCAAGCAGAGCAAGGATCAAAATCAGGATCAGCACAATGACCGCCGCCATGGTGAGCGCGTTCCTGCGCAGCATGAAAATCATGTCCCGCAGCTCTTTAAGTTTCGGCCGAAGAATGTCTTTCATTTTTTGATTCATGTTGCCCTCCTTACAGCCGGATGCGCGGGTCAAGCGCAATAATGATATCCGCAATCAGGTTAAGGATTACGTAGAAAATTGCGGAGATAATTGCAATGCCCATGATCGCCGGATAATCCAGCGTCGTAACCGATTTGCTGACGTAGCTTCCCAATCCCGGCCAACTGAAAATAGTTTCCGTCAGGAATGTATTGGTCAGCGAATAGCCCATGGACAATGCAACCACCGTTGCAGTAGCGCCCAAAGAATTTTTCAGCGCATAGCGCCAAAGCACCTTGCCCTCCCGAATGCCATAGGATTTTGAAGCAGTGATGTAGTCCTCATTGAGGATTTCAAGCAGCGCGGAGCGCGTCATACGCGCGACAAGGCCAATTGGATAAAGCGCAATGGTAAAGCCGGGCATAATGATATGCACAAAAGCATCTCCCAAGAGTTCCCAGGAGCCGGTCAGAATGCAGTCGATAATAAGCATGCCTGTAACGTTTGGTATTTCGTAAAGCAGCGATGCGTTGATGCTCATGCGCCCGCCAAGCGGAAGCCAGTTGAGGATGCGGTAAAAGACCAGCTGAAACACCATTGCCACCCAGAATGTTGGCAGTGAAACCGCGCCGATTGAGAAGAAGCGGGTGGCATGATCCAGCATTTTCCCGTTTTTCTTCGCGGAATAAATTCCCATTGGGATGCCCACAAACAGTGCAAACAGGAAGCCTACCAGCACCAGTTCCATCGTTGCGGGGAAATAGCTCGCAAGTTCCTTTGTAATGAGTTCCTTCGTGCGCAGCGAACGTCCAAGATCGCCCGAAAGAAGATCCTTCAAATAGTTCACATACTGCGTTGCCAACGGCTTATCCAGCCCAAGCTCGGCAATGGCCTGCTGCCGCTGTTCTTCCGTTGCACGTTCGCCAGCCCATTTGCCGGCTACATCCGAAGGGACGACGCGCGTAATGAAGAACGTAATGGTGACTACGCCCAGCAGCACAATGAGGCCGTTCAGCAGTCGTTTTATAATATATTTTCCCATAGGTTCAGCGTTCTCCTTTGTCATACAGGGGGAGCGGCAGCTCCCCCTGCCGATGTGCGTTATACCCGGGAAACGGGCAACTTACTTATGTGTAATGTTGAAATAAAGCGTGGAGTTAGGATACGCCGGATTATAGTAGAAGCCGTCGCTCTCCGTGGAAACTGCATAAGTGATGACCTGATCGTAAACCGGGATCATGTGCGCACCGTCCAGAACGCCCATCTGCACCTCTTTATACAGCGTTTCCGCACTGGCACGGTCCGTTGCGGTCAGCTGCATCGCTTCTTCAATCTTCGCGTCCCACTCAGCGTTTTTGATATAGCTCAGGTTAAACACGGGGCTCTCCTCAGAGTGCACCATGCTCTGGAACCAACTGGAAGGATCGGCATAATCCGGCCACCAGATCATAACGAAGATATCCTGCCTGTCCTCCGGGCGCGTAGCGCGTGCATGTTCAATGTGGGCATCCCAGCCGCGCTCACGGATTTCCATATTAATGCCAAGTTCTTTAAGATAGGTCTGCCAGAGCTGTGCGAAATCCTTGTATTCGGTATAGCCGGACTGGATGGCAAACTCCAGATTCACAGCGCTTACATCCACACCCGAATTCGCAAGGCATTCCCTGGCCTTATCCATGTTAAATTCGTATTGCGTGCAGTTTTCGTCATGTCCCCAAAGGCCGGGCGTTACAAGGCCGCGGGAAAGCTGCCCACGGTTTTCCAGCACACCGTCGATCACTTCTTGATAAGGGAACGAATATGCAAGCGCCTTGCGGAATTCCTCGTTGTTGCAAGGTTCCTTTTCCGTGTTGAAGAAAAGCAGGATGTTGTTATAAGTATTCACATATTTCACATCAACCTTTTCGTTCGCCTTTAGTGCGGAAATATCCGTCGTGGAAAAATTGTAAGCGATCTGAGCATCGCCTGTCTCAAGGAGCTGGCGGCGCGTGCTGCTTTCCACGTGCTTCTTAATAACAACCGTTTTATAGGAGCTTTCCTTCCATTCCTGCCAATATCCATCGTATGCGGAAAGGATTACCTGATCGCCGGTCACAAGGCTTTTTACGGTATACGGGCCAGAGCCGCCATCGTTTCCTTCTTCGTTGTTGAACCAGTCGCTCTCCTGATCGCATGCGCTTTCCGACATGATATAAGCCGCATAAGCAGCCGAAGTGATTAGATCCACCGATGTGGACGCGGAGCAAGTGAACCGAACCACATAATCGCTTACCACCTCAATAGTTTCGACATTGGCCCAAATATAAGCGGCTCCTTTGCCCAACCCTATCGTGCGCTCAATAGACTTTTTAACCGCATTTGCGTTCATTTTTGTGCCGTCATGGAAGGTCACGTCCTCACGCAGGGTGAAGTCCCACACCGTGCCGTCATCACTGTGTGTCCAGGAAGTAGCGAGGCAGGGCTCCACCTCGCCTGTCTGATCGTTATAGCGGGTTAATGTTTCATACACATTTTGGAGGACGCATACGCCGTTGGAGTTTTCCACACTGGGGTCCAACGTCAGGTAAGGTTCCGAGCCGCAGGCATAGTAGAGAATTGCGTCCGAGGTAGTGCCGCCGCCCTGCCCGCAGCCTGCAAAAAGCGAAGCCGCCAGAAGAATGGTAAGCATCAGTACTAGGCTTTTTTTCATGGTTTCCTCCTAAAGTATGGTTTATTTGAGCGCTGTGCCGCAGTGCAAGCGGTGACAGGCGTTCATTCGTAATTCAAAGCGTTGCTGTTTCCGTCATTTTGTACCAATTTGTTGTCTGATTCCGGCATGCAATCAAAGTTCATAAGCGGGCAGCCCACACAGATACAATCGGGTTTCATCTGATTTGTGCTCCCATCCTTTAGTTATTTTAAAGCTTAAAGTTACTTGAATGTCAATACGGTTTTAGATATAATTTTTAATATACTCTGTTTTCATTACTTACAGGCATTTATGGTACAGGAGGCTGACAGGAAATGTGGGACAAAGATAAAACAGTGAACATTTCAACCGTTTCAGAAACGTTTGGAATTCCCGCCTCAACGCTGCGCTATTGGGAGTCTATGGGCTTGATCTCCTTAAGCCGGCGCGAAAACAATTACCGTGAATATACTTATTCTTCCCTGCTGGATCTCAGTGACATCTGTTATCTGCGCAACCTCGGCATTCCGATTAAGGCCATTAAGGAATATCAAACGCTAAGCCTTGCAGACAGTAACGCGCTGTACTTGAAGAAAAAAAGCGAGCTTGAAACACAGATTAACAGCTTGCAAGGAACCTATTCCATGCTACGCAAAACGTTAAGCCTCATGAAGGAACTGGAATATATCCGGGAGCACCCTTACACAGAAACGCAGCCGGATGTACCGCTCCTTCTCAGCCACTCCAAGCTTTACGACAAAGAGGTCTGGAAAAAATACTTTTCCGGGCAGTACCAGTTTGCAGGAGTGCGCCTAGGGCCTCCGGATTACCGATGGATTTGGGGATGGGCCGCTGAATCCTGTGGGCCGGATGAAGAGCTTGCCTGGACTTTTGCGGAAGGGAACCGCCACTTTGCGCAGTTCATTCTGCGCATTGACACAACAAACCGTAAGCACACTAACTTGGATGAAGCGATTAATCACCTGACCGCATGCGGCTATACCATCGGCGAAATCATCGTGCGTTATATTACAATCGCTTATGAAGATCAAACGCGCTGGGATTATTACAAAGCCTGGATCGAATTCATTTGACTTGGCAAGGCACAGATTACCCCAAATTCGGGAAAGCAAGCCTATTTGGGTGGAACTATGTTATAATTAAACATATCTGTGTGTCGTCGAAAGAATTGACGGCCATGGAGATTATGCATGCGGCCATAGCTATGGCCATAGTTCCAAACACGAGGAGGTATTATCATGTCGTTCAGTCCAAGCCTGAGTTCTGTATTTAACCGCACTGTGATGCGGGAAAAAGAGCACCTCTGTCCCTTTTCCGGGATGTGCGCTATGTGTACTGCAGATTGCATCGGCACATGCGAAATAGGTATTTCCGCGGTTCGGGGCAAAGAGATGGTCTACCCAAATACAACCGGCGACAACCAAATCGCATCGGAAAAAGATTACCCTGTTGGCTATTCGCATTTCAACATCAATGGGCGCGTGTTTGGTGCAGTGGGAGCTCCTGAGGACCCCGACATTGCAAATGTTTATAACGTGAATTTAGAAACGCAGATCGGGAGAAAAAAGCCTGTTAAGCTGCGTCTTCCGATCATTTTGCCTGCGCTGATCAAGCTCAACTGGAAGGATTACTTTGGGGGCGCTGCAATGGCAGGCGTAATCACCGTAATTGGCGAAGGCGCGGTAAGCAAAGATCCGGATCTGAAATATGAAAATGGAAAGGTTGTCTACGCGCCTAAAATCAAGGAAATGCTGGATGCCTTTAATAAATATTATCATGGCTATGGCCAGATTGTTCTGCAGAACAATTATGATGATGACATGCAGGGTGTAGGTGAATACGCTGTAAAATACTGCGGCGCAAAAGCAATTGAGTTCAAGTTCGGCCAATCCGCGAAAGGGACTCAGCCTGCCAACCGCATTGCTACCTTGGAGGCGGCCCTGGCGCAAGCAAACAATGGCTTTTTAGTGCTTCCGAACCCATCGGATCCCGCTGTCCAAGAGGCTTGGCGCAATAAAAAAGGTCCGGCATTTCATGTGTTCGGTCGCCTGCCCATGTGGAAAAACGGATACCTGAAACAGCGTATCGAATATCTGCGCAGCCTTGGGATGGAAAATGCATATTTTAAGATGGCGGGATTCGATCCCGAGGATATGGAACGCGTGCTGCGCCTTGCAGTTGAATGTGGCGTGGACATGGTTACCTTTGACGGCGCCGGCGGAGGTTCAGGGTACAGCCCCTGCAAAATGATGAACGAATGGTGCCTGCCAACCGTTGCAATGGAGAGCCGCCTTGTAAGTATACTCAACAAGCTTTCCGGTGAAGGGTTGGATCTTCCGGCTGTGGCCGTAACGGGGGGCCTTGCAATGGAAGATCAGGTTTATAAGGCTTTGGCAATGGGCGCGCCGCATATTAAGCTGGTCGGATTGTGCAGAAGCAGCATGGCTGCTGCTATGAGTGCAAAAAAAGTAGGCGAACTTATAGAAGCAGGGAAAGTGCCGCCGCATCTTTCAAAGCTCGGCAGCACGAAAGAGGAACTTTTCTGGGATTTGCCGGAACTCAGAGGAATTTATGGTGACACAGCGGATGAGTTTTCTACCGGTGCGATAGGTGTTTACTCCTATTTGAACCGTATAGGATACGGCCTTCAGCATTTTGCAGCGCTCAATAGAAAATTTGACATCAGCTATGCTGATCAGCGGGATTTGATACCGCTTACGCGGGATGCGTTGGATCTTATCAATGGGTGTTGGATGCAGGAACGGACAAGGTAAATATAAGGAAAGCATTTCACTATATCCGGCCAATTGTTTGTGATTGGCCGGTAGCGCCGAAAATTTTGTGTAAAGGCAAAACCGCCAGACGATTCCGGTTTAACCTGCGGGGCAAGGTATCACCTTGCCCTGTGTCGATACCGTACCACGGCGAAGCCGGAGCCGTCAAGGGAAAAAGCGCAGCGTACCTTTACGGTTCCGGATCGCCGTGGCAGTTGTCAAAGCGTCACATTGACCCGGTCGCCAAAGAAGATCATAAGC
>CDZH01021453.1_pt1 | contig 39609 bp, 36 predicted proteins | sample 557721 | NCBI WGS metagenome assembly CDZH01 (sample SAMEA3182062, study PRJEB8094) | gut metagenome | biome: human; feature: gut; material: Stool; isolation source: human stools | place: Canada | collected 2013-01-14 | reverse complement strand
AATATATATTAAATAAGTATAATATTAATAGTGACAATGTATTATTCCTAGATGACAATAAAGATAATATTGAGACTGCTGGTGAAATGGGAATTAATACAATATTAGTAAATAAAAATATGAATATATATGATGAGATATGTAAATATATGATAAAATATGAATAAGAGGAATGATAATTAATGAAGAGATTATTTATAAATGAATTAAATAATATGAGAGATTTAGGAGGATATACTACTTTAAATGGTACTACTACTAAGTATAATAGATTTATAAGAAGTGAAATGCCTCAGATAGGTAATGATAGTATAAATATTTTGCTTAATAATGGTATTACAACAATAATAGACTTAAGAAGTAGTAAGGAATTAGAAAGAAAGAGAAATCCTTTAAATAATGGTAAGTTTGATTATTATAATATTGATATAGTAGGTGAAAAGGCACCTTCAAAAGAAGAAGATATAGCACTTGGTTATATAAAGATTACTGAAGACTTTGATAATATTAAAAAGATATTTAAAATAATTGCTAATGCTAAAGGTGGTGTATTATATAATTGTACTGCTGGTAAAGATAGAACTGGTATTATATCAATGCTTATACTTCTATTAGGAGGAGTAGCAGATGATGATGTAATAGCGGATTATGAAGTATCTTATACATTTTTAAGAGATAAAATTAGAAAGATTCATCTTGATAATCCTGATCTACCATATTTTCTTGGAGGTTCAAAATTAGAATATATGGAAGATACTTTAAAAATGTTTTATGATAAATATAATTCAGTAGAAGAATATATGAAAAAGATTGGAATATCTGATGAAGAAATGAATATTATAAGAGGTAAGTTGTTAGATGAATAATATGAATATTAAATTAGAAAAAGTTAGATTAGAAGATAGAAATAAATTAGAAAGATTATTACAATTATATTTACATGATTTAAGTTTATATTTTCCTATTACTTTTAATTCTGATATATGTCAGTATGAATATGATTTAGATAAATATTTTATAGATAATTATGCTTATTTTATTAAGAGTGATAAAGATATATTAGGCTTTGTACTTATAGATGATAATGGAAATAATAATTATGAAATAAGTGAAATATTTGTTTTAAATAATTATAAAAGAAATAAAATAGGTAAAGAAGTAGCAATTAAAGTATTTGATATGTATAAAGGTAATTGGACTATTAAGGCTGTACCTAATTCTAAAGTGGCAGAGTCTTTTTGGAAGATGGTAGTAAATGATTATACTAATAATAATTATATAGAAAAGTATACCGGTAAATATAATAGATTAGAAATATATTTTAGTAATGGTGATTTAGATGATTAGAGAAGCTAATACAAGTGATGCTGCAAGAATAGTTAGAATACATTTAAATTCTTGGCGAAGTACTTATAGTAAGGTTTTCCCAAAAGAAGTATTTGATAAACAAGAAAGTGAATATAATACTAGAGTAGAAAATATTAAGAATGCTATAAGGGAATGTAGTTCTAATTATGCTCTTCTAGAAGAAGATAATATGGTTAAGGCATTTATCTGCTACGGAGACGCAAGAGGAGATAAGTATAAGGACTATAAAGAAATATATTCTATCTATATAGAAGATAATAATCAGAAAAAGGGTTATGGAACTAAACTTATTAAATATTGTTTTAATATATTTAAAAAAGAAGGATATAAAAGTGTTATTATTAGATGTTTAAAAGAGAATACTGCTAATGAATTTTATCAAAAAATAGGTGGTAAAGTAGTAGAGTTAGAGCATTCTAATGTACATGGTATTGATATAACTGAATGTGTATATGAATTTATTTTAGGGAATAAGTACTCATAGAGTACTTATTCTTTTTGGTAAAAATATTACCAAGAAATGTATTAAAATTCATTGACTTAGATATTTTATATGTGTTATATTGGGAATGTAAGAAAAGAGGAGGGTTATATGGAAAAAGACAGATTATATTTGATTAACAAAATATTTAATGATAAGAAAGTTAGAACTGTTTGGAATAAAGAAAGTGAGAAATATTATGTTAGTGTTGTAGATGTGGTAGGAATTATATCAGATAGTAAAAATAAACAAGCTTACTGGAGAAAGTTGAAGCAACGTTTAAAAGAAGAAGGAAATGAAACCGTGACAAATTGTCACACTTTGAAATTGAAAGCTCAAGATGGTAAATATCGTATGACTGATGTTACTGATATTGAAGGAATGTTTAGAATAATAGAATCTATTCCTAGTAAGAATGCTGAGCCTATAAAGCAATGGTTAGCTAAGTTAGGTAGTGAGAGAATTGATGAGGTATTTGATCCATCAATTGCTATGCAAAGATCTATAGATTTATATAGGTCAAAAGGCTATGATGAAAACTGGATAGCAAAGAGAATGAAAGCTATTCAAAATAGAAAACAATTAACTGATGTTTGGAAAGAAAATGGTATAGAAGATGCTAAAGAGTATGCTATTTTAACTAATGAGATATATAAAACTTGGTCTGGTATGACTAGTAAGGAATATAAAGAGTATAAAGGACTTAGAAAAGAAAATCTAAGAGATAATATGGATAGTATAGAACTTATTCTTACTGATTTATCTGAAGAAGCTACTAAAAGACTTGCTGAAAAACATAAACCAGTAGGACTTGATGGTAATATTAAAGTAGCCAAAGTAGGTGGAAATGTTGCTAAGGTTGCTAGAAATGAACTAGAAAGTAATTTAGGAGAAAGTATTATTACTTCAAGTAATAGATTAGATTATGAATATGATAATAAGGAAATGATTACGCAAAAGTAAAGAAAAGAGGTATATATGAATAAAATAGGAATTATATTTGCTATGTATGAAGAATTAGAAGAAATGTTAAAACTTGTTAAATTAAATAAGATAAATAAAATATATGATTTAGATTTTTATGAATGTACTATTAATGATAAGGAATGTATTTTAGTAGAATCAGGAGTAGGTAAAGTTAATGCTTCAAGAAGTACACAAGTGTTAATTGATAATTATAGTCCTAACTATATACTTAATGTTGGAGTAGCAGGAGGTATAGATGATAGACTAAATGTTTGTGATATAGTAGTTAGTGATAAATTAGTACAACATGATTTTGATATAGCAGCATTTGACCATCCTAAAGGCTATATACCTAAAGTAGGTGTATATGTAGAATGTGATAGATATCTTAGAGAATTAGCCTTTAATATAAAGAAGGATAATGTTTATGATGGTACTATTGCTACTGGTGATATGTTTTGTACAGATATAGAATTATCTAAAAAAATAAAAGAAGAATTTAATGCAGTAGCAGTAGAAATGGAAGGCGCTAGTATAGGAATGACCTCCTATTTAAGTGGTATACCATTTTTAGTAATTAGATCTATATCTGATGTAATAGGTAAAGATAATCTAATTACTTATGATAAATTTTTAAAGAAAAGTAGTACTGAAGTAGCAGAGTTTACTCTGGAAATAATTAATAATTTGTAGAGGCCTATGGTGGTAAAAAATAGTGATTGCTACAAGGCTTTAGAACATTTTGTTGGCGCCGACAAAATGATAAGTTTAGGTGAAGGTGGTTAAAGAGAAGTTCTTGATCACAGACTAAAGAATTATATAATGGAGAAATATCAGATGATATTGCTAAAAGAAAGAAATTAAGATACCGAGAAGATATACTAGATAATATGGGTAGTGAGGAATTAATTACTAATTTGTTTAGAATATCTCAAACAGAATCTAAATAAAAAGAGATAATGTTAATTCTGAAAGTAAAGCTAATCAAGTACATTATACAATTTGGAAAAATATAAGAGAAGTAATTGCTAAGAATGGAGGTACTAGGCCAGAAGACTTGAGGACTCCAGATAAAAGTTTAAAAGAATTAGAAAAAGAAAATAAAAAAATAAAGATTGATGATTGTAAATATAATATAAAGTAGTAATAAAGGAGGATAGTATGACTAAGAAAATAGTGGCTATAGGTGGAGGAGAAAATGGTAGATATTTAGGTAATGGTAAATATCGTGAATATGAAACAGAACCTATGGATAAGGAAATAATAAGATTAACAGGTAAAGAAAGCCCTAATTATTTATTTATGGTTCATGCACAACCATTTAATAATGCTATCGAAGAGGGTTATTTTGAAACGATGAAAAAAATATATGGAGATATGTTTGGCTGTAATTGTATGTATTTAAAAAGTACTGAATTAGATGATATGGAAGTAGTAAAGGAAAAAATAGCATGGGCTGATATTATTTATGAAGGTGGCGGTGATACTTTAGAGATGATTAATTTATGGAAGAAAACAGGATTTGATAAAGTATTACTAGATGCATATAATGATGGTAAAGTATTATGTGGAGTATCTGCTGGAGCAGTGTGCTGGTTTAATTCTTGTAATTCAGACTCGGTAACTAGTGATAATGATGTAACTTTTAGTAGTGTAGATTGTCTAAATTTTATTGATGCTTACATTACTCCTCATACTGATGAAAATGGAAGATATGAATCTACTAAAGAAGAATTAAAAAATAAAGATAAAGTAGGTATAATGTTAAGTAATTGTTCTTGTATTGAGATAGTAGATAATGAATATAGAATAATTACTAGTGAAGTAAAGACTCATAATATTAAAGAAGCATATGTTTTGAGAGGCTTCTACCAAGATGGTAAATATCATGAAGAAAAATTAGAAGAATCTACTGAGTTTAAGTCATTAGAAAAACTATTAAGTAAAAATTAATATAAAGCTATTGACAAAGTATTTTAAATATTATATATTTATTATGACATTTGCGAAGAAAAAACCATATATTTAATTGCATGATGAAACTACATATTTGAAATATGTGGCTTTTTTGCGTTGTCAGAAAGGATGTGATATTAAAATGTCATTCATCAAAGTTGATAACATAACAAAAACTTTTAAAGTAGCCAAAAGAAATAGTGGACTAAAGGCTGCTTTAAAATCATTTTTCAAAAGAGAATACAAAATAGTAGAAGCAGTAAAAAATGTATCTTTTGAAATAAAGAAAGGAGAAGTAATTGGTTATATTGGTCCAAATGGTGCTGGAAAGAGTACCACAATTAAGATGCTTTCAGGAATACTTCTTCCTACTAGTGGAAGCATTAAAATAAATAATTTAGATCCTATTAAAGATAGAAAAAAATATGTATCTAAGATAGGAGTAGTCTTTGGACAAAGAAGTCAGCTTGCTTTTGATATTCCGGCGGAAGACACTTTTGACTTGTTAAGAGATATCTATAAAATAGATAATAATGAATATCAAAAGACAAAGAAATATCTAGTAGAACTTTTAGGTATTGAAGAAATAATAAAGAAACCGGTTAGAACGCTTTCTTTAGGAGAGAGAATGAGGTGTGAAATAGCATCATCTCTTCTACATAAACCAGAAATATTATTCTTAGATGAACCTACAATAGGATTAGATGCTATATCTAAAAAGATAGTAAGAGACTTTATTAAAAAGATAAATAAAGAAAATAAAGTAACAGTAATTCTTACTACTCATGATATGAATGATATTGAAGCACTGGCTAAGAGAATTATCTTAATTGGTAATGGAAAGATACTATATGATGGAAATATTAAAACATTAAAAGTTAAATATGGTAGTTATAAAAATATTAAGATATTTACTAAGGATAAAATTGATAATATTAAAGTAAAAGGTGTTATAAAGAAATGTAAGAAGGAAGATAGTTATAATTTTATAATTGATTCTAATATAATAAGTATATCTAATTTCTTAAGTAAACTTACTACTAAATATAATATTGAAGATATTGAAATAGATAACGAAAGTATTGATGATGTAATACTTAAATTATATGAGGACTATGAATTATGAAATCATATTTAAGTTATTTTAGATTAAGATTTATAACTAATCTTCAATATCGAATGGAAGCAATAGCGGGTATATGTACTCAAATATTCTTTGCTTTAATATTTATTATGGTATATTTAGCCTTCTACGAAAGTGGTGGTAATGTACCAATGAACTGGCAAGAACTTGTTAACTACCTATGGCTTCATCAGGCATTATTTGCTTTAGTATATCCTTTTGATAGAGAAAGTGAATTACTTAGTATGATTAAGAATGGTAATTTAGCTTATGAATTAGTAAGACCTCAAAATTTTTATTTTAAATGGTATGTTAAGATGCTAGCTAAAAGGTTAGTAGCAGTTTTACTTAGATTTGTTCCTTTAATAATTCTTGCTATATCATTACCGGAACCATTTCATTTATCTGGTCCTTATTCGATAAATAATTTTATAATATTTATAGTAGCATTAGTATTAGGATTATTCTTAGTTACAGCTTTAAATTTATTTATGCATATTTTAACAATGTTTACTTTAGATGAAAAGGGAGCTATGACTACTTATAGTGTAATTGCAGATATATTTATGGGTGGAACGGTTCCGATACCATTTTTTCCAACATGGTTAAAACATATAGCGGAATTTCTTCCTTTTAGGTTTATTGGAGACTTTCCCTTTAGAATATATTCTAATAGTATACCATTAGAAGAAGGATATATCCTTATTATTGGTTCTATTATTTGGATAATTATTACAATATCATTAGGATATTTAATATCAAGAGTATCACTTAGAAAGGCTGTGATACAAGGTGGTTAAGTTATATATAGAATCAATGAAACTTAAATTAAAATCACAGTTAGAATATCGTCTATCATTTATCTTGACTTTTATTAGCCAAATAGGAGTATTTTTTACTTATTATTTTATGACAGTAGCTTTATTTCAAAGATTTGATAATATTAAAGGTTTTACTTTATATGAAGTACTATTATGTTTTTCTATTATTCATTTTGGCTTTGCTTTTAATGAAACATTCTTTAGAGGAGTAGATAAGTTTGATAAATTTATTATTGATGGCTCTTTAGATAGACTACTAGTAAGACCTAGAGGGGTATTATATCAAGTAATATGTAGTGAAATGGATTTTGTAAAAGTAGCTAGAATTATTCAATCGTTAATAATATTCTTTATTGCTATAAGTCATTTAAATATAGAATGGAATATTATAAATATATTATTAATAATAGCAATGTTTCTATCTTCAATAATATTATTCTTTGGAATATTCTTGTTAATGGCTTCATACTGTTTTATTACTATTCATGGCTTAGAAGTAAGAAATTTATTAACTGATGGTGGTAAACAAATGGCTCAGTATCCAATAGGAATATTTAGAAAAGGTTTTATATTTATATTTACTTTTATTATTCCATATGCTTCAGTTAATTATTATCCTTTACTTTATCTATTAGGAAAATCTAATAATACATTATATTTATTATCACCATTATTAATAGTAGTATATTTAATACCATGTTTTCTATCTTTTAAAATAGGTTTAAAACATTATAGTAGTACAGGTTCATAGGAGGTGTTTATGAAAGATGTATTAGTAGATACTGATGGATTTAATCAGTATTATGAAGAATTAAATAGATTGAAAGATTTAAGTTTATCTATTGCCAGCATAGGAAGTGAATCTTATGCTGATGCAGTAGGAGATGGATGGCATGATAATTTTGCTTTTGAAGATACAATGAGAGAAAGTAGAAAGATTGCTTCAAGAATAAATAAAATGTTAGAGGATGAAAAATATTTAAAAATAGTAGATAAAAAAAGTAATTCTGATGATATAATAGATATAGGGGATATTATTAAAATAAAATTTATATATGATATAGATGATATCGAAGAATATACTATTAAATTAACTGGTAAATATATGATAGATAATAATGCTAAAATTAAAGAGGTATCTTTAAATAGTCCAATAGGAAGAAGTATATATTTAAAGAATATTAATGATAATGATATTCATTATTATGTTAATGATAAAAAAATAAGTATTAAAATAATAAATAAGATTTTATGATAGAGACTAGAATAGGCTCTATCATATCACGGAAGACTACGGGCTGAAGTGGAAAAGGAGATATAATGAAAATAATTGAATATGAAGATAGATATTTAGAAGATGTAAAAGATTTACTAGTAGAACTAGAAGAATATATTCTTAGTATTGATGAAGATAATCTAGATCAGTTACATCCTGAATATCGTGATAAGATGGCTATGTTAGATTTAGAAAAAGTAAATAATAATAATGGCAAATGTTATCTAGCAATAGATAATGATGTAGTAGTAGGTTTAATAATGGGATGTTTAAGGTGTTATGATGAATATGATTATTTAGATTATAAATGTCCTAAATGTGGTGAAGTAACAGAGTTAGTAGTATCTAAGAAAGTAAGAAGTAGTGGTATTGGTACTTTACTTATAAATAGGATAGAAAAGTATTTTAAAAGTATAGGATGTGAATATATTTCTATCGAAGTATTTGCCTACAATAAAATGGGAATTAACTTCTACGAAAAACATGGTTATCATACTAGAGGTTTAATTGATATTAAGAAAATAAATTGAGGTAATGTTATGAAAAAAGAATATTATGAAGCTTATGAAGATAGATATAAAGACGCTTATGATAATAATATGTTATGGGAAATTAAAGATTTTAGTAAAGATGTAGTTAAAGTAATAGAGGACTATAATATTACTAAGAATAATAGTATATTAGAAGTAGGATGCGGAGAAGGTAGAGATACAATTCATCTACTTAATATGGGTTATCATAATATATTAGGTATTGATTACTCTAAAACAGTAATTGCTAAATGTAATGAACTAACTAACAATAAATATGCAAATAATTTTAAATCTTTAGATATAATGAAAGATAAATTAAATAAAAAGTATGACTTTATTTATTCAGTAGCGGTTATTCATATGTTTTTAAAGGAAGAACATCGTAATTTATTCTATAAGTTTATATATGAACACTTAAATGATAATGGTATTGCTTTAGTTATATCGATGGGTGATGGTACTAGTACTTATAAATCTAATATTGATGATGCTTTTAAGAAAGTAGTAAGAAAAAATATTAATACTAATAAAGAAATAATGGTAACTAGTACTTCATGTAATATAGTAGATTTTGCTACTTTTAAAGAAGAAATTATAAGAAATAATTTTAAGATAATTAAATGTTATATCAGTAGTGATATACCTAATTTTGATAAGTGTATTTGTGCTATTATTTCTAAATAAAAATGAATTAAAATGAGATGAAATAAGCAGATCTAAATGATCTGCTTTTGTTTATGGTGGTAATAAGAAAATTAATAAAAAACATGTATTTTAATATTGACATTACCAGGTATTTATATTATCATAAACGATAAGACAATGATAAAAGAGATATAACTTTTTAGAAATCAAAGAAAGGATGATAAAGTGAACAATATAGTTGTAAGCGATAATATAAAGATAGAAAATATGATATATGAAATTAGAGGTAAAAAAGTAATGTTAGATTCTGATTTGGCTAAACTCTATAATGTAGAAACAAAAAGAATAAATGAAGCAGTTAAAAATAATATAGAAAAGTTTCCTGAAAGATATTGCTTTAAGCTTTCTGATAACGAAAGTGATAATCTTTTGGTCGAAATTTTCGACCAAAAAATAGAAAAACGTGGAGGTAAGTATAAAAATCCCAGAGTTTTTACCGAGCAAGGTGTATATATGCTTGCTACAATCTTAAAAAGTAAAGAAGCAACGAAGATAACAATTGCAATAATGGATGCATTCGTAGTAATGAAAAAGATAATAAATACTTCACTGATAGAACAAAAATATATTAATAAATTAGTATTAGAACACGATAGTAAAATTGATTTAATACTATGTAAATTAAATACTAATGAAGAAATTAACCATATTTTTTATGAAGGACAGATATATGATGCATATTCATTACTTATAGATATATTATCTAAAGCAAAGAAAGAAATAATTGTAATAGATAATTATGCTGGTAAAAAATTATTTGATATTATTAGAAATATTAATGTTAAAGTAAAAATATATACAGAAAATATAGATAATATTTCTAAAGAAAAGTATGAAAAACAATATAGTAATATAGAAATAATAAATACTAATATATTTCATGATAGGTTTGTTATAATAGATAATAAAGTGTTATATCATTCTGGTGCTTCATTTAAAGATTTAGGTAAAAAGTGCTTTGCTATTACTAAGATAGTAGATAATAATATATTAGAAGAATTATTAGATAAATTAAAAAAATGCTATGAGGAAGACTAGAATAGGCTTCATCATACCTCGGAAGACTACAGGCTGAAGTGGCATATAAAAAAATAAATGTAACAAATAATGGTTGACATACATAAAATAATATGATATAGTTAGGTTGAATTTAAAGAGAGAGAGGAGTGAAAATCATGAAGATGAGAACTTTAAGTTTAAATATTTTTAATAGTGATAGAGTAGTTTTAAAGAAAAGTGGGATTCTTTTATGTTTTTCACATACTTTGTAATAAGTAAAAATAATTAATTATATTAAATTGGAACTACTTTATAAATAAGTAGTTCTTTTATTTGGAGGTGTAAAGATGAAGAGTTTGAAAGAATTTAGGCCTCTATTAAAATTAGTTAAAGAAGATTTAAGTAAACTTATATTTGCAAGTATCATAATATTTGTATCTGGAATATGTGAGGTCTTTACTGGTTACCTAAACGGTAGAGTAGTAGAGTCCATTACCATACTTGATATAAAAAATGCTTTAATATTTTTAGGGATATATTTTGTATTAGAAATAACAATGGATGGAGTAATATTACATCATGCTAATTCTATATTATATAAAGAAGAGAGTAAGTTAACTAGAAAACTAGGCTTTTATACCTATAAGAAAGCATTGTGTTTGCCTCCTGTTGCTTATGAAAAGATGTCATCAGGAGAAATAATAAACAGAATAACAAGTGATGCTGATACTTTAAGCTTTGCTTTTGGTAGATTACTTAATATGATATCATCACTAGTGGCATCAATAATTGTTATAGTTTATGTATTTATTAATTCTTGGATAATAGGATTAGAGATAGTAGGTATTGTATCGATATTATTCTTAATATTAAAGAAATATAATCCATTACTTAAAGATATACATAAAGAGAGAAGAAAAGAGCAAGATAAGTTTACTTCTTTAACTACGGAGTCTATTAGAGGTATAAGAGAAATTAAAACATTAGGTATTAAAAATAATTTAATTAGTGATATGACTAGTATTATTAAGGATATATATAATAAATCTAGTAAAGAGATTGATATTCAGAAGAGTTTTAATATAAAGACTAGATTATTAAAATCTATATTAGAATGTTCAGTATTTGCTACTTGTGTTATATTATTATATTATAAGATGATTAGTTTAACTTTCTTTATTGCTATGACTTATTATGTATATAGGTTTACTTGGTTAATAGAGAATATTAATGACTTAACTCAAACATATCAGAAAGTTAGTGTATCTATATCAAGAGTAAATGATATATTAGAGAATAGATTATATAAAGATGAAGAGTTTGGTAATAAAAAGTTAGTTAATGTTAAAGGGGTAATTGAATTTAAAGATGTTAATTTTAATTATCCTGATGAGGGTAATATATTAAATAATTTTAGTTTAAAGATTGAACCTAATAAGAAGATTGCTGTAGTAGGAGCTTCTGGTCAGGGTAAGAGTACTTTATTTAATTTAATTACTAGAATATTTGATACTACTAGTGGGGAGATATTGTTAGATGGTATTAATATTAAAGACTTAAGTGAAGATGAATTAAGGAAACATATATCAATAATTAGACAGGAACCTTTTGTTTTTAATAGAACTATTAAAGAAAATTTTAAATTAATTAATAAGAATATATCTCTTAAAAAGATAAGAGAATATTCTAAGATGGCTTACTTAGATGATTATATTATGTCTTTACCTAAAGGGTATGATACTGTATTAGGAGAGTCTGGTATTAATTTATCTGGTGGTCAAAAACAAAGACTATCTATTGCTAGAACTTTATCTAAGGGTAGTGAAGTGATTTTATTTGATGAAGCGACTTCAGCTTTAGATAATAATTCTCAAGATTATATTAAGAAGACTATTGATAATTTAGTTAATGATCATACTATTGTAATAGTGGCTCATAGATTATCTACGATTATGGATGCTGATATTATTCATGTTGTTGATGGTGGTAAGGTAATAGCAACGGGCACACATAAGGAATTATTAAATAGTTGTAAGATATATAGAAATCTTTATGAGACTGAATCTTTAAATTCATAATAGCCTATGAAGCCTTAAGTTAATCTTAAGTCTTCATTAGGTATCATAGAGCCTGTAGTCTCTATGATAAAATATATTTTAAGAAGTATTTAGAAGAATACTTTAATATAAATGTTAATCGCTTCCGAGTGGTGCGAGTAATAAATGATCTCGGTTGTAAATGTTAGGGCCTATATGAGAATATTATAATATACTAAAGAAATTATTAAATAATTTACAAAAGTGTAATAAATGATTGACAAAATATAAAATAAATTATATATTTATAACAAGTGAGGAGATATATAGAGCTATCTCGGGTAAAGCCTACACGTATTTTATAATTAATAAAATCCGGAGTCACTATTCTTATATGGAATAGTTGCCTTCGGTTTTTTCTATATATGATATTAATAAAAGAAAGGAAGTAGATAAAATGGATAAGTTTATATTACCAGAATATGATAATAGTATTGTTAGTTTAGCATCTAGTATTAGGAGATATTTTGAACTTGATGTCTATCATAATACTTTAAGTGATATTGACAAAATATTAGAAGAATATAAACCAAGAAATGTAGTAGTTATATTATTTGATGGAATGGGATCAAGATTAATAAAAAAAATATTAGGAGAAAATAGTTTTCTTTATAGAAATATGTTAAAAGAAATATCTTCAGTAGTACCTGCTACTACGACGGCATCTACTACATCAATGCTTACTGGTCTTACACCAGTGGAACATGGTTGGCTTGCTTGGGATTTATATTTTAAAAAAGAGGATAAAATAGTAACAATGTTTACTAATAAGATTAAAGATACTGATATAGCTGCTGATAGCGTATCACTAGCTAGAAAATATTTTCCATATAAAGATATTTGTGAATTAATAAATGAAGATGGAAAACATTATGCTAAATTAATTGCTTCATTTAATGAAAATAAATATGAAGATATTGATGATATGATAAATAAAATTAAAAGTAGTTTAAATGTTAAAGATAAAAATTATATTTATGTATATAATCCTGAACCAGATACTACTATGCACATTACTGGTACTGATAGTAAAGAGACTAAAGATTATTTTGAATTGATTAATAAAAAAGTAGAAGAATTATATAATACTATATCTGATGATACATTACTTATTGTAGTAGCGGATCATGGTCATATTAATTGTGATACTGTTATATTAGAAGATTATAAAGATATATTTGATACACTTGATGGAGATACATCTTTTGAAGGAAGATTATGTAGTTTTAAAATAAAAGATGGTAGAGAGGAAGAATTTGTTTATCTATTTAATAAATATTTTAGTAATTATTTTGTATTAATGACTAAAGAAGAACTTATTAATAGTAAGTTATTAGGTAATGGTACTGAACATAAATACTTTAGAGATTCACTAGGAGATTATTTTGCTTTAGCCTATAGTAATAAATATTTTAAATATAGAAATGTAGGTCATATTCATAAGTCAACTCATGCTGGTTTAACTGAAGATGAGATGAAGATACCATTAATAGTTTTAAATAAGTGTAAAGTTAAGAAAAAGTAGGGGATGTTATGATTATATTATTTAGTGGTTGTGATAAAGTAAAAGGGTTTGATACTAAAATAAATGAAGTTATAAATAAAGAATTAGATAGATATAATAGTATGGCTGTTATATGTGCTAGTGATGATTATAGTAAGAATGATACTTTAATAGATGGTACTAGTGATAAAATAGGTATAAGAAATATGTTTAATAGTATTAAAGAATTTTATTTAATAGATAGAAGGACTTCTGTTGATGATATGATAAGTATAATAAAGAAAGTAGATATTATATATTTATTTGGTGGTAATCCTTTAATACAATTAGATATAATAAAAAGAATAGATTATAAAGAATTATTTAAAGATAAAGTATTACTTGGAATATCTGCGGGTAGTATGAACTTAGGTAAGATAGGGTATTATTCTAAAGATGCTGATTATGATAAGACATTCTTCTATGAAGGATTAGGGTTTACTGATATAACTATTGATCCTCATTTTGATATTAATAATAAAGAACAAGTAAATGAAATAATTAATAGTTCTTATAAGCATAGAATAATAGGTTTACCTAATGATTCTTGTATAGTAATAAAAGATAAGAATACTTATTATATTAATAATTATTTTGTAGTAGAAAATGGTAAAATTGAAGAAAGAAAAGGAGAAGATTAATATGAAAAATATAGGAACAGTAGAGTTAGAATCTAATAGACTACTATTTAGAAAAGCAAGTACTAGTGATTCTAAGGCTATGTTTAATAATTGGGCTAATGATAAAGAAGTAACTAAATATTTAAGATGGGATGCTTATGAAAAAGAAGAAGATACTATAAAATTTCTTAATTATTTAGAGAATAGTTATAAGGAAGATAATTTTTATAACTGGATGGTAATACCTAAAGAAGAAGGAGTCCCTATTGGAACAATTGGAGCAGTAGATATTGATGTTAATAATAATACTGTAGAAATAGGACACTGCTACGGAAGAAACTTTTGGAATAAAGGATATGGTACGGAGGCTTTAACTAGAATAATAAAGTTCTTTTTCGAAGAAGTAGGGGTGGAAACTATATATGCTTATTATGTAGAAGGAAATTCTGTTAGCGGAAAAGTATTAGAAAAAGTAGGAATGAAGTATGAAGGTATTCTTAGAAAAAGAGTATATGATAAAGTTACTAAAAAGCAAGTAGATTTAATTAGTTATTCTATTACTCGTGATGATTATTTTAAATAAACTATATTTACTTTGATAATATATCATGATAAAATGATATTATGAATGGAGGTAAATATGAAAATCAATTATATGTTTAGTAGAATAGATAGGGATAAAGGGTTTAATGATAATCAAAAGAAGTATATAAAAGAAGATATTAAGAATGATATGTCTATTACTTTTATAGCTAGTTTATTTGATGAATATGAAAGAAATACTACTCAGGTTAAAGAAATTATTAATGTATTTAAAAATATAGATATTAATTTTAAAGAAGTACATTTAATAGATAATAGAGTATCTAAAGAAGATGCTTATAAATATATAGAAAAAACAGATATAGTTTATTTAATGGGTGGTAGTCCTGAATTAGAAATGAAATCTATTATAGAATATAACTTATTTAACATATTAAGAGATAGAGATGGTATTACTATTGGTACTAGTGCCGGTGCTATGAATCAAACAGATAGAGTAATATATAAAGATGATTTTAAGAATTATGAATTAGTAGATTATCAAGGACTTGGTTTTATTGATTTAAATATATATCCTCACTTTGATATTGATAATAAAGAATATATGGATGAAGTATTTGAAGTTAGTAAATATACTAGAATAATAGGATTGCCTAATGAATCTTTTATTAGAGTAAAAGATAATGATATAGATTTTGTAGGTAAACATTATTTTATAGAGAATGGTGTAATGGAATAAAATATTATGATAGAGACTAGAATAGGCTCTATCATACCACGGAAGACTACAGGCTGAAGTGGAAAAGAAGGAAAATATGAAAGAAATAGTAGATAATAACAAATTAGAAAGATGGACATTTGGTATTAATACTAATCAATTAATTGAACTTGTACTAGAAGGCAAAAAGACCGCTACTACATATTTATATGAGGACGATGAAAAGTATAAAGAAAATGATATTTCAATATTAACAGATATAAATGGTAATGATGTGTGTCTAATACAAACAAAGAAAATAATTATAACTACATTTAAAAATATTACTTGGGATTTAGCTGTTTTAGAAGGAGAAAATAATTCATTAGATGATTGGAGAAAAGAACATTATAATTTCTTTAAAAAGATAAATTCTAGTTTTAATAAAGATACAAAGGTTGCTTTTGAAATATTTGAAATGATAGATAAATTATAATTTAAAATTAGATATTTAGTAGATGGTAATAATAGAGGTGATAAATCATGAGAATGCTTTTATGCGGCGGTGGAAGTGGTAAAAAAATAAAAGAGGCTACCATTAAGTTTGGAAGTTTGATTGATAAGAGTAAGCCTTTATTATATATACCACTTGCAATGAAAAGTGAAAAATATGATAGTTGTTTAGAATGGATAAAAGAAGAAATGAATATTATTGGTATTAATAATATTGATATGGTTACTAGTGGGGAAGATTTGTATAAAAAGAATTTTGATAATTATTCTGCTATTTATATAGGTGGAGGTAATACTTATAAACTTTTAAGAGATATTAAAAAAAATAATTGTTTTGATAAGATTAAAAGATATATTGATAATGATGGTATTGTATTTGGTGGAAGTGCTGGTGCAATTATATTTGGTAAAGATATAGATACTTGTAAATATGAAGATGATAATAGTATTATTGGTTTAAAAGATACAAGTGGTTTTGATGTTTTATCTGGATATTCATTACTTTGTCATTATAATGATAATATTGTTAAGACGGAAAATAATATAAATTATTTAAAAGAGTATTCTATAGGAAGAAAAGTAATTTATTTACCTGAAGAAGATACTATCTTTATAGATAGTAATGATATAGAATTAATAGGAGATAAAGAATATATAGTATTTAATAATGGTAATATGCAAGTGATAACAGTAACCGAAAATAATAGATAATGCTATCAAAATAAAAAATTAATAAATAAAGAAAAGAGGTAAGAAAAATGAAATATTTAGGATCTAAAGTGTTAGAAACAGATAGGTTACTTTTAAGACCCACTAAAGAAGAAGATTTAAAAATTATTTGGACTATTCTATGTGATGAGAAAGTAGCAGAGCATTATCTTGTAGGAAAATTTAATTATGATTGGGAAAAGGAAAAAGTATGGCAATATAAAAAATTAGAAAAAGCAAATAATGAAGATGTATTTCAGTGGTCAATAATATTAAAATCAGAAAATAAATGTATTGGTCAAGCTAGTTGTCAAAAAAGTTATGATGAATTTGGTAATGAAAATAGTGATAATATAAGAGATGTTGGTTGGTTTTTAGATTTTAATTATCATGGTATGGGATATGGTAGTGAAGCTGCTAGAGCAATGATCGATTATATGTTTAAAGAAGTACAAATTGATAAAATAGAAACTTGTGCTGCTACTGATAATTTAGCATCTTGGAAAATAATGGAAAAGTTAGGTTTTCATAGAACTAATAAAATTAAAAAAGTTAAGTATACTATTTTAACTGAAGAAGTAGATTGTTACTGCTACGAAATAACGAGAGAAGAATATTTGAATTTGGTTAGTAAATAAAAATTAACAAGATTAAAAATATAAAAATGATGGTTATATGATAAATAAATGATGATTAATGAAGAAGTAGGTTGTATTATTTATATTTTAGAGAGTTTAAGGATGGTGAAATTAAACATATAATATAACTGAGTTACACATTATGAATTTATTAGTTAGTTACTTTATAACTTTTGAGTGTATGATTATTAATCATAAATTAAGGTGGTACCGCGATAATTCGTCCTTATGTATAGAATTATTGCGGTTTTATTATTAGAGGAGGAAAAGAAAATGAATAAAAAAGAACAAATTGATTTAATATTAAGAAGAACAGTAGAAGTTCATAATAAAGATACTTTAATTGAAAAATTAAATAGTGGAAAAAAATTGGTTATAAAATTTGGAGCAGATCCATCAAGACCTGATTTACATTTAGGTCATACTGTTGCTCTTAGGGCATTAAAAATATTTCAAGAATTAGGACATGAAATTGTTTTTGTTATTGGTGATTTTACGGCTATGATTGGAGATCCATCTGGTAAATCTAAAACAAGACCAGCATTAAGTTTTGAAGAAACGAGAAGAAATGGAGAAACATATTTTAAGCAAGTTGCTAAAATATTAGAGCCTAAAAAGATAAGAATTGCTTATAATTCAGAATGGTTATCAAAAATGACTTTTGAAGATGTTATTAATTTAACTGGAAAATATACAGTAGCAAGAATTTTAGAAAGAGATGATTTTAATAATAGATTTAAAAATAATATTCCAATAGGAATACATGAATTTTTATATCCATTAATGCAGGGATATGATTCTGTTGCGTTACATGCAGATATTGAAATAGGTGGAACAGATCAAACATTTAATTTGTTAGTAGGTAGAGAACTACAACGCAATTATGGACAAGAACCACAAGATGTTATGTGTTTTCCATTACTTGTTGGAATTGATGGTAAAGAAAAAATGAGTAAATCTCTTGGTAATTATATTGGTATTGATGAGTCTGCTGAAATAATGTATGAAAAGGCAATGAGAATACCTGACGATGTATTAATTGATTACTTTAAATTAACAACTGATTTAGATTTAGATGAAATAGAAAAAATAATGAAAGAAGATATCGTGGAAACACATAGAATATATGCAAGAGAAATAATTAAAATGTACCATGACGAAGAATTTATTAATGAAGCAGAAAATAGATATGCAACAGTGGCACAAGGTGGTATACCAGAAAATATTGAAAAAATAGAGATAGATAAATCTTTAATTGAAAATGGTATATTACTAAATGATTTATTAGTATTTGCAAAAATTGTTCCATCTAAATCTGAGGGAAGAAGAATGATAGAACAAAATGGTATAAGTATAAATGGAAACAAAGAAAATAGTGTAACTAGACTAATTAGTATTAATGATTTTGTAAATGATGAATTAGTTATTCAAAAAGGTAAAAAACAATTTAAAAAGATAGTTTTAAATTAAAAATACCTTCTATATACAGAATTTTATGATAATAAATAATGAAATTAAAGTACTTGAAATATAGTACTTTTTATGTTATCATATTGGAGAAAAAGACGAGGTAGAAGTATGGATATATTTAAGAATAATATTGATTTTAATTCATATAAAACATTTTATGTAGTAGCAAAATGTAAAAGTTTTTCCAAAGCAAGTGAAGAACTTAATATTTCACAGCCCGCTGTTAGTATTGCGATAAAGAAAATGGAAGATAATTTAGATGTTACATTATTTAAAAGAGATAAAAAAGGAATAGAACTTACTGAAACAGGTAAACAATTACTTTTTTATGTTGAATCTATTATTAATACTTTAAATACTGCTGAAAAAAGATTAAAAGAAGATAAAACACTTACTAATGGTGAGGTTAGAATAGGTGTACCAACACATATTGGAGTCTTTCTTGTAAGTGAGATAATTGAAAAGTTTAAAAATATATATCCTGGTGTTAAGTTCTATATAGAAAGTCGTTCTACTAAAGATATGCTTGATATGTTAATTAAAAGAGAAATAGATATGATTATAGATAATTCTCCTTTAGGACAAGATATTAGTGGAATGAAAATTGTACCTTTAATGAGTTTTGATAATTGTTTTGTTGCTAATAAAAAATATATTAAATTAGCAGATAGTATTATTGATTTTAGAGAATTAAATAAATATCAAATATTATTACCAGCAGAGAGAACTTCTACTAGAAATATACTAGAAGATGTCATAAGAAGTGAAAGTCCTAATTTAAAACTTAATCCTGTAATTGAAGTATCTACTACTGAGTTAATGTATGATTTAGTAAAAAGAGGACTTGGAATAGGTTATTTTACAAAGTCTTCTGTTATCAATGATATTGTTAATAATGATTTATTTGAAATAAAGACTAAGACTAAACTTCCTAAGACAGAAACTTGCCTTGCTTATATTCCAGAATTCTTAGGTACTGCTAGTAGTAAGTTTATTGACTTTATGATGAGAGAGATACATAAAAAAGAGGTTAGAGAAAAGAAATGTCTTAGAATTGTTTATACTCAGAAATGTAAATATAATTGTTCTTTCTGCCATAGAGAAGGTATTAAGAATAAAATAGAAGAAAAAATGATTACTAATGATATTGTTAATTTATATAAGTTTTTAAAGAATACTTATAATATTAATAATGTTCACTTTACTGGTGGTGAGCCGTTTCTTAATAATAATTTATTTGATGTAGTAGAAGGTCTTAAGAAGTTAGGAGCAAATATAACTATTACTAGTAATGGATATTCTATTAATCCGTCTGATTATATATTTGATTTAATAGATAAGATTAATATATCAATACATTCTTTAGATGAAAATGATTATGAAAGAATTACTACAGTTAAAGGATCTTATAAGACTGCTACTGATAATATTAAAAAATTAAAGAGTAATTATCCACTACTAAGAGTGGAAATTAATACTACTTTGACTAAGAGTTTAGTTGATAATCCTGGTGAACTAGAGGACTTAATTAAGTTTGCTAAGAGTATTAAGGCTGATTTAAAGATAATTGAATTGTTTCCTAATACAGATAAAGAAAACTTTATTCCTATTGAAACTTTAGTACCACTACTTGAGAAGTTGAATTATAAGTTTAAGAGTAGTGAATTTAGAAAGACTATTTATGATGATAATGAAAATACAATATCATTAATTAAATGTACTTGTAGTGAAGTAAGTTGTCATTCTGATAAAAAAATCTTATGTCGCGATAATAATGATATATATCTATCTATGGATGGTAATTTACATTTATGTAGATTTAATGATGATGTAGTATCTATATATAATGAGTTAGAAAATAATGATTATATTCATTTAAAAGAAAAGGTAGAAGAATACTTTGATAGATTAGGAAATGATTGTATTTATGATAAGGAGAATAAATAATGAGTAGTATAGAAAAAGAGATTAGGTTAAAAATAAATGATAATGATATTGTAAGAATTAAAAATGTTACTGATAGTTATAAAGAAAGAACTAGATTAATTGATATAACTTGTGGTAAGTATGAATTTGATTCTTTAAGTAAACTCGGATATATCGGAAGAATTAGATGTAATGGTAATAGTTATAAAATAGAAATTAAAAATTATCAAAATAAAGATGAGTGTTTAGAAAAGGCATTACCTATTAATTCAATAAGAGATGGATTAGATTTCTTTAAATTACTTAACATGGAACCATATTTAGTATTAGATAGATATAGAGAAGTAAGAAAATACAATAATCTTTTAATATTTATTGATGAGTTTGATACTATTGGTAATTATATAGAAATAGAATATCAGGAATCTGATAAAGATGAGGCATATAAATTTATTGAACTATTAGATCTTGATAATAAAGAACAAGATAAATATGGAGATATTGTAAGAAATTTAATAAGTAGTGATGATAATCTAAAGAAGAAAATGATTAAGAAGTTAGAAAGATATAGTGAGTAATTTACTATATCTTTTTATGTATAAATTATATTTATATGGCATATAAAAAATTAATATTTGTCAATACATCATTTTAGTAGTAGTATATTAGTTGTAGGGGTTTTGGTTATAATTTTTTAGAATGTTTGTGAAGTTTTACCTAATTAGTTTTTTGTTTTCATTAGTTTTGATAAAAATTGTCAAAAAAGGGGTTGACAAACATTCTAAAAAGTTATAGAATTAATCTAAATTATTCAAAAAAGAGGGAGTGAGCATTATGACAAAGTATGTTATGTTAAATATTAATTCTATACTTAATAATGTTAGAAACTATTTGGCTGACATATTTTTCTGCTGCTACAAAATTAAAAATATTGTTATGACTAAAGAGCAGTACTCTGTGAACGACTAATTTTGAGGTCGTCCGCTGGAGTGCCGCTCTTTTGTTATATATGGAGGTGAAAGGAAATGAATAAACTTACTATTGATGATTTGCTTAATTTAGTTAAAAGTTATAATCCTGATGAAGTAGAAATTATAAAGAGAGCATATTATTATGCTGATAATCTTCATTCAGGGCAAAAGAGACAAAGTGGAGAGCCTTATATAATTCATCCACTTAATGTAGCATATATACTTGCTAGTATGCATGCTGATAGAGATACAATTTGTGCAGGGTTATTACATGATACATTAGAAGATACTCATGTTACTAAAGAAGACATTTCACATGATTTTAATCCTGAGATAGCATCTTTAGTAGATGGAGTAACAAAGATAAGTAAACTTAACTTTTCTACTAAACAAGAGCAGAATGTTGCTAATACAAGGAAAATAATTACTGGTATTACAAGTGATGTTAGAATAATTATTATTAAACTAGCAGATAGACTTCATAATATGAGAACACTAGAATATAAGACAGAGTTTAAACAGAAAGAAAACTCACTAGAGACAATGGATATATTTGTACCACTTGCTTATTACATTGGAGCATATCGAATAAAAAGTGAATTAGAAGATTTATCTTTTAGATATTTAAAACCAAGTATTTATATGAGTCTACTTGATAAAAATAAAAGATTAGAAGAAGAAAACAAAAATCTTTTATTAGAAATGAAATATAAAATAGAAAATATTTTAAAAGATAATAATATTCCTAATGAGATAAAGGTTAGAACTAAGAATATATATGGTATATATAAAAGATTACATCAAGGAGAGAAGTTATCTGATATACATGATTTATTTTCTCTTAAAATAATGGTAGATGAAATAGATGATTGTTATAGAGGATTAAGATATGTACATAGTCTATATCATCCTATAAATAGTAAGTTTAAAGATTATATATGTAATCCTAAAACTAATATGTATAGTAGTCTTCATACAACAGTATTTGGTCCTGAAGGAAGACTTATTCAAACACAAATTAGAACATTTGATATGGATAAGATTGCTTCTTTTGGACTTACTGCATACTTTGATATAAATAAAGGTGATGCCAGAAAAGTAATGCAAGAAGATTTAAGAAATAAATATCAATTCTTTAGTTCATTATTAGAAATTAATTCAGTATTCGCAGATAATCAAGAGTTTGTTAATCAAATAAAGAATGAGTTATTTTCTGATAAAGTATATATTTATGGAATGAATGGTAGAATAGTAGAATTACCTAAAGGATCAACAGTAATAGATTATGCTTTTAACTTAGACTCTGATATTGGTAATACTATGGTAGGAGCAATTGTTAATGATGATTATAAGGATGTTAGTTATGTTCTTAAAAATAATGATAGAGTAAGAATTATTAGCGATGAGTTATCATTTGGGCCAAGAGAGGAGTGGATTACCAAGGCAGTTACAACTAAGGCAAAGAAGAGGATAAGGGAGTTTAAAGGCAATTAGTGTGATATGAGTTTATAGGGAACTCATAAAAAAACTAAATATTGTTAGGAAAGGAGAAAAAATGAAACAAGGTTATGTACCAAACACTTGGCAAGATGGTAAAAGTCATTATATTAAGGCATTAGATGAACCATGGTATAAATTGTTAGTAAAACTTGAAAATCTATTATCAGTAGAAACTATGAAATTCTATCAGAAAAAAAATATATTGACAATTCATTTACCAATAACTACAGGCTCTATTTCGAGTCCAATGGGTAGAGGAAGTGATTCATTACCAGTAAAAGTTAAGCTTGAGGGAGTAAATACTTATCTAGCAGATTCAATGCAATTTTTATTAGAATATGGCTGTAGATTAACTGATAGAGGAGTGTATTACATTATGCCATCTTTTAGAGGGGAAAAAGCAGATGAGAGACATTTATGCCAATTTTATCATAGTGAAGCAGAGATAATTGGTGACTTAGATGATGTTATGAATTTGATAGAAAAATATATTAAGCATTTATCTAAAGCAATAATAAAACAACTCGGAAATGAAATTAAGGAATTAATAGGGGATATTTCACACATAGAATATATGGCAAATTTTAAAGGGAATTTTCCAAGAATTACCTTCAATGAAGCAGAAGCTAAATTAAAAGAACTTCATAATAATAATATCGAGAAATATATTGAGTATAATGATGGATGGAGAAATATAACGAGAGAAGGAGAAAAAGAAATAATGAATCTGTATAATGGAATAGTGTGGGTAACAAATTATGATATCCTAGCTGTACCATTTTATCAAAAGTTTGATAAGAAAAATAAAGGAACTACAAAAAATGCCGATCTTTTAATGGGGATTGGAGAGACTGTAGGATGTGGTGAGAGACATGAAAACTATGAAGAATTGCTTGAATCACTAAAGTATCATGAAGTTGATACTCAAGAGTATGAATGGTATTTAAATATGAAGAAGATAAAGCCATTAAAAACTTCAGGATTTGGTATGGGAACTGAACGATTCTTTATGTGGGTTTTAAAATGCGATGATATTAGAAATATGCAAATATGTTTAAGATTTAATGGAGAGGATATTGTACAATAAAATAGAGCAGGTGAATTATGAAAGAATATAATGGTAAAGAGGTGATTATAATGGCAAGTTCAATTTGCAATGTGAAATGTAATCACTGTTATATTAGTTATAATGGAAATAGAACTCCAGAAGAACTACTATCTATTGTAAAATGTTTAAAAGATAAATATAATTTAAATATTAACGGTGCAGAAAATTTAATTAATTTAGAATATTTAAGATCATATAATGAAATTAATCAGTCTTTTGTTTTAACTAATGGTATGGTGTTTTTAACTAATGAAGAAACCTGTAAAAAATTAAAAGATAATAATATTACTTCAGTTTCTTTATCTTGCCATTTTGGTATTCAAGATGATTTATCTCCAATTAAGATGAAGGATTTAAATAAAATCATTAATGTATTAAAAAATAATGATTTGCAATTTAGGTTAATGACAACAATTACTTCGGAGAATTATAAATTAGTTCCATATATGTGTGAACAAGCAAAAAAATTAGGTGCAAAAGGTATAAAGTTTACCAATTTTATACAACAAGGTAATGGTAAAAATTTGGATAATAAAATTGTCTTAAATGATGAACAAATAAAAATCTTTTTTGAATTACTAACAGAAGAGCGTAAAAAACATGACATAAATGAACTTATTATTGAAAGATGTGGAACATTTGGCAAAAATTATTTATCTATAAACGATAATTTTTACTGTGATTGTATTACGGATTCTGTTGTGCTTACTCCTGATAACAATGTTTATCCATGTGTATTTTTGGCACAATCAGGTAATGAAATTGGTAAATATGAAAAAGGTTGTATTTTTATAGATGATGACTATAAGAATGATCATGGCAAATGTATTGCAAAAGAAATATGTAATGAACATAAAAAAATATTAGTGAGGAGAAAGATTCAAGAATGAAAAAAATAAAAAAAGATGATTTAATGAAATTAAGTTATACAGATTTTGTATCACTTATATGTGAAGAAAATAGACCTTCAGGTGGTAAATTTACAATAAGGGAAATTACTAAAAACTCTTTTGTCAATAGAGATTCAAAAGTTTTAGAAATAGGTTGTACTAATGGCTTTTCTTCACTTGAGATAAATAAACTTACGAATTGCACTATAGTTGGTATTGATATTAATCAGAATAGCGTTGATAATGCAAATAAAAGAATAGCAGAAAATGGTTTAGATCCGACAAGAATTTCTTTTGAATATGGCAATGCAGAAAATCTAAGATTTAATGATAATGAATTCGATTTAATAATTTGTGGTAATGCAATGTCATTTGTATCAAATAAAAGTAAGGCTATCAAGGAATTAAAGAGAGTTTTAAAACCAAATGGATTTATATCAATCGTGCCAATATGGTATCTTGATAATCCAAATGAAAAAATAATCTCTAAAGTTAATGAAGAACTAGGATTTAAAATTAATTGCACATTTGAAAGTGATTGGTCATCTTATGATAAGTGGGGGCTAGAATTATATTATAAAAAGAATTATGGCTTCATCAAGAGAACATCTGAAGATATAAAAAAGTATGCTATAAATTTAATTAATAGTAAACAACATTTAAATATTTATGATGCTAATGAAAAAGAAATAATCATCAAAAGGTGGATAAGAACGATGTCGGTTTTTAATGATAATTTGAGTATGACAAATTTTTCTATAATATTACTGAGAAAATCTTTAATTAAAGAAGAGGAAGAATTGTTTTTAATTAAGGAATAAAGTTAGTTGAATGAATTAATATGAAATTATGTTAATATAAATATAAATTAGATTGGGAGGAAAAATATGGAAAAAATAAAAAAAGATGAATATGAAATAAGAAGGGAAAAATTAAATAAATTATCAGATCAAATGGTTGTCTACAAAGACAAATATGAGGTCACTGAAAAGCTTGAAAATATCAAAAAACTAGAAGAAGGAGTGCATGTGAAAATTGCTGGTAGGATTATTTCAAAACGTTCTTTTGGTAAATTTATGTTTATAAATTTATATGATATCAATGGAATTGCACAAGTATCCATTTCAAAGCAAGACTTAGCAGAAGACTTTAATTTGTTTAAGAAAGATATAGACATTGGAGATTTTATTGGAGTAGAGGGAATAGTATACACAACTGGTACAGGTGTTAAAACTGTACAAGTATCAAATGGGTGTTTATTAAGTAAGGCTGTTAGACCATTACCAGAGAAATATCATGGAATCTCTGATTCAGATATAAAATATAGACAAAGATATTTAGATATTATTTCTAACGATTCAACAAGAACAACATTTAAGAAGAGGATACAAATATTAAACGATATTAAAGATTATTTGCGTTTAAATGATTTTGCTGAAGTAGAAACGCCAATTTTACAAAATGTTGCTTCAGGAGCTAATGCAAGACCATTTATTACAAAACATAATGCTTTAGATGAAGAATTTTATTTAAGGATTGCACCAGAATTATATTTAAAACAAGTTGTTGAAAGTGGATTTAATAGAGTGTTTGAATTAGGTAAAAATTTTAGAAATGAAGGAATGGATGCATCTCATTTACAAGAATTTACTATGTTAGAATGGTATGCAGCATATTGGGATTATTTAAAGAATATGGGCTTTTTGGAAGATTTATTAAAAAAGGTAATATTGGATGTAAATGGAAGCTTGGATGTTGAATATCAGGGTAAAGTGTTCAATTTTAATGAGTTTGAAAAGATAAATTATGCTCAAACACTAAGTGAGTTATTGAATGTTGATATTTTAAATTTTAAAGATGTTGAAGAAATTAAAAAAATATTGAGAGATAATCAACTATTTAATGAAAGTGATATTGGTAATATAAAATCAGTAACAGCTGGTATTGATTTGGTATTTAAGAAAAAGGTTAGACCATATTTGTTACAGCCTACAATTTTATATAGCTATCCTGCATATATGATACCTTTAGCTAGAAGAAATGATAAAGATGATAGATTAATAGATATGTTTCAATTGGTTGTTAATGGTTGGGAAGTATCTAAATGTTATTCAGAATTAGTTAATCCAGAAATTCAAAGAAAAACATTTGAGCAGCAAATTATAGACAAAAATAATGGTGATGACGAATCAATGTCAATAGATGAGGATTTCATTTTAGCAATGGAACATGGAATGCCACCAATGTCTGGATTAGGATTAGGAATAGATAGAGTTGTTTCATTACTAACAAATGAGCCTACCTTGAGAGATGTTATATTATTTCCACAAATGAAAAAAATAAAACAAGAACAAGGAAAAACAAAAGTTTTAAAGAAATAGTGGAGGTAGATATGAATTATAATGAATTGGTAAAAATAAAAAGAGAAGTTTGTTCGAAGTATATAAGCCATTATGTTAATAAAGGTTATATTGAGATGCCTTCATTACCATTGAATTATAAAAATGATATTACGCTAGATTTTACTACTTGTACTATTTGTACTGCTAAAGAAAATATAAGCCACGTGGAGAGGGGGAAAGATTATGTTATGATTCAACCTGCATTAAGAAATACACATATTGATGTGTTAGGTAAAATGTATGGTGATGATTTCTTCTTTTCCTTTTTTTCAATGATGGGTGGATTTAAATATTATTCTGATGAATCAATATACAAAAAAGAATTTAGTGAAATTATAAGAAGTGAATTTGACTTTTTAAGAGAATATGGAAACCAAATAATTCTAACAATACCAAAGCAATATATGGAATTGTTGGAAATAGATATTTCGACTTTGGAATATTTAAAAAGTAGAAATTGTATTATTAAATATTCTATTAACGATGAAAAAAATTTAAAATGGAAATATGGCATTGATGGTGTAGAAGGATATGGTACTAGATGGGAAATTAGTAATGATGGTGATATTGTTAATTGGGGAAATACAATTAATATCTTTGTTAATCAAAAACCTTTTGGAGTAGATTTTGGAGGGGGTGTGGAATCATTGATTTATGCGAATCAAAGACTAAAGAATTCTATATATGCTAATGATGCTATGACAGATTTAACAAAACAATTTTGTTATAATAGTTCATTACATGAAAAAATGATTGATTGTGTTGTTTCGGCTATGTGTATAATTGCTAATAAAGAAAAAATAATTTTAAGAGATAGATATATATTAGATAAATATATGAGTATATTAAACTCTTTAATGGTACTAAATAATATTTCTAAAGAATATATATTAATGATTGTAAATGATATTAACTCAAAAAATATTGACTTTTTATGCAAACAAAATATGGTTGAAATTTTTGAATACTATTTAAATAGAGCTAGTCATAATCATTCAGTAATGTTAAAAAGTCAAAGTATAGATATGGTATTAAATTTGTTAGATTCATGTTATAATCATAATAGTGACCAATGGATACAAAATATAAAAATAATAAAAAGTCATTATTTTAATTATTTTTTAAATTTGTCTGAAGCAGAATTATTTGCACTTCAGAGTTCAAAAAAGAACATAATAGAAAGGAAGAAAAAAATATGATTAAACCAAAAAAATTAAAAAAAGGGGATATGGTAGCAATTGTTAGCCTTTCAAGTGGAACAGCAGGGGATGAAATGTTTAAACATAGATACGAGCAAGGAAAAAAAAGAATTGAAGAAGTATTTGGCTTAAAAACCATTACCATGCCTAATGCATTAAAAGGAAGTGAGTATTTAACTAAACATCCAGAAGCAAGAGCAAATGATCTTATGGATGCATTAAAAGATGAGAATATCAAAGGTATTATCTGTAATATTGGTGGTGCTGATACCATAAGATTATTACCATATATAGATTTTGATGTAATTAAAAATAATCCTAAAATATTTATGGGATATTCAGATACAACTGTGAATCATTTTATGATGTACAAAGCTGGAGTTACATCCTATTATGGTCCTTGTGTAATGTGTCAATTTGCTGAAAATTATGAAATGCACAATTATACAAAAAAATACATTGAAGAAGTTTTGTTTGATAATAAAAAAGATATTACTATTACTTCTAGTCCAGAGTGGACAAGTGAATTTTTGGATTGGAGTAATGAAGAATATGATTCACAAAAAAGAAAAATGTCTCTTGAGGAACATGGCTATGAAATAATTCAAGGCGCTGGTAGTTTTGAAGGGGAGTTATTAGGAGGATGTTTAGATGTATTTCCAATGTTTGTTGGTACATCAATTTGGCCACAAAAGGAAGAATGGAAAAATAAAATATTATTTTTGGAAACGAGTGAAGATGAAGTGTCACCCGATTATGTTGAATATTATTTAAGAAATCTAATAGCACAAGGGATTATTGATGAAATTAATGGTATACTTATTGGTAAACCTCAAAATGAAACATATTACAATGAGTATAAAGAAGTATATAAGAGATTGATATGTGAAGAGGCTGGAAGGCCAGATTTGCCAATTTTATATAATGTTAACATTGGCCATACAGATCCAATGTGTATATTACCATTAGGACAAAAAATTAAAGTAGATTTAAATAAAAAAGAAATAAATTTTATTGGTACACCAATGAGTAATTAAAATGAAGCATTAAATATGGGAAGTCTTGTAAAATATATGTAGTTTTTATTGATTTTAAATGAAATTTGTACTCTAACACATAGAGTACTTTTTCTTATACTCTACTGTGAATTGTTATGAGAAAGACTCTCTTTAGGAGGCTTCCTCATACCCTGGAAGACTTATTTTATATAAGGTGAAAGGGTAATAAATATATAAATATAATAAATTAACTAGATTTTTATTATAAAATTTGATAAAATAAAGAAGTAGGATGTGAAGTATATGTATTTAAAAGAAATAAAAGCATATGGATTTAAGTCTTTTGCAGATAAAACTTCGATTGAATTTGGTAAAAATATAAATGGTATAGTAGGACCTAATGGATCAGGAAAATCTAATATAGTAGATGCTGTAAGATGGGTACTAGGAGAACAATCTATGAAGAGTCTTAGAGGAGATAATTCATTAGATGTAATATTCTCTGGTAGTGATAGTAGAAGAGCTCTTAATAGTGCTTCAGTTACTTTAGTATTTGATAATACTGATAGAAGTCTTCCAATAGATTTTAATGAAGTATCAATAAAGAGAATGGCTTTTAGAACAGGAGAAAATGAATACTATATTAATAATGAAAGAGTAAGATTAAAAGATATTACTGAACTTTTAACTGATAGTGGTACTGCTAAAGAGAGTTTTAATATTATAAGTCAGGGTAAGATAGATGAAATATTATCTAATAAGCCAGAAGATAGAAGAGTAATATTTGAAGAAGCAGCAGGAGTTTTAAAATATAAGAGAAGAAAAGAAGAAGCAATTAGAAAATTAGATAAGACTAATCAGAATCTTAATAGGGTTAATGATATTATTAATGAATTAAATAGTAATATTATACCACTAGAAGAAGCTAGTAAGAAGGCTAAGAAATATATTGAATATAAAGATAGGTTATCTAATATTGAAGTAGCAGTTATTGCTAAAGAGATTAAAGACTTAAACTTTGAATATCAAGAAGGTAAGAAAAGAATAGAAGAGTTAGAAAATGAAATTACTAAAGTGTCTACTGATAGTAGTACTTATGATATTGATATACTTAAATATAAAGATAAGTTAAAAGAAGTAAGAGATAATATTAATAAGAGTCAAGTATTATTAATAGATCTATCTAAGAAGGAAGAGAAGATTACTTCGGATATTAGATTATTACAAGAGAGAAATAAATATAGGGGTGAGGAATCTCTTATTAGTAATAATATTATTACTTTAAAAGAAGATATTCTTAGTATTAGGAATAAACTTACTAATTATAATAATGATATTGAAGTATTAGATAATAAGATTAGTAATATTAATAATAATATTAATGAATATAAGAGTAAGATAGATAATTTAATAGTTAGAAAGAATAATATTAATAATAATATTGTTAAGAATAATAGAGATATTGATAGTAGTACTTATAAAATTGATTACTTAGAGAATAATCTTAATAATAATTTATCAGTACCTAAACAGATTAAGAGTATTTTAGATAATCCTAAGTTTAATGGTATTCATAATGTTATATCTTCTTTAATTGAGGTACCTTCTAAATATAGTGTATGTATTAATACTGCTCTTGGAGGAGCATCTTCTTATTTAGTCGTTGATACTCCGAATACTGCTAAAGAGTTAATTTATTACTTAAAGAATAATAATTTAGGTAGGGCTACTTTTTATCCGTTATCAGTTATTACTGGTAGATATATTGATGATAATACGATTAATAGTATTAGTAATGAGGATGGTTATATAGGTATAGCAGCTGATTTAGTTAGTTATGATAATAAATATAGTAATATTATTAGTAATGTTTTAGGCAATATTATTGTAGTGGATTCTATTGAGATGGCTAATATTATTAGTAGTAAAATTAATAAGAGATATAAGATTGTTACTTTAGATGGACAAGTTATTAATGTAGGAGGCTCTTTAACTGGTGGTAGTCAGGTAAAGAGTGTTAGTTCGATATCTATTAAATATGAAATAGAAGAAGAAGAGAAGAAAAAAGATATTCTTAGTAGTAAGAATAAGGAATTACTTAGAGAAGTTGATAATATTGATAAAGAGATTAATTCTTTAAATAGTTCTTTATATAAATATAAAGAAGAGAGAGTTGAATATTTTAGTAAGAAAGAGGCTATTACTAGTGGTATTACTAGTAGTACTAATGTTTTAGAAGAGAGAGAGAAAGAACTTAGGGATTTGACTAATATATCTAATAATGAAAGCACGGAAGATAATTTAATTAATTCTTTATATAGTGTTAAGGAAGAGATATCTAATTTGAGTAAGGATATTGCTTTACTTAAAGAAAGTGAGAATAAATATAATGATAGTATTAATGAGTTAGAGGAGACTAGAAGTCATAGTAATAGTCTTACTAGTAAGAAAGAGAGAGAACTTAATAATCTTAATATTATGACTAATAGGATTGATGTTAAGTTAGATAGTTTATTAGAAAATCTTACTAATGATTATAATATGACTTATGAGTTTGCTAATGAGAATTATAAGTTAGATATGGATATTGATACTGCTAAAAGGGAAGTACTTAAGTTAAAAGATAATATTAGTATTCTTGGTAATGTTAATTTGGATGCTCCTGAAGAGTATGAGAAGGCTAAAGAGAGATTTGATTTTTTAAATGGTCAGAAGGAAGATTTAGTTAATGCTGAGAATACTTTATATGATATTATTAAAGAGATGGATATGGTTATGAAAGATAAGTTCTTAGATACTTTTGAGAAGGTTAAGGTTGAATTTAAGAATGTTTATAGGGAGTTATTTAAGGGTGGTAAGGCTGAGTTATCACTTACTGATCCTGATAATATATTAGAGACTGGTATTGAGATTAAGGCTGAACCTCCTGGTAAGAAACTACAGAGTATTAGTTTATTATCTGGTGGAGAGAAGACTTTTACTGCTATTTCGTTATTATTTGCTATACTAAATATTAGACCGGTACCTTTTTGTTTATTTGATGAGGTAGAGGCAGCACTAGATGATGCTAATGTTGAGGCTTTTGGTAAATACTTAGATAAGTATAGGGATAATACTCAGTTTATTATTATTACTCATAAGAAGAAGACAATGGAGTATGCGGATATTTTATATGGTATTACAATGGAAGAGTCTGGTGTTAGTAAGATTGTATCTGTTAAGTTAGAAGATATTAAGAAAGATTAGGTTCTTTCTTTTTTTCACTATAAGCCTTACTATGTAAGTCTTATTAGTGTTAGATTAAGCCTAAGCTTTAGTCTTAATCTAAGATATCTACATATTTATTATATATAAGAGGAGGTTATTTGATAGTTGACTTACTTTGGTATGTATGTTATATTATATTTACTTTTTGAGGGGGATTATATAATGAATGATATTGATAAGATTAAATTAGATGTTATTAATAATAAATTAGAATATGATGAATTATTAGAGTTATATATTAAATATTTAATAGTTAGACAAAGTATAATGAATAAAATTCCTAGTTATAGAAAAGATTATAAATATTATGTAAATGATAGATTAGGAAACTGCTATGCATATGCTTTTAGATTTGATTTACCTGATTATTTTGATATGGCTTTTAGGGAAGTACATAATAATGGTTTTTATTTTAATCCGGGATGTTTTAGTGGTATTAAAAAAATTAATACTAGAGATAAATTACTTGAGGCTTTATATAATGATTTAGATGTTTTAAATATTAAATATAATGATGAATTAGATAATGATCATTTATATAAAGTAGCAGTATTTCAAGAAATATTACCGGAACCTGATTTTCATTTTAGTAGATTAAATAGTAATGGTTTATGGTCTTGTAAAAATGGAATTGGTGGGGAAATAGAAAAGGGTAATAAACCGATAGCTGGTTTTGCTTATAAGTTAATTAAAGTATTAGATATTAATAAATAGAAAATAGTAAAATAATTAAATTTTTACTATTTTTTGGTTGACATTGGTTTTATTTTGTAATACAATTAGTAGGCTTAAAGAATGAGCAGAAGGGATATGATAAAATGAAAGATAATAATTTAATGAGATATAAGGAAATGAAAAGGAGGTTAATGGCTTTAGTGTTAGCTTCTAGTATAGGAATAACTTCGTTCGGATTAGTAGGATGTGGTAAACGAAAGATAGAAACACAGGGAGAAACAAATGGATATTATGATGTGCTTGAAAGGGATAATAATTTGAAAGTATATTTTACTGATGAATGGTTTTGTGATGTTTGGGCTGAGGATTATGATAACAACAAATTAAGTGGTATTGTGTTCGAACTAAGAGATGGTAAGAATAATTTAGTGGATCAATGGACTAGTTCTAATGAGCCACATAGAATAAAAGGGCTAGATAAAGGAAAATATATATTAACAGAAATTAATGTAGTGGGAGACTATATGACTGCTAATAATAATTATACCTATGAAATAGAAGCTGGCATTAATAAATATGATGTATTAGCTATTAAACATATTAAGAAAGGTAATGTTATTGATCAAAGAACTTCAAATGTTTTAACTACTGGTAAGAAAGAATATATAAATGATGAATTATTTGTATTAAAATTAAGAGATTGTTATGTAAATAGAATGAATAATAAAGATTTTATTGTAGATGATAATAATAAAAATATAGATGTAGATAGTATACCTAAATATCTTTTATTAAAGGGTAGTACTGAAGATAAAGTAGAAAATGTTTCATGTGGTTCTATACAATATAGTTTTAGAGATGCTGTAACTATTAGTGATAGTGATGTATCTGCAAGTAGTGTATCAGTTGTCTGCAACAAAGATGGTAGTTATCAGACAATACTTTATCGTACTTCTTTAGGTATAATGGGTGCTATTTATAATGATGATATTTTTATGGCTCCTTTAGATAATTTATCTAAACAAGAAATAAATGAGTTAATAGAACAATATAAAGATAATGATACTATTATGGATATATTATCTTTGGAAGGATATCATTATGATGATAGTTATACTTTAAATAAAACAAAAGTATTAAAATTAAATTAAAATACTTGAATATCTATTTGATTTATGATATTATTTATGGTGCAAGTAAAGAATTGATTTGTAAAAAGACTAGAGAGGGGGACCACTATGAACAAGAGAAAATTAATAAAAGTTAACCATTTGTTAACTGACACTTTTGTATGTGTTTTTTGGGGTCAAAAATCTAATCTAAGTATAATAAATAATAATATGGATAAAGGCTATGAAATAACTAGTAGTAATACTAGTTTTTCATAGTCTTTTTTGTATGGAGAAATAATTATGAATAAAGATAAAAGATTTATGTTATTTGGAGTAATACTTTTATTAATGTCTTTAGTAGGTTCATTAGGTACTTATGCTTGGTTTACATGGAAAAGTACTAGTAATACATCCCTTACCATGACTATAGGTAAACTAGCAGATGTAATATTTACTAGTGGTAATAACATATCTACTAGTACATTATCACCAGTATATAATTATACCGATGGAGAAGTAACAACATTTAGTATTAATAATAAGGATACAACAGGGACTACTGTTGATTATGCTGTTAAATTAAATATAACTAGTATAGCTACTGAACTAAAAAATACTAGTTTAAAATATGTTCTTTTAAAGAATAATACTATAGTACAAGAAGGAGACTTTAGTACTATTTCTACTGGTAGTACTACTATATATAGTGATTCTATATCCACTAGTGGTATAACAAATTACAAATTCTATCTATATATAGATGGTAATATAGAAAACAATACATCAATGGTGAATAAGTCATTAGTGGGTACAATAACTGTAGAAACTGTAAAAAAAGAATCTTTAGATGCAGCAATAGAAACTATTAATAATCTTGGTTTAGAAATAGATACTACTAATACACCTGACTTTACGCTTGATGGTGGAACTTGTGAAGAATATTGTGATGGGACAAATGGAATATATAAAGCTGAAGATGATTTAGGTATTACATATTATTTTAGAGGTAATGTCGAAAATAATTATGTAAAATTTGCTAATTATTATTGGAGAATAATAAGAATTAATGGAGATGGAACAATTAGGATTGTATATGCTGGTACAGCGGCTCATGAAAACGGTTATAGTGATAGTGATACTAAAGATATGATTATTGGAGAATCAGCATTTAATTTAAAATATAATGATAATGCCTATGTTGGATATATGTATGGTACACCGGGTTCTTCTACATACGATGATACCCATGCAAATATTAATGATAGTACAATTAAAAAAACTATTGATACTTGGTATAAAAACAATTTACTAAGTTATCAAGATAAAATATCTGATGCTATTTATTGTAATGATCGTAGTCTTACTGAAGGAACTGGAATAAAAAATACAGAGGGATATTACGGAATTAATTCAAGATTAGAAAATATGCAGCCTTCTTATATTTGTACTAATAAAAATGATAAATTTAGTGTTGATAATAATATTGGAAATGGAAATTTGACATATCCAATAGGATTACTGACTATGGATGAAATAATGTTTTCTGGTTCTTCTGGAGTAGATATTAGTAATAGTTATTTATATAATGATGGTGTATGGTGGACGATGACACCAGTTGGTTTTACTCACCTAGATAATACAGAGCCTTTTTGTATGCTGTATAAGAGTAGTATGTCTGAATTAAATACAGAACCTGTTGAATATGAATGGGGTATTCGTCCAGTTATATCATTAAAGAGTAGTGTAATAATTAGTGGTGATGGTACTATAAATAATCCATTTACAGTAGATTAGAAAGATACTAGTTTATCTTCTTTTTATTTGGAATTATCTTAGTTAGAAAGTATTTCACCGTGAATATGATATCTTATTATTATTTATTCTTAGACTATAGAATAGGCTAGGAATGACATGAAAATACCTTGGATTTTCATGAAAGGTAGTATTATTTTAATAAATTTACATAGAATAGAGAGGAAATATTTAAAAAATACTTGACTAATATTTTTAAAAATGATATATTATTGTTGCTGGTATTTTTAGGTTTTGTCATGGACAAAACTTATATTAAATATAAAAAATGAAACACCAGGATATGTGTAAGAAAGGAGTGAGAAAATGCCTACAATTAACCAATTAACTAAGAAACCTAGAAGTAAGAAAGTAAGAAAGAGTAAATCTCCAGTATTATTAGTAGGAAAAAATAGTATTCAAAAGAAACAAACTGTACAAGTATCACCTCAAAAAAGAGGAGTATGTACAAGAGTTGGTACTACAACACCTAAGAAACCAAACTCAGCATTAAGAAAATATGCCAGAGTTAGATTATCTAATGGTATGGAAGTTACTTGCTATATTCCAGGAATTGGACATAATTTACAAGAGCACAGCGTTGTTTTAATTAGAGGTGGTAGAGTAAAAGACTTAATCGGTGTTAGATATCACATCATTAGAGGTACTTTAGATACTGCTGGAGTTCAAAATAGAAAACAAGGTAGAAGTAAATATGGTGCTAAAAGAGAAAAGAAATAATTAAATAATAAATAATATTAATGGAAGGAGGATTTAGACTATGAGAAAGAGAAGAGCAACTAAAAGAGATGTATTAGCAGATCCTATATATAATTCTAAAGTAGTTACTAAATTAGTTAACCACATTATGAAAGATGGTAAAAAAGGTACTGCACAAAACATTATATATGATGCTTTTGATATAGTTAAAGAAAAGACTGGCGAAGAGGCTATGGTAGTATTTGAAAAGGCTATGAATAATATTAAACCTGCTCTTGAAGTTAAATCAAGAAGAGTTGGTGGAGCTAACTACCAAGTACCAGTTGAAGTTAAACCTGATAGAGCTCAAGCTTTAGCATTTAGATGGCTAGCTCAATATGCAAGACTTAGAAATGGTCATTCTATGGCTGAAAATCTTGCTAATGAAATTATTGATGCTTCAAATGGAACTGGTGCATCAGTTAAGAAGAAAGAAGATACACATAAGATGGCAGAAGCTAATAAAGCATTTGCTCATTATAGATGGTAATTATTACTGTAATAAATTAATAAATGAAAGGAAAATGAATTATGGCTCGTGAAATAAGCTTAGAACATACAAGAAATATTGGAATCATGGCCCATATTGATGCAGGTAAAACTACTTGTACTGAAAGAATATTGTTCCATACTCATAAAATACATAAAATCGGTGAAACACATGATGGTGCATCACAAATGGACTGGATGGAACAAGAACAAGAAAGAGGTATTACTATTACTAGTGCCGCTACTACTGCATTCTGGAAGGGTTATAGATTTAATATAATTGATACTCCAGGACACGTTGACTTTACTATTGAAGTTCAAAGAAGTCTTAGAGTACTTGATGGTGCTGTTTTACTTATTGATGCTCAAGCAGGTGTTGAACCTCAAAGTGAAACAGTATGGAGACAAGCAAATGAATATGGTGTACCTAGAATTATCTTTGCTAATAAGATGGATAAAATGGGAGCTGATTTCTATTTTAGTTTAGGTACTATTAAAGATAGATTAGGAGCAAATACTGCTGCTATGGAACTTCCTATTGGAGCTGAATCTGATTTTAATGGTGTAATTGATCTAGTTACTATGAAAGCATATCACTTTGATGGTAAACAAGCTGAAGATTATACTGAGATTGAGATTCCTGAAGATATGAAGGATAAAGCAGTTGAATATAGAAATATATTAATTGAAGCTGCTGCTGATTTTGATGAAGATTTAATGATGAAATATTTAGATGGTGAAGAAATAGGTGTTAGTGAACTTAAGAAAGCTATCAGAAAGGGTGTATTAAAAGCAGAATTCTTCCCTGTTATGTGTGGAACTGCTTTAGGTAATATGGGTATTAAGTTACTACTTGATGCTGTTGTTGATTATTTACCTGCTCCTACTGATATTCCTTCTATTGAATGTACTGATCCTAAAGGAAATGTAGTACTTAGACATCCTTCTGATTCTGAACCATTTACTGCATTAGCATTTAAGATTGCTACTGATCCATTCGTAGGAAGACTTACTTTCTTTAGAGTATATTCTGGTACTTTAAAGAGTGGTTCTTATGTACTTAACTCTACTAAAGATGTTAAGGAAAGAATTGGTAGAATACTACTAATGCATGCTAATCACAGAGAAGAGATTCCAGAGATATATGCTGGTGAAATTGGAGCTGCTGTAGGTCTTAAGAATACTACAACTGCTGATACTCTATGTGATGAGAAGAAACCTGTTATCATGAAAGGTATGGAATTCCCTGAACCTGTTATTACTCAGGCTGTTGAACCTAAAACTAAAGCAGACCAAGAAAAGATGGGTATTGCCCTTCAAAAACTTGCTGAAGAAGATCCAACATTTAGAATGCATACTGATCCTGAAACTGGTCAAACTACTATCTCTGGTATGGGTGAGTTACACCTTGATATTATCGTAGATAGAATGAGAAGAGAATTTAATGTTGAAGCTACTGTTGGTGC
>CDZH01042987.1_pt1 | contig 40009 bp, 34 predicted proteins | sample 557721 | NCBI WGS metagenome assembly CDZH01 (sample SAMEA3182062, study PRJEB8094) | gut metagenome | biome: human; feature: gut; material: Stool; isolation source: human stools | place: Canada | collected 2013-01-14 | reverse complement strand
GGCAACAGAAAATTTTGGGCCGAAGGATATTATGTCAGTACGGTGGGGCTTAATGAGGCAACGATCAAAAAATATATCCAGGATCAGGAACGCCACGATATTATAAGAGACAAGCTGACATCACGCGAATATCAAGACCCCTTTAAGGGGTAGCCAAGGCGGCAAGGGCACTGGGCTTGAACAGCGTGAAAGCCAGCGTCTTTAGGCGCAGCCGGTAACAGGCCCTTACAGGGCCAGAGCAAACCACCCGCTTTGCGGGTGGTTCTGATTGGGGTTCCACCGGGGGCCATGAAAACGAAAATCAAAGGGTGCGTGCGTGAGGATGGGGGCGCGGATCATTGCCTATACCGCTTAGTTTCTTCTTGGGGATAATACCAGATGTTATGTCAAAAGAAGCATATTTCATTTTGTAGTTATATGTTATTGATAAATAATCTTTAGTTATCTTTATGTTAAATATATAGATAGTTTATTATTAATTTATATAAAATCTACTATTTAACAGTTCAAGATATATCAATCATGGTCTTGTGCGTTTTCTGAAATTTTCTCGCCTGAGCTCCAAGAAGTGAGGAAATCAATTTTGCTTTATCACAAACTTCATTTATCAATAATGAAGAAAGTTCTTTAGTTATTCTTACTGTAGGTACAGAACACCCTAATGTTGCAACGATGCTTCCACTATAGTCGAATATTGGTGATGCAACACATCTGACACCTTCGAAAATCTCTTCATAGTCAAATGCGATTCCTTCATTCCTGACATCTGCAAGTTCCTCCATGAAGGACGTGATGTCTTCTGCAGAAATCTTTGGATTTTCTTGGCAGATCTGGCCAAGTACACGCATGACATCCTGTTCATTTTGAAAGGCAAGCCAAATTTTTCCTGATGCTGAAGGATAGATTGGAAAAGATGAGCCAATTATAGAGTCAAGACGGAGATGGTGGCGGGACATCTGCTGATCGACAACGACCATATCGCTCCCCGAAGCCATGCAAAGGTTGACTGTCTCATTGACGATACCGACCAGTTCCCGACAATGCGGGCGGGCGAGTTCAACAAGATTGTTGTTGCCTACGATCCGGCGCCCTAGCTGAAAGAATTTTAAGGTCAGCGCATAGGCTCCACCACGATGTTCCTGGCGCACATAGCCTAGTTCTTCAAGAGTTAGCAAGATGCGTTGCAGGGTCCCTTTTGGTAAGGCTGAGACTTTTGCCAGCTCTCGAAGATCCCAGAGGGATTTATGTGTCATGAGTTCAATGACGGAAAAAGTTTTCGCAAGGCTGCTTATAGTATAGTATTTTTGTTCTGCCATAACGATTCCTGCGATCCTTCTGCAACAGGGTAGCAACATAGCACAATCGAAATTATTTTGTAATTATAGGTTATTATGCCATCGTTTGACAAGGCCGTTCTCCAGGCCCATCTGGTCGAGTATCCTCCCACAGAAATGCACCAGTATGTCTTCTATATTTTGTGGTAAAACATAGAATGCGGGCATGAAAGGCATGAGTACGGCCCCGGCCATGGCCAGCCTGTGCATATTTTCAATATGGATGACATTGAGAGGGGTTTCCCGAGGGACGATGATGAGCTTTCTTCCTTCCTTGAGTGTGACATCCGCAGCCCGATGGAGCAAATTCATGCCGGCACCACTGGCAATGGATGCCAGCGAGCTCATGGAACATGGACAAATGATCATGCCGTCATGGTGCCAGGATCCGCTGGAAGGGCCTGCCGCCATATCGGCCGCATCATAGACGGTATGGGCATAAGCTCGGAAGGAATCCGCCTTGCAATGGCATTCATGCTGCAAGACGCGTTCTGCCCCAGGTGATACTATAAGATGAACTTCCACGTCGGCCAGATAATGGAGGTTCTGCAGCAAGCACGCTGTCAGCGGCATGGCGCTGGCCCCGCTGACGCCAACGATCAATCTTTTCATGTCCGAGCTCCTTGAAGGGGATTATTGTGCCAGCCGCCGGCGCTCCAGGATTTCCATGCCGATTTTGACAATGCATACACAGATGCCCGCCGTGATGAACATCATGAACAAACCGCTGAAAACCGCCATGCCGCGCAGACCGGAAAGGCCTGTCGTCGAGATCAGCAACAGGGCCATCACTCCGGCAGTGATGCCCCAGACGGCCTTCAGCCGTCGGGGAGCCTCTTCATTGATGGACAGTCCCTTGGTGGATAAGGTTGCCAGCACCGTGGTCATGGGATCTGCCAGGGTGGCGAAAGAGGTCATGGTACAGATGATGAACAGGAAGATCAGTACCCCACTCAGGGGGAAGGTCTGGAGAACGGCGACCACGGTGGATTCCAGGCCGTGGCTTTGCACGAAGCCCCAGACGTCCATGACGTTGTTCCACTGAAAGTAGATGGCAACGCTGCCAAAAGTGTTGATCCAGAAATATACGAAAATGGTGGGCGCGAAGATGTTCATCAGCAGGAATTGGCGCACGGTGCGGCCTTTGCCGAGACGAGCCAGGAACAGGCCGATGGGCGGCGCATACCCAAAGAAAAAGGCCATGTAGACCACCAGCCAGGAGTTGGACCAGGGGTTGTCCATGAACTTGGTGCTCATAAGCGAGCTGTTGTGGAAAAAGGAGCTCAGCGTATAGCCGAAGACTTCCGTGCCCATGGTCAGGATGAAGGAAGTGGGGCCCACAAGGAAGACGAAGAACATCAGGAAGATGAAAAGGCGCGTGGTCTGTTGCGAGAGGAAAGACATGCCCCGGCGCAGGCCGCTGATGGCCGAGATGACGAACAGGCCGGTACCGGCGACGCAGATGAGCGTGTCCATCATAAAGGAACGCGGCAGGCCCGTCAGATGGGAGAGCATGCTGGAGACCATCATGATCAGGGAGCCCATGCTGCTGATGACAGCGAAGCACAGGGAGAACAGGCAGATGGTATGCACCACGCAGCGGCTGAGCTCAAAATACCTGGAAGGCACGATGACGGCGAAACAGTCGATGATGGAGAGGGGACGGTTGTTGTTGAAGCACATGACCGCGAAGGTCACGCCACAGATAGAGTAGAGGCAGTACTGGGCCACGCTCCAGTGCATGATACTCTGCGAGATGGCAAAAACAGCGGCCTGGTGAGAGCCGGGGGCAATACCAAGGTTCTCGGTGGGGGGTTGCATCAGATGGTAGATGGGTTCACCTATGCCCCAGAACAGGATGCCGATACCGATACCGGCACACAGAGAAATGGCAAACCAGCGCCACAGGCTGAAGTCGGGCTTGGCATGGCGGCCGCCGATCCTGATGGAACCAATGGGAGAAGCGATGATGCAGAGCGTGAAAACGACGATGCAGACGGAAAGGAAGACTGTGAGCCAACCGGTATTATTGAGCAGAAAAGTTTGGACGACCTCCATCATTGCAGTGAAATTCGCAGGAAAGATAACAGCGATAAGTACAAAAAGGAATATGATGCTGTAGCCTATGGCAAAAGTCAGTTTGTCTACGCTATATGGTGATTCACTCATGAAAATCTCCTTAAGAACGCGGCCCAGATAGCATTTGGGGTATCATGAAGACAAAAAGGGGGAGCTGATGCTCCCCCTATGCCATTGTGATATCCTGCATTTGTGAGGCTGGAGTCGCATGCCTCGATGAAGAGTGCCTTACAGATGCACCGTCATGGCGCTGAAAAAATAGCTGTTGAGGAAGGCAGTGCCGCCCCCTGTCTTTGTTCTGTCCCGATGTTATTCCACGACGCACACACAGTCGAGTTCCAGCAGGCAGCCATGCGCTATATTGCTGACTTCGACACAGACACGGGCAGGCCGGTGCTCACCCATGAAATCGGCATACACTGTGTTGAAGGCATCGAAGTCGTGCATGTCCGTGATGAATACGGTCACTTTGGCAATATGGGCGATGGCCAGCCCGCAGGCATCCAGCACCGCTTTCATGTTGGTGAGGGTCTGGGTGGCCTGTTCGGCCATGTCTTTTCCCACCACTTCACCCGTCACGGGATGGAAAGGCACCTGGCCGGAAAGGTAATAGGTGTTACCGGCCTTGACGGCGTGGGAATAGGGGCCGACAGCGGCGCAAGCCTTGGGAGCATGCACAAATTCCATGATGACCTCCAGAGAGCGTATTGGATAGGGGATGCTATGGGAAAGGAGGCGCGGGGCGTAGAAGGGAGCCGCCCCACGCCAGGCACATGGGAGCTAGATTTCGCTTTTGGCGTTGAACTCCTCCCACATCAGGCGGGCGGTGGCGCCGATGGTAGGCAGGGGTTCCGGCGGCAGGTGGCTCGGGGTGGCGATACGGCGCAGGAAGCGCAGCTCCTCGCTGTCGATGCCGTTGATCCATTCGGCCACATAGTGGCCCATCAGGCAGGTCTTGGCCACGCCGGCACCTTCGCCGCTGGCCGAGGCGTACACGCTGGGATGCTTTTGGATCATGAGCGGCCGGAAGTTCATGGTCATGTTGATCATGCCGCCGTAAAGGTATTCGAAGTTGACATGCTTGATCTCGGGGAAACGGTTTTCAAAGGCCCGGCGCAGCTTGGGAACGGCCCGGCGGATGCGCTGGAAGGAGGTGGTGCGATGCGTGGCGTAGCTGAAACCGTTCCGTACGAAGATACGGTTGTCGCAGGTGAAGCGGACGGTGGTGCCGGCGGGATGTCCCGCGGTGCAGCCCCAGGGCTTGACGTCCTTGAAGTAGATGAGCTCGTCTTCGTTGAGCTGGCGGGTGAAGGCGCCGTAAGAAAGCACGGGGCAGAACGTGTTCTTCACAATGCCGAATTCCTCGATGAAGGGGCCACCGGTGACGACGACGTTCTTGGCCGTCAGTTCCTTGCCGTTGAGCAGTTTCACGCGGGCACGGGCGCCTTCCTCAATGCTCATAACGGGGCACTCTTCGAACACGTCAACATTTTCGGGCAGCACGGTGAACAGTCCGCGCAGCACGTCGGCAGGGTTCACCAGCAGGGTCCCGGGGGTGTAGAGGGCCTTTTTGTAGTAACGGGTGCCCAGACGCCTGGCCAGGACTTCGCCTTCATAGATCTCATACTTGACGTTCATGTGCTCGAGCTCTTCGACTTCGGTATCGATGAGCTTGAAGCTCTTGGTCTCGGAGCAGCACAGATATTTGCCGCAGGGATCCCAGTCCACCTTGATGCCGGAATCTTCGATGGCCTTGCGCATCCGGCCGATGATGAAGGTATTGAGCTTATAGTACATGAAGTTGTCTTCAAAATTGGAATTGCCCTGGTCACCGAAATTATGGGGCACGTCGATGATGAAACCGGCATTCTTGCCGCTGTCGCCGTTGCCGATCTTGATGGCTTCGAAGACAGCGATTCTGGCACTGGGCTGCAGTTCAGCCAGACGGCTGGCGCAGCCGTATCCGCCGTAACCGGCGCCTACGACGATATAGTCATATTCCTTGGCGATCTTGTCATGGCTCTTGAACAGATGATCTTTGAAAGAGGACATCTCAAGCCAGCTCTGACCAGTGGTGGTGGGGAAACGCTTCACTTCACGCATGGTAGTTCTCTCTTCCTAAAAGATGCTTGTGCATACGCCGGCGGATCGTGCCTGCCGGCGGTCTGGCGGGCAAAAGGACGCTACTTCACGGGATGCAGGACGATGCGGGCATCGGCCACGGCCAGTCCTTTTTCCCAGGCAAAAACGGGGTTGAGGTCGACTTCGGCGACACCACGCAGCTCATCCACCAGGTGGGAGACCAGACAAACGGCCTCGGCCAGGGCTTCCAGATCGCAGGGCTTGGCGCCGCGCGCACCCTGCAGCATGGCCAGACCGCGGATTTCACGAACCATCTTGCGGGCGGAGGGCATGTTGATGGGGGCCACGCGGAAGGACACGTCCTTGAGCACTTCCACGAAGATGCCGCCCAGACCGAACATGACCGTGGGGCCGAAGGTCACGTCATGGCTGGCGCCAATGATGCATTCCACGCCGCCGGGCAGCATGGGGGTCATCAGCACGCCGAAGATGTCCGCGTCAGGCTTGTAGGCCAGGCCGTTCCTGACCAGGCGCTCAAAGGCTTCACGGGCGCTCCCGGCGGATTCGATGTTCAGGGCCACACCGCCGGCATCGGTCTTGTGCAGGATATCCGGGGATACGATCTTCATGACGGCCTTGCCGCCTATCTTCTGCCACAGCTCTGCCGCTTCGTCGGCGTTGCGCGCCAGGTAGTGCGGAGCCAGGTTCAGGCCATAGGCTTTGAAAATGTCGCGGGCTTCTGTCTCGACCAGGTTGCAGCGGTTCTGGGCGCGCACGGAATCGAGGATGGCACGAACTTTTTCGTGGCGGTCGGCGGGCAGTTCCACACTGGCACCGGCCAGTTCTTCTTCCAGGGCCTTGCGGCGGTCGGCATAACTCACCAGCGTACCCATGGAGCGTACGGCAGCGTCCACGGAACCGAATACCGGGATGCCGTTGTCGCTCAGGTAACGCAGGCATTCAGGCTGCTGTGGCTGGTAGATGGAATGCATGACCACAGGCTTGTTGGCCTTCTGCACGCGGGCAGCCATGCTCTTGGCCACGTCCATCTCCATAACGCGGAATTCTTCGGAAAGATCGGCATAGCCGCCATAAAGGCCCACGATGATCACACCATCCACATCGGGGTCGTCCAGCAGGACCTCCAGGCACCGGTCGAAGACCCACATGTCGGCTTCGGGCGTGCCGGCCAGGTCCACAGGATTTTTGATGGGGCAGTGCGGACGCAGGATGGCGCGCAGCTTTTCCTGGGTGGCCTGGGACAGCACCGGGGCTTCCAGCTTGAATCGCTCGCAGAAGTCGGTAGCCATGACGCCGTGACCGCCGCCGTCGGTGAGCACGGCCATGCGTCTGCCGATGGCAGGCTTGCACTTGGCGAAAGTCTCGGCGGTATCGAGCAGTTCGTTGGGACTGTCCACACGAACGACGCCCGCCTGCTCCAGGGCCGCGTCGAAGATTTTTTCACTGCCGGCCAGGGAGCCGGTGTGGGAAGCGGCGGCACGGGCACCGGCGGCGCTGCGGCCGATCTTGATGGCGGCGATGGGCGTCTTGAGCGAGGTCTTCTGGGCGGCCTTCAGGAACTTGCGGCCATCTTCCTCATCTTCCACACGCAGGCCTTCCATGTACAGCAGCAGTACCTTGGTATTTTCGTCCTGTCCGATATAGCTGACGAAGTCATTGAAGCGGATATCCATCTGATTGCCGATGGTGGCCCAGCAGCTGTAACCGAGGTTGCGGCTTTTGGCATTGAAGTTGATGTCGATACCAAAGTTGCCGCTTTGCAGCACGAGGCTCATGGGGCCGGGGGCCAGATCGATGATGCTCGCATTGAGGCTCACGGCAGAACTGTACATCCCCATGCAGTTGGGGCCCATGATGCGCAGATTGCCCTTGCGGGCCACTTCCAGCATCTGGCGTTCGATCTCCTTGCCCTCGGGACCGGTCTCGCCAAAGCCCGTGGAGACGACGATGGCGGTCTTCACGCCCTTTTCGGCACACTGCTCGATGATGGGGACTATATGCCTGGGGGCAATGGCCACGATGGCCAGGTCCACTTCACCGGGCACGGAAAGGATGTCGGGATAGGTGGGGTGACCGAGGATTTCACCGCCGGATCGGGAGACCAGATAGATGTCACCCTGGAACTTGTTGTCTATCAGGCTCTTGGCTGTCCAGTAGCCGTATTTCTTCGTATCGGACGAAGCGCCGATAAGAGCGACGCTTTTGGGACGAAAGAGAGGGACAAGGTCAGACATTGCATTCCTCCCGGGAGCTCTTGCAGTCACGCTGCCCCCGATGGCAGCGTGACCCGGTACATCTTGCCGTTTCCTGAGGAGCTAATCCTCCACCACGACGCCAATAGCCACATCCGGGCAGACGATGCCGCAGATATTGCATTTGATGCATTTTTCAGGATGGACCTGTTCCACATAATTGTATCCCTGGCCGTTGATATGGGCACTGATGGCCAGTACCTGCTTGGGGCAGGCATCCACACACAGGCCACAGGATTTGCAGCGACACGCGTCAATGATGTGAACTTTAACCTTGCTCATAAGTTACCCCTTCAGGCCCGCTTCATAGCCGGTGTGCAGTGCCTTGATATTCATTTCCAGCAGGGCAGGCTTTTTGGCGCCCATGGTCTCCGTGAGGACCTGTTCGACGGTCTCCAGCTTGAGCAGGCCTGTCCTGGCCAGGACAGCTCCCAGCATGACCATATTGGCAGAGCGGACGGAACCGGCTTCCATGGCCATATCGGACACAGGCAGGCCCACCTGGACGAAACCCTCAGGGGCCCGGGGCTCTTCCACCAGCGAGGTGTTGCAAAACAGGGTGCCACCGGGAGCGGTGCCCTCGAAGCACAAGTCATAGATGGATTTGCTCAGGGCGACGGCCACAGTGGCATCCTTTTCTACGATAGGGCTGCCGATGGGGCCATCGGAAACGATCACATAGGCCGTGGAGTCGCCACCGCGCTGTTCGATACCGTAGGTCTGGGTCATGACGACCTTGAGCCCTTCCTTGATGGAGGCCAGGCAGACAAGCTTGGCCATAAGAGCGGAACCCTGACCGCCAGAACCGGAAAACATGCATTTAGTCAGCATTGTTCTGCTCCATTTCGTCCTTGAAGATTTGGGGCTGGAAATAACCGTTCATCTGGTTGGCACACCAGTCATAGGAGTCGCGTACGGATTTCTTGAGGCCGGTGGGACAGGGGACGATCATTTCCACGAAGGAGTAACCAAGACCGCGAACCTGACATTCGAAGGCCTTTCTGATGCTTTTCTTCGCGTGCATAATATGTTTGGCAGTGGCCACGCTCTCGCGTGCCAGGAATTTCACACCGGGCATGGCGCGCATCATCTCGGGAACCAGCAGGGGATAGCCCTGCCAGGTCACGTCACGTCCCTTGGGCGTAGTGGTGGTCACCTGGCCTTCGAGCGTGGTGGGGGACATCTGCCCGCCGGTCATACCGAACACGGTATTGTTGATCATGATGGTGGTGATGGGCATGCCCTTGTTGGCCGCATGGAGAAGGTCGCCGATGCCGATGGCGCTGGTGTCGCCGTCGCCGGCGTAGGTGAAGACGATGTTGTCGGGACGGGCCAGCTTGTATCCCACGGCGAAGGAAGGTGCGCGGCCGTGGGTGGCTTCGATGGCATCGATGTCCATGTAGTGATGGGAAAAACCACCGCAACCGATGCCCACGATGGCTATCGCACGCTGGCGGATGCCCAGCTCTTCGATGGCTTCCGCCACCAGGCGGGTCACAACGCCGTGACCGCAGCCGGGACAGTAGCTGGTGAGTTTATCCAGGTTCAGGGTCTGGCCGTAATTCTTGCTAAGATTCTGCATCCGCTTACTCTCCCAGCAGGCTGTTGGTTTTGGCGATCATTTCATTGAGCGTGTACATGGGCATGTCGCCACCGGTCTTGCCGAAAAAGTGCACGGGTACACGGCCGTTCACGGCGAGACGCACATCGTCCACCATCTGGCCCAGATTCATCTCCACTACCAGAATCTGCTTCACACTGGCAGGGAGCTTGTCGAACGCCCTGACCGGGAAAGGCCACAGGCTGATGGGACGGATGCTGCCGACCTTTTTCCCTTCCGTACGCAGTTTGCGCACCAGATCCTTGCACATACGGCCATGGATGCCGAAAGCCACGACCACCAGTTCCGCGTCGTCGACGCTGTCCTCTTCCCACAGCTGCTCGTTTTCTGTGATGATCTCACACTTTTTACGCAGGCGTTCATTCATCTGGTAGCCGTCTTCGTGCGAGTAGCTGCCGGTGATCAGGGCGCGTTTGGGGTGGTCCTGCGTGCCGGTATAGGCCCAGTCGGACGTATCGAATTCGGCAGCGTAGTCATGGTACGCGGGAAGGATGGCGGATTCCGTGGTCTGAGCTGTCACGCCGTCAATAACGAAGAGCACCGGCGTGCGGTATGCATAGGCCAGGCGGATGCCGCGCGGCATGAGATCCACGATTTCCTGGCCGGAGGCAGGGGCCAGCACAGGGATATGGTAGTCACCGTGCCCACCGCCGCGGGTAGCCATATAGTAGTTGCTCTGTGCCCCTACGATATCGCCATCACCAGGGCCCACACGCATGGAGTCCAGCATGATGCAGGGCAGTTCGGCGCCGGCCATGAAGGAGATGGCTTCCTGCATCAGGGACATGCCGGGACCTGAGCTGGATGTAGCCGCCAGTTTGCCGGTGCAGGCCGCGCCGGCCAGAGCGCTGGAAACAGCCAGTTCGCTCTCCATCTGCATCATTTTGCCGCCGTATTTGGGCAGGATGACTGCGGTGCGCTTCATCACGTCCGTTGCCGGGGTGATCGGATAGGCGAAGTGATATTTGACACCGCAACGCGCCATGCTTTCGGCAAATGTTTCCGTATTTTTCAAGAACAAGGTTTCCTGCGACATATCCACCTCGGTGCTGTGAGGTCCTGGCCTCGATGAAGGTTGTTGCATTCTTTCCTGAAAAACTCAGAAGTCCTGATTGGTCGTTTTGTTTGTACCGTATTACGGTATTGTATACCGTTTTTTAGACGGTACGCAGTTAGAGCTTATGTGTCAACGGGTTTACGGGATTTTATGAAAAAAAATTTTTAAGAATTTTTTGGGAAGGAAAAATTTTCCTAACCATTGACAGGAAATTTTTTTCTAAATATCGTTTGATATGGTATATAATACCGTAATACGGTATTATAAGAACAGAGCCATTACCCTCTCCCGGCCTGGAGCTGCTCACGCCGGGCCCTCACCTCAACCCGACCGGAGGGAACCATGTCATTCGCCACACCTATCAGCTTCGAGGAAGCCACACCGCACGCCATTCACAAGAAAGTTGCCACCGGCGCTTTCCTTGGTGTGATCACTGACGGCTACATCCTGGGCATCGTAGGCATCGCGCTCAGTTATGCCCAGGGCCCGTTGGGGCTGAACAGTTACTGGATGGGCCTCATCGGTGCCGGTGCCATGCTGGGCATCCTGTTCGGCAGCCTGCTCATGGGCCCCATTGCCGACCGCATCGGCCGTCGCAAACCCTTCCTCATCCTGATGGCTCTGTCCGTGGGCCTGTCCCTGTGGCAGTTCTTCATCACGGATCCCGTCTGGCTGGCCGTGGTCCGCTTCCTGCTGGGTATGACCGTGGGCGCCGACTACACCAGCGGCATCCCTCTGCTGAGCGAATGGACCCCGGCCAAGAGGCGCGCCCGCATCCTGAGCTGGCACCTGGTCATGTGGACCCTGGGTTTCGTCATGTCCTATATCGTGGGGTCCTTCGTAGGCAGCCTTGGGGCCGAGAGTATGGGAGATGACGGCTGGCGCTGGATCATCATCTCTTCCGCAGTACCGGGACTGGCCGCTTTTCTCTATCGTTTCGGAACGCCCGAATCTCCCAGCTGGCTGGCCCGCCAGGGACGTGAAACCGAAGCTCTGGAGTTGATCCATACCTGGCTCGGCAAGGACTACTGCCTTCCTGATTTGCAGGAAGAGCAGAAGGCTTCCGGATCGTGGTGCCGTTTGTTCAGCCCGGAATTACGCTACAACACGCTTGTTTCCGGTGTATTTTTTGCTGCCCAGGTCGTCCCTTTCTTTGCCATCGGCATCTTCCTGACCATCGTGCTGGAACAGCTCAATGTCAGTAACCCGCATGTATCCGGTATTCTGTATAACGTCTTCACCATGGCAGGGGTGCTGATCGGCACCTGGATCATTGATAAGATCACCCGGCGTTTTTACCTGCTCTCAACGTTTTATGGTGCGGCGGCTATCCTGACTGTTATGATTCTCTGGCAGACCATGCCGGGCACTCTGGCCATGATCCTGCTGGCGGCGCTGGCTCTGGTACTGGCCATGTCCATCGTTCTTGAATTCGCGTATCCCCCCGAGCTTTTTCCCACGGAACTTCGCGCATCCGGCGTGGGCCTGACTGTTGCCGTAAGTCGCATCGGAGCCGGCGGCGGTACATTCCTTCTTCCGGTTATCAGTGATGCCTGGGGGATCTATGCCTCCCTCTGGATGTGTGTCGGCGCGTTGCTCGTCGGCGGTATCGTGTGCCATTTGTGGGCGCCCGAAACTTCCGGCAGGGGCAGTAAGTAAGCATTCCAACCTTTCTTCATATCGTACCAAAGACACCCGCTGGAACGCTCCAGCGGGTGTCTTTGGTTCATCTGGGCTCAGGCCGCCCTGCGGGAAGATTCATTATAGGCGATCCTGTTATTCCCACCCGTATCGCAGAGCCAACGACTGACATGCCGAGTCCACAGGGGATACCAGCAGGAGCAGGGGGATGACTGGGGGCTGACACCCCTTTTGTGCCAATGTCGGTATCGCCTTGTAGGCGGTATGGGGGATTGGCGCCGGGTGCAAAAAAAGTGCTTGAAAAGTTGAAAATGGAAGGGAGAATTTTTATATATTATAAATAAAATTAGTATAATAGAGAAAAAGAACACGAACTTTCCATAAACTCCATGATCTGGAACGATCCCGTAGCAGGATGGGACATTCACTGCCGGACAGTGTCACCCCATCCCTGAGAGGTCAGCCATGCCTGTGTGTCCCACCTGCGGTTTCCCGGGAACGATCTACAAATGCGATGTTTGCGGCGATGTCCGTTGCAACGGCCATACGGTGAGCGCCGGCGGCCAGCGCGGCGCCTGCGGCACCACCAAGAGTCCCTTCGGTACGGCACAGCCGGCTGTGCCCAACGGCCGTTGCCGTGTCTGCCGCAAGGGCAGGTACAGAAAGATCTAGACCCCGCCGGGCGGTCCCGTCATGCGGGCCGCCCGCAAGGCCGGCCGTGCCCGGAAAGGGCGCTTCCCCGCATCGGGGCGGCGCCATGCCCGCAGGATGATGGCAAACGCCCTGCGCCGGTGCTATCCTCGCGCCCGGAACGGAATGTCCGGGCAGGAGGCTGTCCTGGAGGTCATGCCCGGCCTTCCTTTCCTTCTCCCGTGGAGTGCCGTTTCGGGAAAGCGTCCTTCTCATGGGCGCATCCCTTGCGGCGCTTCGTCGTGCCGTCACAATCTACCAAGGAGAGCTGTCATGCTGGGAGCCATCATCGGTGACATGGTGGGCAGTCCTTACGAGTTCCATCCCTGGCGGGGGGCCGCCGAGGCCTTTCCCCTGTTCTCTCCCCGTTCCCGCTTCACGGACGATACGGTGATGACCGTGGCCGTGGGCCGGGCCCTGATGCGGTCCCACGGTCAGGAGCAGGCCTGCCGGGAGGCCTTCATCGACGCCATGCACGAATATGGGCGTGCGTACATCCGGGCGGGGTACGGACAGCGTTTTTTCCGCTGGATCGTCACGGGCAGCCGCGAGCCGTACAACAGTTTCGGCAACGGCTCGGCCATGCGCGTCTCGCCCGTGGGCTGGGCCTGCGGCAGCCTGGAGGAGACCGAGCAGTATGCGGCCCTGAGCGCCTCCGTGACGCATGACCATCCCGAGGGCATCAAAGGGGCCTGCGCCACGGCGGCGGCCGTATTCCTGGCCCGGGACGGCGCCGGACGGGATGCCATCCGTGATTATGTCGCCTCCCGCTACGGCTATGACCTGGACCGCTCCCTGGCCGGGATCAGATCCTCCTACCGTCACAAGGAAAGCTGCCAGGAATCCGTCCCCGAAGCCATCATCGCCTTCCTGGAGAGCCATTCCTTCGAGGGGGCCGTGCGCAACGCCATCTGGCTGGGGGGCGACAGCGACACGCAGGCCGCCATCGCGGGCAGCATCGCCGAGGCCTTTTACGGTGGCGTGCCGCAGGCGCTGCGGGATGCGGCGCTGGCACTCCTTGATGACCGTCTGCGCGGCGACGTGGCGGCCTGGTATGCCTGGCTGGCGGAGCACAGGGGCATCCGGCTTGACAGGAGGGCCGTTCCCGTTCAGGAACAGAAGACAGCTGTATCCGCAACAGGGAGGGACCGCATGGAGACCATGCCGAAAGCCGGGATGACAGGACAGTGGGAAACGACGGTGGACGAAGGGATGCTGGCCGCGGCAGTGGGCAGCGGGGAGGTCCGGGTTCTGGCCACGCCCGTGATGATCATGGGCATGGAGCGCGCCGCCATGGAGGCTGTCCGTTCCTGCCTGCCGGAAGGCGTGACCAGCGTGGGCACCCGTGTGGAGGTCAGTCATATGGCGCCGACACCCTGCGGCATGAAGGTGCGCTTTGCGGCCAGGCTCACAGCGGTCTCGGCCAACGGTCGCGGTCTGACCTTCGCGGTCTCCGCCCATGACGAGACGGGCCCCATCGGGGAAGGCGTCCATGAGCGCGTGGTGGTGGACAGGGAAAGATTCCAGAGCCGTGCCCAGGCCCGTGGCGGTCGGGGCTAGCACACAGGCCGCCAGGCCGGGCAGGAGCGCGGCGAAAAGGACCAGGCTGTATGGACAGGAGGGGCAAAAGCTCCTCCCTGTTTTGGTGCCAGGCCGGAGCAGCGGCAAGGCTTTCGTGCCGTTGGGAGGAACAGGCGTGCCCTTCCGGCGGCGATCCCCCGTTTTCCCGTACGGTGCAAGGAAACGCTCTGGTCCGGTGCTGCCCTCCGCTACAGCCGGGGTGCCGGTGCATGAGACAGGGCCGGCGGACGGGAAAGGACTTGCCCGCCCGCCCGGGGAAGGGTAGGGTCAAAAAGTCTTTCCGCGGAGAAAAATGCGGGCCGCAGGATACGGCGGGCCGTGCCTGTCCTGTGCGATGTTCCCTGGTCATGGCCCCGGGCCTGCGGCTCCTGCCGTTACGGAGCCTGCGGCCTCACCGGCCTGCACGGGGCGCCACGGACAACATGGCTTGCCCTTTGCCGCGATACTGCGTACTTGTCTGGCAACCGCTCCCCCGGCCGCATGTCCCGGGGACGAAGACGGTACGGCAGCCCCCTGTTCCGTGCCGGATCGCAAGGCATCGAGGAGGCACGCGTGTTTTTTATCGGCTCACTGACCTGTCTGAGCATCTTTCTGGCCTGGCGCCTGGCCGCGCCCTGGTGCGCGCCGTTCCTGGCGGTCTGCGTGACAGCCCTGCTGCAGGTCCTCGCGGCCATGGGGGGCGTCTATCATGAAGTCCGCCTTGCCGTGGCCGTCCTGTCCCTGCTCTCCCTGCTGCCGGTCTGCCTTTCCCTGTTCGCCGCCGGGGCCCCCTGGCGCCGTTATGCCCGGACGGCGGCGCCTTCCCTGCTGTTCGCGGGCCTGCTGCTCCTGTTTGCCTGGCATTATGCCGGGGCCAGGCTCGTCTACTGGGACGAATTTTTCTGGGGCGGCTTCGTCAAGCACCTGGTGCTGGAGGATGGCCTCTGGACCTGGGGGGCCGTCCTGCCCCGTCATGACTCGGTGCTGCTCTATCCGCCCATGGTCACCATCCTGCAGGCCCTGCTCCAGCCCATGGGGAGCTTTTCGGAGCCTGCCGTGGCCCTGGGCGAGGCCGCAGTCCTGCTTTCCGCCACCGGTGTCGTCATCCATCTGGCCCGCGAGCGGGGCCTTTCGTTCTGGCCAGTCTGCTTTTGTGCCCTGGTGACGTTCGGCCTGCTGCGTTCCCTGGGTACCCCGGTACGCTTTTTTTCCTATCTTTTTGGCTATGCCGAAAGTCTGCAGGCAGCCTTGTTCCTTGTCCCGGCACTGGCCCTGGTCTTTGCCAGGGATACGGGACCGACGCGTTCGATACTGTTCGTCGGGCTGCCGGTTCTGATTCTGTGCAAAGTGACCGGCTGTTTACTGGTCCTGTGCATCCTGGGCACCACGGCAGTGGTGACCTTTCTTGTCGCTCCTGCAGGGCAAAAGTTGCGCCAGACAGGGAGGATGCTCGTTCTGCCGGGAGGGGCCTGCCTCCTTTTTTGGGGGCTCTGGCGCTGGTATCTGCAGATCCATGTTTTGCTGCACGTTCCCCAGCTTTCTGCTAGGATGGCGAATGCGTTTGACCCGGCTGTCGTGCAGCTGGTCATCTCCAAGTATGTCCAGGCATTTTTCCTGACGGATCTTTTCGCCATCCCGTATGTCGGGGATCTTCCCGTCGTGACAGGGACGGCATTCCTGTTGCTCCTGAGCCTGTACTTTATTGTTAAAAAGGATGCGAAAGGCCAACGATGTTTCCGGGGCAGCCAGTATGTTGCTTTGGGGATACTTTTATGCTGTTTTTTGGGCTGGATCCTAGTCCATGCCTATGTGACCATCATGTATATGACGCCAGAAGAGCAGGGGCGTGCCGCGAGCTATGAACGCTATGTGGCGGTGGCCATCGCTCCATTCCTTCTTGCGGGTCTTATGGCGGCGTTGGAGTCCGGCATGCGTTGCCGCCCCTTTTTGACACGACGTCTCCTCAAGGGGGGAACATGTCTTCTGGGGGCGGGCATGTTTCTCTTTTTCTTCATGCGCCCCGCAGGTTTGCCGGCCGATATGGCAGAGATGGAGCAGGCGGCCCGGATCCTGGCCCGGGCGTCGGCGTCGGGATCCCGATACTGGCTCGTCGTGGGACAAGAGAAGTATCTGTACGGGAACGCCTGCCAGTTTTACCTCATGCCGGACAGGCAGGAGGCTTCCGTGGAAAATGCCATCGTGTTCAATCCCCATGATACACCGGAGACGGCTTTGCTCGGCGGCAGGCTGCCTGCCGATCTGCGGGAAACAGCCCGGCGGCAGAATGTGGATTATCTGCTCCTGTGGCGTGTCCCTGACGATTTCGTGGCGCGCTACGGCAAGGAGCTGGGCTTGCATGAAGGTGAGGGGTTCCCGCTCCTCCTGCGTCTTGATGCCTGGCGCGAGGGAGCACGGGACTTTCCTGAGAAGATCGTCCTGCCGGCGGGGAACGGCCGGTGATGGAGGCGGGATGCGGTGCGGCCGCATCTCGGCCAGGGGAAAATGCTATGGAACATACGTGTGAACTGACTATCCTGATGCCCTGCCTGAACGAATCCGAGACACTGGCCACCTGCATCATGAAGGCCAAGGCCTATCTGGAGCGCTCCGGCGTCGACGGAGAGGTGCTGATAGCGGACAACGGCAGCACGGACGGATTCCGGGAGATAGCCCGCGGCCTGGGGGCCCGGGTGGTGGATGTGGCGCAGAAAGGCTACGGTGCGGCCCTGCTGGGAGGCATCGCCGCGGCGCGCGGCAAATACATCATCATGGGTGATGCCGATGACAGTTACGATTTCTCCAGCCTCCAGGTCTTTGTGGACAAGCTGCGCCAGGGCGTGGATCTGGTCATGGGCAACCGCTTCAGGGGAGGGATCGCTCCCGGGGCCATGCCGCCGCTCCACCGTTATCTGGGCAATCCGGTCCTGAGCTGGATCGGGCGCCTGTTCTTCCGTATCAGTATCGGGGATTTCCATTGCGGGCTGCGTGGTTTCAATACCGAGGCCATCCGGCGCTGCGGCCTGAAGACCACCGGCATGGAGTTCGCCTCCGAGATGGTGGTCAAGGCCTCCCTCTACGGCCTCAGCATGGCCGAGGTACCCACCACGCTGGCCAGGGATGGCCGCAGCCGCCCGCCGCATCTGCGTACCTGGCGCGATGGCTGGCGTCATCTGTGCTTTCTGCTGACCTATGCGCCGCACTGGCTGTACATGTATCCGGCGCTGGCCCTGATGGGCGTGGGCCTGCTGGGCGTGCTGCTCCTGCTTTCCGGTCCCCTGTCCGTGGGCAGCGTGACCTTTGCCAACAAAAGTTTCGTGACCTTTGCCATGCTGCTCATGCTGGGCATGCAGGTCATGGGGCTGGGGGTCGTGGCGGCCGGGCTGGCCGGGACGCATCTGCCGGGCCGGGGCGTCAGCCTGCTGGCACGCCTGGCCTCCCGTGACAGGCTGGCGTTCGTGGCCCTGGCCTTCCTGGTCCTGTTCGTGGCCAGCTACGGCTATTGCTTCTCCGCCTGGTCAGGTGCCGGTTACGGTGATATGGCATCGCCCTTTGTGGACAATCTGAGCATCCTCGCCATCCTCTTCGGCGCCATGGCTGTTTTTTCCTTCATGCTGGCGTTCATCATCGCCGTGTGCAAGGAATTCGGCATGCGGCAGTGAGTCCCGGCAGGCGCGGGAAAGAGAGAGGGCCGGAGCCGGGGCCTTGCCTGCCATCATCAAAACAGGTAGGGGATCAAGCATGAGATACTGCGCTCTCTTGCTGTGCTGCCTCCTCTGGGGGGCCCTGACCGTCGTCGCCTCCCCTCTGGATGCGGACAGCTTCTTCACCGTGGACATCCCCGAAGGCTGGAGCATCGAGGCCCGGGACAAGGGCTCCGTGACCTTGCTTTCCCCGGATGCCGGCATCATGGTGAGCCTGGTGACGGGCCTCAACGGGGGGCGCAGCCGCGCCGATATCGTGGAAGCGTACCGCAAGATGCTGGATGCGCCGGATGTCCGCCCCCGGGCCGATGATGTCTACGAGCTGCAGGGCCATGCGGGGGAGATCCCCATGCGGGGCGTGCTGGCGCTGGGGGCCGACCGGCATGTGCTCGTCCTGCTGGCCGGGAAGGTGGACGATGCCCGGGCCCAGGCCATCGTGGATTCGCTGGCCCTGAAAAAATAGCGTGCGGGCCGTTTCGCTTCCCTGGCGGGGGCGGGGCACCGGCCCTGATCCTGAAAACGCATCTGTCCCTCGCGGGGACGGAGCGGCATCCCCCCCGGGCATGGGCGCCGGGGGAGAGCCCGTCCCGCATGGGGGGGCCGTCTGTCCTGCCAACTGAAAATTTCAAATGGAAGCGTCCGTCCCGCATGGGAGAGGAGCGGACCTTGCGTGAAGAAAGATCGTCGTCCCTGGGATGGCGGTCTTTTTTTATGGCAAGGAGAAAGGCGACGCGTACGGCTGCCCCGGCAGGCGGCTGTCCGTGCAGGGAAAAGATGGCGCGGTCCCGGGCCTGGGACCATGCCCGCCGCCGGCATCAGGGGCGGGAGGACGTGACGGGTCTGGCACGGGACCGGCCGTGTCGGGCGGGCCGGGAGGACATGGCAGGGATGGCGGGTCGCACCACAGGCGCGGCCGGGGCCGGAAAGGCCGCTGCCACGCGCAGGACGCGGCTGCCGGCCCCTTGTGGGGCGGCTGCAATGGGTATATGCTCCAAAGATTCCGCCTGCCTCTGGCGTGAGCAGGCGCACCGTTTTTACAAGGGATGTTTTCCATGTCGAATCATAGCGAGTACCTGAACAAGGTGTTGTTGAGCCGGGTCTACGACGTGGCCGTCGAGACCCCGCTGGATGAGGCCGTGAGCCTTTCCCGCCGCCTGGGCAACCGCGTGCTGCTCAAGCGGGACGACCTGCAGCCTGTGTTTTCCTTCAAGCTGCGCGGCGCCTACAACAAGATGGCCCGTCTTTCCCCCGAGGAGCTGCGCCGCGGCGTCATCGCCGCCTCGGCCGGCAACCATGCCCAGGGGGTGGCCCTGGCCGCCCGCCGGCTGGGCTGTGAGGCCGTCATCGTCATGCCCGTGACCACGCCCGCCATCAAGGTGGACGCCGTGCGCCGCCTGGGCGGACAGGTGGTGCTGTTCGGTGAGTCGTTCAGCGACGCCTGGCGGCATACGCTGGACCTCATCAAGGAGACCGGCTACGTCTTCATCCCGCCTTTTGACGACCCCGATGTCATCGCCGGACAGGGTACCATCGGCATGGAGATCCTGCGTCAGCATCCCGACCCCATTCACGCCATTTTCGTGCCCATCGGCGGGGGCGGGCTTGCCGCCGGCGTGGCCGCCTATGTGAAGAACCTGCGGCCCGAGATCCGCGTCATCGGTGTGGAACCTGTGGACTCCGACGCCATGCGCCGTTCCATCATGGCCGGGCACCGCGTGGAGCTCAAGGACGTGGGCCTGTTCGCCGACGGCGTGGCCGTGAAGCTGGTGGGCGAGGAGACCTTCGTCCTCTGCCGTGACCTGCTGGACGACATCATCACCGTGGACACGGACGCCATCTGCGGCGCCATCAAGGACATTTTCGAAGATACCCGCGTGGTGGCCGAACCGGCCGGCGCGCTGGCCCTGGCCGGCCTGCGCGCCTATGCCCGCGCGGGCAATCTGCGCGACACCACCCTGGTGGCCGTGGTCAGCGGCGCCAACATGAACTTCGACCGCCTGAGCCATGTGGCCGAGCGGGCGCGCTTCGGCGCCAACCGCGAAGCCCTGCTGGGCGTGACCATCCCCGAGAAGGCGGGCAGCTTCCGCCAGCTGGTGCAGGCCATCAGCAACCGCAACATCACCGAGCTGTGCACCCGCTTCGCCGACCCGGTCAACGCCCATGTGCTGGTGGGCATCGACATCAAGAACAGCGACGAGGTGGCCTCCGTGCTGGAAGACCTGCGGGCCGCCGGTTTCACCGCCTGCGACCTCACGGACAACGAACTGGCCAAGCTGCACCTGCGCCACATGGTGGGCGGCAACGCGCCCCAGGTGCACAACGAACGCCTGATCCGCTTCTTCTTCCCCGAGCGGCCCGGTGCCCTGCTCAATTTCATGGACGCCATGCGCGTGACCTACAACTTCACCCTGTTCCAGTACCGTTATCACGGGGCGGACTTCGGCCGCGTGCTGCTGGGGGTGGAGGTGCCCGAGGAACGGCGCGAGGACTTCGAGGAGTTCCTGGCCCGCGTGGAACGCATGGGCTATCCGCATGTGGACGAGACGGACAACCCGGCCTACAAGATGTTCCTGGGCTGGCATCACGACAACTGATGCCGGTCCGCACGGGCAGACTGTTCCGTGTTCAGGAGGCCGTTCCTTCGGGGGCGGCCTCCTGCCGTTGGGAGGCCGGAGGCACGGGGGTCGGGGCGGAGCTTCCATGCCGCGGCGCAGGGCAGGTCCGGCGCCGCCGGAATGGCCGCGGCCACGCGCCGCAGGCTGTACGGGACCTGTCCCGGCCCTCCCCGGCAGCCGTCCCGTCGTCATTGACAAGCCGGGACAGTTGGCCGAACATGGACAAAACCGGTATCGCCAACTTTTTACCGTCTGGCAGGACGCTATGATTCGCATTCAGGAAATTCTCGACAAGGTGGCGGCCAACAACCATGACGCCAATCTGGAGCTGATCCAGAAGGCCTATGTGTTCGCCGCCACAGCCCACGCGGGGCAGACGCGCCTTTCGGGCGAGCCCTATCTGTCCCATCCGCTGGCCGTGGCCTATACCCTGGCCGACATGGGTTTCGACGAGCCCACGGTGGCGGCGGGCCTGCTGCACGATACGGTGGAGGACACCGGCACCACCATCGAAGAGATCGACGACAAGTTCGGCGAAGATGTGGCCGACATCGTGGACGGTGTCACCAAGATCAGCATGATCGTCTTCGAGAACAAGGAAGAGGCGCAGGCCGAGAACATCCGCAAGATGATCCTGGCCATGAGCCATGACATGCGCGTGCTGATGGTCAAGCTGGCCGACCGCCTGCACAACATGAGCACCCTTGATTTCCAGAAGCCCCACAAGCAGCGCCGCATCGCCCAGGAGACCATGGACATCTACGCGCCCCTGGCCAACCGCCTGGGCCTGTACCTGCTCAAGCGCCAGCTGGAGGACCTGAGCTTCAAATACCTGCGGCCGGACATCTACAACCAGATCGACCACTGGCTGGACGCGCATCAGGTGGTGGAAAAGCAGATCATCGAAAAGGTGGTCTCCCTCATCCAGGACCTGCTGGCCTCCAACGGCCTGGAGGGGCAGGTCTACGGGCGCATCAAGCACAAGTACAGCATCTACAAGAAGATGCAGTCCCAGTCCCTGACCCTGGACGAGATGCACGACATCATGGCCTTCCGTGTGCTGGTCAAGGACATCCGCGACTGTTACGCGGTGCTCGGTCTGGTGCACTCGCAGTGGAAACCGGTGCACGGGCGCTTCAAGGACTACATCTCCATGCCCAAGGCCAACGGCTACCAGAGCCTGCACACCACGGTCATCGGGCCAGAGGGCGAGCGCATCGAGATCCAGATCCGTACCGAAGAGATGCACCGGCAGGCCGAGCACGGCGTGGCCGCGCACTGGCTGTACAAGGAGAAGGGACGGGTCAACTCCAAGGACCTGGAGCAGTTCTCCTGGCTGCGCGAGATCTTCGAGCGCCAGAGCGACGAGGCGGATTCGCGCGAGTTCATGCATTCGCTCAAGCTGGACCTGTTCAAGGACGAGGTCTACGTCTACACCCCTGCCGGTGACGTGAAGGAGCTGCCCGAAGGCGCCACGCCGCTGGACTTCGCCTTCCACATCCACAGCAAGGTGGGGCACCACTGCGCCGGGGCCAAGATCAACGGCCGGCTCATGCCGCTGGGCACGCCGCTCAAGAACGGCGACATCGTGGAGATCATCACCGATCCTTCGCGCAACCCCAACCGCGACTGGCTCAAGATCGTCAAGACGGCCCGCGCCCGCAGCCGCATCCAGCGCTACCTGCGCACCGAGGAGCGCGCCCACGCCCTGGCCCTGGGCCGGGACATGCTGGAAAAGGAAGGCCGCAAGGTCAGCCTCAACGTGGCGCGCGCCCTGAAGGACGGACAGCTGGCCATCGTGGCACAGGAGATGAACTTCGAGAACGTGGACGAGCTGGTGGCCTCGGTGGGGTACGCGCACATCACGCCGCGCCGCGTGCTCAACAAGCTCTATGCCGTCCTGCACCCCGACAATGCCGCGGCCGCGGAACCGGCCACGCCCACCATCAAGGAAAGCAAGGAAGCCGCCAAGCGCAAGAGCGACGGGGTGGGCATCTCCGGCTGTGACGGCGTGCTCATGCGCTTCGCCAAGTGCTGCAACCCGGTGCCCGGGGATCCCATCATCGGCTACATCAGCCGCGGCATGGGGGTCACCGTCCACCGCGCGGACTGTCCCAATGTGAGCAATATGGAGCCGGAGCGCCTCATCTCCGTCCATTGGGACGGCGAGGAGAAAAAGCCCTACGAGGCCGGCATCTTCATCCTGGCCCAGAACCGCAGCGGCGTGCTGGCGGGCATCGCCCAGCTGCTGGCCCTGCAGGGCATCAACATCACGGCGCTCTCGTCGCGGGCGCTGGTGGACGGGCGTGCCGAGCTGCGCCTGACCGTGGAAGTGTGCAACGCCACCCAGCTCTACGATGTCATCGAGGCCATCCGGGGCCAGTCCGGCATCCTGGAAGTGGTGCGCGATACCGAAGAGGCCTAGCCCGGAATGCCGGGCTGCCGTGGCGCGGCCTTTTTCCGCCGGGGAAAGACGCAGGGGACACCGCACGGTGTCCCCTTTTTCGTGGGGCATACCGCGACAGTTTTGGGCAACAATTTGCCAGGAACGGGTCTGTACCCGGCAGCCGTGGCGGCGTATCCCGGGATGCACAGGACAACGGTCCGTCCCCCGGCCGTGATCTGCCGGAGCGGGCGGGCACTGCCGGGCTGCGCCGACGGGAAGCGGAGCGCATCGCTGGGCTCCCTTCCCGGGCATGGCGGCAGCGGGCCTTCCATGCCGGGCATCCGGCACAACCGTGGCACCACAGGGTGGGAAGAGTATGGACAGGATACGGAAAGCAGAGGCGTACAGGAAGGAACAGGGAAGGACGGGGGCGTCGGCACTGGCCGGCACCGACCCCGAACTGGCGGCCATCCGGGACCGCCTGGAATATGGCGAGATAGCCGGGCAGGGCTGCCTGGATGCACGCCAGCGCCGCCTCATCACGCTGGTGGTCCTGGCCGCCATCCAGACGCCGGAGGGCATAGGGGAGGAGACACGGGCCGCCCTGCATCAGGGGGTGCGTCCCGAAGAGATCCGCGAGGCCCTGTACCAGTGCGCTCCCTATATCGGCTTCCCGAGGACGGAGGCGGCCCTGCGTCACGCCGATGCGGCCCTGGAGGCGGCGGGGATGGCCCTGCCCCTGCCTGAAGGCGGCACGGTGAGTGAAGAAGACCGCTTTGAGAAGGGGCTCGCCGTCCAGACCGGGATTTTCGGGGACGCCATCAGCAAGATGCACGCGTCGGCCCCCGAAGGGCAGCGGGAGATCCTCGTCCGCCATCTTTCCGCCTTCTGCTTCGGCGACATCTACACGCGCACGGGGCTGGACCTGCCGCTGCGGGAGCTGCTGACCTTTTGCATCATCAGCGCGCTGGGGGGCTGCGAGGCCCAGGTCAGGGCCCATGTACAGGGCAATGCCGCCGTGGGCAACGGCAAGCAGCTGCTGGTGGACGCCCTGCTGCAGATGCTGCCCTGCATCGGCTTCCCCCGCACGCTCAATGCCCTTGCCTGCGTCAACAGCGTGCTGCCCGAGGCCTAGAGCGCCCTGGTAGGCGGGCCCGGGCGTGCCGGACGCTTTCCCGTGGCGGTCTCCGGGGCGGAGCGGCGGGGACGGCGCCGTCCCCGGGAAAAAAGCCGCCTGCTGCGGTGGCCCGCCTTCCCTGCCGGGCGAAGGGCCGGGTGCATCCCCACGCCTTTCCCGGACATGGAGAGGCCCGCAGGCACATGGCGCGGCCTGCGCCCTAAAGACCGCCTGCCCCGGTTTCGCCCAGGGGCAGAAGCGTGCGTTTCCGGCGGATGTCCCTGTGGGGCGGCTCGCCGAACAGGCGCTTGTACTCCCTGCTGAACTGGGTCACGCTCTCGTAGCCCACGGAAAGGGCCGCCGAGGCCGCCCGCATGTCCTCCATGAGCATCAGGCGCTGGGCCTCGTGGAGCCTGAGCTGCTTGAGGTATTGCAGGGGGCTCAGGCCGGTGACGGTCTTGAAATGGCGGTGGAGCGTGGACAGGGACATGCCCACCTGCCGTGCCAGCGTCTCCATGCGTACCGGGGCGCCCAGGTCCCGGCGCAGGATGGAGACGGCCTGCAGCACCTGGCTGTTCTGCGATCCCTGGGCATAGAGCCCGCGCAGCACATGGCCCAGGGGCCCGATCAGCAGAAGGTAGTGCAGTTCCTGCATGATCATGGGCGCGCGGATGGCGATCTGCTCCGGCTTGTCCAGCAGTTCGGCCAGGCGCAGCACCGCTTCCAGGAATTCCGGTTCGGCATCCGCCACGGCGACGCCGGGGCCGCCTTCCTGCGGTGCTTTGCCGGCAGGCCGCATCCTGAGCATGAGGTCCGTCAGGATCTGCCTGTCCAGATGGAAGAAGAGCGAGAGGAAGGGCTGCCCGGGGGCCGTATCGAAAAAGGAAGACGAGCTGGGCATGTCGATGCCGGAGACCAGGAACTGCCCCCGCCGGAAGATGAATTCCTGCGAGCCGATGAGCGAGCGCTTGCTCCCCTGGACGATGACGGACGCCAGGGGCTTTTCGAAACAGCGGTCAGGCGCGGGCGGGTCCTCGCGCCGGACGAGCATCAGGCCGTCGATGGGGCTGGGGCGGATCTCCGGGGCGGGAAGGTGCCGCAAGAGGATGTCTTTCAGTGCGGCAAGGAGCGTTTCGGTGGTGGGCAGGGCTGGAGACGGCATGGGATCCTCCCGGTTCTGTGTGTCCAGTGTAACCAAAAGACGGCATGGAGAGAAGATGCCGCGGATGGTGCCCGCAGGCAGATGGCACAAACGGGCAAATGGCCGGAGGAGGCCGTCTGTCTTCCCTGAGGAGGCTCCGTGCCCCGGGGCCGCGCGCTGTCCCGGCCCTGGTGAGGCTGGACATGCGGCAGGAACACCGGCACGGCGGCCCGGACATCGCCGGTATGGCGGGATGTCCGCAAGGCCGATGCGGCCGGACATGTCCGTAACACGCAACACAAGGAAACGATCATGCAGGAGAACAGGGGGCCTTTCGCCCGGGGCGGTGCCAACACGGCCTATGCCCGCTATTTTGTCGGCAACAGTTACTTGAACATGCTTTCCACCGAAGGGGTCATCATCGGTAACGTGACCTTCGAACCGGGATGCCGCAACAACTGGCACATCCATGAGGCCGCCAGCGGCGGCGGGCAGATACTGCTCTGCACAGCCGGGCGCGGCTGGTACCAGGAGTGGGGCAGGCCCGCACGCGAACTGCATGCGGGCGACGTGGTCCACATCCCCGCCGGGGTCAGGCACTGGCACGGCGCGGCCCGGGACAGCTGGTTCGTGCATCTGGCCGTGGAAGTCCCCGGTGAGGATTGCCGCTCCCGGTGGCTGGAGCCTGTCAGTGAAGAGGAGTATGCCCGTCTGCCCTAGGCAGGGGCGCCTTGCCTCCGGTGCCCGCGGCGCCGCGTGAGCCCGCCGTGCCGCCCCGGGGCAGGGAAAAAAGGGGCCGCCGCTGTTCCTGCAAAAAACAGCGGCGGCGGGGCGCGCGGGAAGGAGAAGCACGCGCGGGAGGGGGGCGGGGACCCGCCCCGGGAGGACTAGAAGGAGTAGGCGAAGATCAGCTGGGCTTTCCAGGCGTCCTGCTTGGACCAGTTACGGTCGCTGACGTAGCTCTTGTCCCAGGTGTCCCTGTCCATCATGTTGATGATGTAGCCGAGCTCGAGGTTGGCCTCCAGGTTCTCGTAGATCTGCCAGGAGTTGACCAGGTTGAATTCCAGCAGGCCGTCGTTGGTGGTCAGGTACGGGCCGTCCTGGACGGCCGTGGTGTCGTCCCAGGCCACGGCGGAACCCATGTACTTGACCATGGAGGGGCTGTTGGTGCCGCCCCAGTAGGCCACGCGGAAGGTGTGCTTGAGGTCTTCCACAAAGCTCACGTCCGCAATCTGCAGGCCCACGCCCCAGGTGCCGGCGTAGGTCAGGTTGTTGTCGTAGAAGTTGTAGCCGGTGCCCCAGGCCAGGTTGCCGTCACCCATGAAGGACGTGAAGTTGCCCGACCCGGCGATGGAGGGCAGGCGTTCGGACCCGTTCTTGACGTTGCCGTCGTCACCGGAGGCATACCAGCCGAAGATGCCGGGGGTGCCCCAGTCCATCTTGTATTCCACCAGGGCCTTGACCAGCCAGCCTTCACGCTTGCTGTTGCCCAGTACCGATTCCACACCGCGCTTGAGCACGTCGTAGCGGCCCATGGCTTCCACATAGCCGTAGTTGATGTCGAATTCGATGTTCAGGGGATCGAAGGCCGTGATGGCCACGGGCAGGCCGGCCCAGAACATGGAACCGTAGGACTTGCCGGTGTGGCCGAGGCCGCCGGGGCCGAAGTTCATGCCGGGGTAGTAGCCGGGCAGGGTCACGTTCAGGGCGCCGTCGGCGGTCTCCACGCCGCCTTCGTTGAAGCGGGTGTTCTTGCCCTGCAGGCCGTACATGGCCCAGGGGGTCAGCTCCACGCCGTCGAACTTCAGGGGCAGCATGAGGGCGAAGAGATCCATGTTGTCCAGATAATTCTTGTAGCCGTTGCCGTAGGCTTCGCCATCGGCATTGGTGCCGGTGTAGTTGTCGTTGAGCGGGCGCATCCAGAGGGCGGTGAGGCCCACGTTCTCGTTGAACTGGTAGCTGGCGACCACGGCGGCGGCGTCACCGTCCATGATGGCCGAGCCGCCGGCCACGTTGGGCAGGGCCACGGCCTGCAGGCCCATGCGGAGCTTGAGGTCGGTGTTGGGGACCATCCAGTCGATGTAGGCGTTCTTGAGCTTCACCACGCTGGTGGAGTCGGCCCCCAGGGCGCCGCCGCTTTCGGACTGGCCCCACATCTGGTCGCCGATCTCGAAGAACACCGTGCCGGACAGGGTCTCGGAGGCCACGGCATCCAGCTGCAGGCGGATGCGCTGGCCGGCGTTGAAGGTGTCGTCCTGATGGCGCTTCTGGTCATTGACATCCTTGATGAGGCTGCCGTCACCAAGGCCGAAGCCCACCAGCCATTCGCCGGAAGCCTTGAAGTCGATGGCTTTGGCGCCGCTTGCGGCCCCCAGGAGCATGCCGGCGGTCAGCATGAGGGTAAGAATTTTTTTCATGACCTTCTTCCTTACTGTTTGAGGTTCACATCCATCAGGCGACAGCGGCGCCCCCCGACGCCGTGGCCGCCGCCCGGGCCGTATTCCGCGCCCTGGCGCGGGCCTTTTTGTCCTTGCAGCGGCAGTTGGGGCAGGTGCCCTTGCAGACATGCTTTGCCCTTTCAGGAACGATGAGGACCTTGTTGCCGCTCGCCGCCAGCTCGAAGCCGCGGGAGCCTTTATAGTGGATGCGCTGCGGTGCTATGCAAGGCTGGGGCGCGCCGCGCAGGGCGGCTGCCGCAGCGGGCTGGATGCGGGTCACGTGACGCACGTCGATGAAAAACTTGTTGCAGTCGCTACTGTGGCAGCGCATGAGGTTCAGGATGGCACGGGCCTGTTCCAGATCCAGATCCTCACCGGTGGCGATGTGCAGGTTGTTGGCGCTGCGGCGGAAAGAAAGCTGGTTCCGGGGAAGGTTTTCCAATCTCGGCATGGTGGCTCCTGTGATGAGGTGTTTTGTTGGGGACACCATGTCATGATTGAAAACAAATGTCAACGGAATTGAAAGTTATTTTCAATTAGTCTGCTTCTTAAAAATAAAAAAGCAATCATATCAAAAGAATGAAAGCCATGCTGCTGATCCTCGTCTTCCGGGATGCAGGCCATCACACCGGAACGCCGTCCTGTCCACCGGCTGTTTTTTACGGGGAGGGCAGCGGCGGTGCAGGATGGTTGTAATACTTTTTTTAAAAAACGTGCTACTTTTTAGCCATTGTCATCACGGATGTCAACATTGGAGCCGGGCCGGGATGGCCAGCGGGGCCCCGCCGTGCGGGCGGCTCGAAAAATCTTTCACTTTGCGCTATGGTGCGCCACAGGAAGGCCCCGGGGAAGATCATGGCGACAGCCGCCTGCCCCGCCTGCCCCGAAGGCCGCCCGGCACCAGGCGGCGGAACGGGCATCCCGCCGGGGCTGACGGGATAGACCTTTAGCAAGGGATGGGCTGCGGCCATGAAAGATACGGCATCGGAAACATACCGGTCCACGGACCTGGTCCTGGTCCTGCTGGCGGGGCTGTTCTGCTGGTGCGCCCTGCAGGGGACGCTGGATCTCAACCCCCGGGGCATCGGCATGGACAGCGACCTGCAGAACTATGCGCAGATCCTGGAGGCCGCGGAATGCCCCGCCGCTTTCGCGCTGGACCCCGTGGCGCCTTTTTTCCCGCAGGATCCGGGCGTCCCCAACCTGCTGACCGCCCTGGCGGGCCTCTTCCCCGGTGGGGACAACGCGGCCACGGACATGCTGCGCGTAGGCGCGCTGGGCGTCTTCTTGCACTTCCTCGCCTATTATGTCCTGGGCCGCTGCCTGTTCCGCAGCCCGTCTCTGGCGGCCCTGCTCTCGATTTTGATGGGCATCGCCGTGCACTGGTCGTTCGGCACCTTCTGGGGCAGCATGCGCTCCGACCCGGTGCCGCGCATCTTTTACGCCGACCTCTGGCCCTTTCTCCTGCTGCTGGCCTGCGCGGCCGTCAAGCGCCCCCTGCTGCAGCCCGTGACCATGTTCCTGGCGGGCTGCGCCATGCTGGTGCACACGGTCAGCGCCCTCATGGGCGGAGCCATGTTCTTCATGGCCTTCTTCCTGCTTTGGCAGGGCAGAGGGCTGTGGCGCCATGCGGGCCTGAGCCTGCTTAACCTGTTGAGCTTCGCGGTCCCCGTTGGTATATACGGGGTGCTCTTCCTTTCGGATACGCCCGCGCCGCCGGCCGAACACGCCGGGCTTTTCGCCGGGGTGCGCGCCCTGCGCTACAGCAAGGACTGGCATGATGTCTGGCAGAGCCTCGCGGACATCCTGCGCTACTATACGTTCGTGATCCCCATCTTTCCCGCGGCGGCCGCGGCGGCCGTGGTGCTGTTCAGAAAACGGCAGCAGCTGGCCGGGCCGGTGCGCACCCTGCTGCGGCTCATGCCGGGCATGGTGCTGGGCATCGCGGGCGGCTGCGTGCTTTGCGCGCTGGAGATGTGGCTGGCCCGCCATCTGGGGCGGCAGAACATGAGCCAGGAGATCCTGCGGGGCACGCGCTTTCTGGTGCCGCTGTCCTGGCTGCTGCTGACCTGCCTTTTATCCCTGTACTGGCGGCGTGCCGCTCCCCTGCTGCGCCGGGGCCTCGTCGTCCTGCTGGTCCTCGTCCTGCTGGCCCTGGGCCAGGGCAAGCAGGTGGTGGCGGCCCGGCACGCCCTGGCGGACGCGACCGGCATGAGCTGGCTGGATACGGAGGAGGCCCGGCAGATCAGGGCGCGTTCCCTGAGGCTGCAGGAGGCCCTGCAGGCCCTGTGCGCGCAGGCGGGGCCGGACGAGATCGTTTTCAGTGACGGGGATTGCATGGCCGTGCGTTTTGTGGCCCGTATGCCCATGCTGCCCGTGCACAAGGACGGGAACATCATCTATTATGCGGGCGATCCTGCCCTGGCCCGGCGCTGGCTGGCCATGCAGCGGCGCATGGCGGCCGATGCCGCCGGTTATGTGGAAGTCTGGCGCACAGGGCAGGCCGCCTTGCTGCTGACGCGCCATGTGGAGCACAAGGCGCAGCTGCTGCGCCACGGCTCCCTGCTTTTTGAGAACGAAGACTGGCTGTTGCTGCGGCGTTCGCCGGAGTCGGCGGATGATGGTGCACAGGTCACGAGGAGTGGACATGCAGACTGAGAAGAAAAGCAACAGGATCGCGGTCCTGATCCCCTGCTATAACGAGGCGCTGACCATCGGGAAGGTGGTCAGGGACTACCGGCAGGCCCTGCCGGATGCCGATATCTATGTGTACGACAACAATTCCACCGATGAAACGGCCCGCCTGGCCCGCGAGGCCGGAGCCATCGTGCGTCCCGAGCCCCGTCAGGGCAAGGGCAACGTGGTGCGGACCATGTTCCGCGATATCGAGGCCGACTGCTATCTGATGGTGGACGGAGACGATACCTATCCGGCTTCCCAGGCGGCGGCCCTGTGCGCGCCCGTGCTGGAGGGGCGTGCGGACATGGTCATCGGTGACCGCCTGTCCTCCACCTATTTCACGGAGAACAAGCGTCCCTTCCACAACAGCGGCAACATGCTGGTGCGCCGCTGCATCAACATGTTCTGGAAGCGCGGCCGGCATGTGGAGGACGTCATGACGGGCATGCGGGCCATGTCGTCCCTGTTCGTCAAGTCCTTCCCCATCCTTTCGCAGGGCTTCGAGATCGAGACGGAGATGACCATCTTTTCCCTGGCCAACAGCTTCCGCATCACGTCCATGCCCATCCAGTACCGTGACAGGCCGGAAGGCAGCTTTTCCAAACTGAGCACGTTCCGGGACGGCTTCCGGGTCCTGCGGACCATCGCCGTCCTGTTCAAGGACTATCGCCCCCTGCTGGTCTTCTGGACACTGGCCTGTCTGCTGGCCGTGTTCTCCCTGGGGCTGTTCCTGCCCGTGCTGGGGGAATACATGTCCAGCGGGCTCGTGCCCCGCTTCCCTTCCCTGATCGTGTCCGGTTTCTGCATGCTGGCGGCCCTGCTGAGCTTTGTCTCCGGCCTGATCCTGGATTGCCAGCGCAAGCGGGCCCGGCAGGCGTTCGAGATCCAGCTCAATGTGCTGACGCTCCTGCTGCGCCAGGAAAGGACGGCAGCGGCCTCCGGCGGGGACAGGCCGGCGCGGGACGAACAGGCATAGCTGACGAAAGCCGGGCGGGGAGCCCGGCTTTCGTCATTTTGCGGCAGCGCGGGGAAGGCCGCGCAGGCGGGCGCCTTTCCCTGCCGTCTAGCTGAGGGCCTTGCGCTTCATGATGTAGTTCCAGATCATGACCACGCCCGTGGCCACCACTTTGGCCAGCATGTAGTGCAGGGCCAGCCTGTCCACCAGCAGCCACATGCAGATCTGGTTGATGCCCAGACCGGCCAGGCTCGAACCCACAAAGACAACCTGCCGGGCAAAGCTGCGTGCCGCCTGATGGAAGACGAAGAACACACAGAGATAGTAATTGACGATGACGGCCACGATGAAGGCCCAGGCGGACGACCAGAGGTAGTGGACGTCCAGCACGCTGGTCAGCAGGAACAGCAGGCCGTAGTCCACCAGAAAGGTCAGGCCGCCCACGATGCAGAAGCGGAAGAATTCCGCGCCGCGGCTGGCAAGGGACATAAGGACTCCTTTGGGATGGGGGCTGCCCTGACTTACCCTGTTCCCCGCCGGGGCGCAAGACGGACGGACAGGCGTGCGGCACAAGGGACGCGCGGGAACAGCCTGTCCCGGGATGCCCGCGCTGAAGGGAAGGGACAGGCAGCCCGCTGCCGCAGGGACGGCAGGGCGGAAAGCGCAGGCCCCGTGAACCATCAGGCATCACGAGCCGCACGACGCGTTGCATGGCGGGGAAAGGCAAGGTCCCCTTGCCGGGGATGTGCCCTCCTGCCGATGGCCCCGTCGCCGGGCGCTGTCCTCCCCGGTGCCTGCCGTGCGTATGCGGGCCGGCTACGGCAAGCTGGTGGGGGTGCTTTCGCTGCGCGGTGCCTGCCGTGCGTGGGCGGGCATTCAGGGACGTGAGGGCCCTTCTGGCGTCTCCTCCGGCCCGGCGGGGCGGATCCGGCCCTTGTCCAGGAGGAAGAAGGGGGCGCCGGGCTGCATCTCGCGCAGCAGGGCCGCCGTATGGGGATGGCAGGTGAAGAAGAGCAGCTGCTGCCGGACACCGTATTTCCCCTGGCTGAAGTCCCCCAGGATGCGGGCCGTGCGCCGTGCCCGGCCGGGATCGAAGTCCACCAGCACATCGTCCATGATGACGGGCAGGGGGCCGGCCTGTGCCGCGTGATCCTGGATATAGGCCAGGCGCAGGGCCAGATAGAGCTGCTCCTGTGTGCCCCGGCTCAGCTGTTCCGGGCTGACGGGCTCGCCCTGCGGCGGCATGACCCGCAGGCCGGAATCGCCCACCACGGCCCCCACGTCCTGCCAGGCGCCCGCGGTGATGTCCCGGAAGATGGCCGCGGCACGGCGGATGACACGGGGCTGGCGTTCCTTCTCGAAGGCCAGTTTCGCCCTGTGGAGCAGGGCGTGGGCCAGACGGAGGCGGCACCAGGCGCGGGCCTGGCGCTGCAGTTCCTCCCGCTGGCCGGCTTCCTGCTGCAGCAGGTCGGCCAGGGTCCCGTCCTGCTGCATGGCCTCCACGCGCACGCCCAGAGCGGCGACATCTTCCGCCAGCGCGTCTTCTTCCTGCCGCAGTTCTGCCAGCAGGCGCTGCTGCTCGTCGCGGCCCTGTTCCTCTTCCTCCCGGGCCTCTTCCCGGAAAGCGGCCAGAAAGGTCTCCAGCGGCTGGTCCCCGGCCACCAGGCGCAGGCTGTCCTCCAGCAGCAGGCGGCGCTGTTCCGCCTGGTGCCGTTCTTCCAGCAGGTCCGCTGTCTGCAGGAACGCGCCGTCGTCCCGGGCTTCTCCCTGACGCAGCAGGGCCGCCAGGTCGGCACGGATGCCATCCAGATCGTTTTCCGCACGCTGGCAGGCCGTTTCCTGCTCAGCCAGCAGCCGACGCAGGCGGGCCTGTTCCGCGGCATGATGGCGGGCCTCTTCCGCCGCCTCGGCCAGCATGTCCAGGTGCCGGAGCCAGTCGGCGTCCTGCGGCGGCACGGGCCGCCCCAGCTCCGTCAGCAGGGCCGCCAGCGGTGCCCGCAGGGCCTCCACGTCGTGGTGCAGGCGTTGCAGGCGCGAGTCTTCCTGCTGCAGCTCCGCCTCAAGGCGCAGACAGGCGTCCATGCCGTCCAGGGCGGCATGGACGGTGCCCGGGGCCAGATCTTCCGGCAGGCCCAAGGAGCGCAGGCCCGCTGCCCAGCCTGTCCGGGCCGTCTCCAGCTTGCGGGCCGCTTCCCGCGTGCGGCAGCGGCTGTCCTCCAGGGCCTTGCGGCAGCGTTCCAGCAGCCCGGCACCGGCCGTGGCCTCGGCGGCTGCCTGCTGATGCCTGGTGCCGGCCTCTTCCGCCTCCCGGCAGAGGGCAAGAGCGCGGCGGACGGCCTCCGGCAGGTCGGGGCAGGCGGCATCGGGAGGAAGCAGGGCCAGCAGGTCGCGCACGGCTGTTTCCGTCTGCTGCAGGGACAAGGCCGCATGTCCGGCATCGTCCCCGGCCGTGCGCAGGGCCTCCGCCAGCGTGGCGGCGGTGGCCGCCCGTTCGAAAAGCAGTCCCGCCGCTGCCGGTGCAAAGGCCGCCGCGGTGGCTGCGGGCAGCATGGCCTGCCAGCGTTTTTCCCCTTCCTGCACGGCGGCGAGGAGCTCCTGCTCCTGTTCGGCCAGGCGGGCCAGCGTTTGCCTGACGCTTCTCAGTTCCTGCCGCAGGCTGTCATGCTCCAGCAGGAGCTGGTCCAGCTGGCGGCGCAGGAGCTGCTGTTTTTCCAGCCGGGCTTCCAGTTCGTCGGCATCCGGGATGTCATCGGCCACGGTGCGCGGCAGGGGCAGCTGGGCAAGGCGGCGCTGCTGTTCCCGCAGGCGGCCGGAACAGGCTTCCAGCAGCTGCCGGAGGCGTTCCGCTTCTTCCCGGCGTCGGCGTTCCTCCTTTCCGGCATGGGGCATGCCGCCCGCCAGCAGGGCGAGCCCGCAGAGCGCGGCCAGCCCGCCTGTCCAGGGCGGGGCCGCCGGCCCGGGCCAGGGGAGCAGCTCCGGGGCCCAGTGCCCGGCCAGCAGGAGGGCCAGACCGGAGAGCAGGAAGACGATGCCCATGCAGAGCAGGGGCAGGCTGCCGCCTGTCAGGGGACGTGCCAGCTGCCGTGCCTGCTGGGCTAGGCCTTCCTGCCGGACCGTCTCGGCGGCGATGCCGGCCCGGAGCGTACGGCACTGCCGCACGGCAGCGGCAAAGCTTTCAAGGGCCTCCTGCTCCGGGGCCGGATGGTGGTCGATGGCCGGGACAAGGGCTGCCTCGCGCTGCTGCAGGGCCTCCTGCTCCCGGCGTGCGCGATCCTGACGGGCCCGGAGGCTGTGCAGCTCCTCTTCCAGCCTGTGCAGGCGGGCCGACAGGGACAGGGCTTCGTCCCTGTGGCGGAGCAGCCGCTCCGGCCCGGCAAGATCGTTTTCATCCAGGTGCAGCGGCGCGCAGGCGCGGCAAAAGGCTTCCCGGGCCCGTTGCTGCCGCCGTTGCCAGCGGGGGAGATCGTCCTGTTTTTCCTGCCGGCTCTCCAGCAGGCGTTGCAGGCGTTGCTGCTGGTCGCTGTCCAGAGGCGGCTGGCGGTGGGGCAGGGCCGCAAGGCGTTGCAGCTGCGCCTGACGGGTCTCCTCCGCCTGTGCCAGCGCGGCGGCGGCCTCGTCTTCCCGCCGGCGGGCCATCTGCAGGGCCGTCGTGCCGGTCGCCAGCGTGGCGGCCTGCCGTTCCAGCGCCTCCCGGCCGAAGACAGAGCGGTCCGCGGCCCGGATGCGGGCGCAGTCCCAGCCGGGGCCCAGACGGGAAAGCCCTTCCTGCAGACGGCGGCAGAGCTGTTCCTTGCGCAGGTGTGCCAGCGGCAGGTCGGCCAGGGCCTGCCGGTAGGTGGCGCTCTGTTCCGTCAGGGCGCGCAGGCGGGGCAGGGCCGCCGCAAGGGCCTGATCCGGGCACAGTTCCCGGAGCTGTCCGCGCGTCCGGGCGCACTGTTCCCGCAGGCCCTGCAGGGCACGCCGGTTATCCTCCTCCCGTTCCCGCAGGCGGGCCAGACGCTCGCGTCCCTGCGGCGGGAAATCCTGCGGCAGGCCGGAAAGGCGCTCCAGCCGCATCCCCAGCAGATGCCACTCCCGCCACTGTTCCCAGACGGAAAGGCGCCGCTCCGTACGGCGCAGGCCGGTCTCCAGCTCCGTCTTGCGGCGGCGGAGGCCCTCCAGATCCTGTTTGCGCTGCTGCCACCGGGCGCACAGGTCATCGTAGCGGCTGCTCCGGGCGTCGGCCTGACGGATGCGGGCCCGCAGCTCCTGCCAGCTCCCCGTCTGGACGTTGAGGGGCAGCTTGCGGCCCTGCGGGCGATAGATGGCATCGGCCTGCTGTTGCAGCGTGCGCAGCACATCGGCCGGGGAGCGCAGGCCCGTGCCGAAGCTGGCCCCGTAGAGGGCGTGACGCACGGCCTCGTCGTCCAGGCTCTCGAAGCGCTGCAATTCCCCCAGGCTGAAGCCGAACACATTGCGGTAGACCTGACGGTCGATGCCCCGAAAGAGCTGTTCCAGCAGGCTGTCCGGCACAGGGGAGCCGTCAGGGCCGGTGAGCTGCAAACGGCCGCTGCCCGGGCCCGGGCGGCGATGCAGGTGCAGCAGGCCGTGGGGGCCGCCTTCCAGTATCAGGCTGCCCCCGGCCTGGCCGCCGCGCAGGGGCTGGCCGGCCTGCCGTTCCTTGCGCCCGGAGGGATAGCCGGTGAGCATGGCCCGCAGGAAGGCCAGACAGGTGGATTTGCCGGCTTCGTTGTCGCCCAGAAAAATGTTGATGCCCGGACCGAGGCCCTCGGCGCCCGTTCGGGCGAGGATGCCGAAACCGTCCGCATGGAATGACAGCAGGCGCATCACTTCCCCTCCAGCATGTCCAGGCAGAGATAGCGGGCCTCATCCAGCAGGCGCTCAAGCTCCTCCCCTTCCGGCATGGTGAGCATCCCGGCGGGGCAGTGCCGGAACAGGGGGGCCAGCTCCTCCTCGGCAAAGGCGGCCAGGGCCTCGGGCTGCCGTTCAAGTCCTTCCGCCAGGCGCAGGGCCTCGCCCAGCAGATCCTGGCGTTGCAGGCAGGCGGCCATGTCCACAGCGGGGGCCGTCTCCACAGCCAGATCCTTGATATGGACGGGCAGGGGCAGCGGAGCCTGATGCAGGCGCTCCCGCAGGTCGCGGCAGGTCTCCGGGCGGCGCAGCAGGCTGTCCAGGGGCGTGCGGCCCCGCAGGCAGAGGCGCACGACCAGGAGCGTGCAGGAAGCGTCAGCGGCTTCCGTGGCCGTGCCCAGGGCCTCCAGCAGCCTGTCTTCCACGGCATCGAGCCGGTCCACGGCCTCCAGAGCGATGACCAGACGCCGCCACTGCACCGGCCCCAGCGGCAGGAATGTTTCCCGGCAGGCGAAGCCGCCGTCGCAGGCCTCGGCAGTGACCAGCAGGCAGCCGCGCGGGCCGTCCTCATGGATGTGCCGCCCCTGGGTGTTGCCGGGATAGGCGATGAAGGGGCGGCGGGACAGGACGCGGCGTTCGTGCACATGGCCCAGGGCCCAGGCATCCAGACGGGCGGCGCGCAGGTCGGCCAGCGCGCAGGGGGCGTACCTGTCCTGCGCGGGGCTGCCTTCCACGCTGCAATGCAGCACGCCCAGCTGGAAGCACGCCATATCCGGCTGACGGTGGAAGAGGAGCGCCAGGTTGCGGGCCTCCCTGATGCGGGCATGGCTGATGCCGTGGATCACGGCCACGGGGGCCCCGTCCCGGTACAGCACATGCTGCCCGGGCTCCGGGCCGAAGATGGTCACGTTGCCGGGCCAGTCCACGGTCTTCAGCCGCGAATCCAGCGGATCATGGTTGCCGTGGGCCCAGAAGACGGGGATGCCGCAGGCCTGCAGGCGCAAACAGCCGTCGCGCAGGGCCAGCTGGGCTTTGACGCTGTGTTCTTCCTGATTGTAGATGTCCCCGGCCAGGACGAGGAAGTCCGGCCGCAGCTGTTCGCACAGGTCGAACAGGCGTTGCAGGGCCGTGAAGGTGGCGTCGCGCAGCTGCGCTTGCAGGGCCTCTCCGGCATCGCTGCGGGTCAGGCCCAGGAAGGGGGTGTCCAGATGCAGGTCGGCGGCGTGGATGTATCGGAGGCTGTTCATGGCGTGTCCTCGGCGTGGGCTCCTCCGGCAGAGATATGTTTTTTCCGGCAGCAGGACAAGGTGCCCGTGGCAGGGCATGCGGTTGACGCTGCCACAGCCCGTTGGTATGACTAGCGTTCATATCACAGGGGGAAAGAATGGCGCGAATCCTTTACGGCATCCACGGGACAGGGCATGGCCATGCCATGCGCGGGCTGACCATCGCCCGCCGTCTGGGCGCACACGAATTCCTGTTCGTGGCCAATGACGACGCCCCCAAGATACTGGAGCCCGAATTCCGGGTGCACCGCATCCCCAACCTGGGCACGGTGTTCCGCAACTATCAGGTGGATGTGGGGGCCACGGTGCGCAAGGCCATCCCGCTGCTCTGGCACCGCCGGCGCTATGTGGATGAAGTGCTGCGCCTCATCGACCAGTTCAGGCCCGATGTCTGCATGACGGACCTGGAATACTTCGTGCCGCGTGCGGCCGAAAAGGCCGGTCTGCCCTGCCTGACCCTCGACCACCAGCACGTCATCACCTGCTGCCGCCACGGCTGGCTGCCGCCGCGCATGTGGTGGGATCACCTGTTGCAGGGCATCACGCCCCGCTACCTGTTCCGGCCCACGGAGCAGAACCTGCTGGTCTCCTTCTATGCGCCGCCGGTGCAGCCCCGCTACCATGCCCGTGTGGTGCCGCCCATCCTGCGCGAGAGCGTGCTGCGCCTCAGCCCCCGTGACGACGGTCATGTGGTGGTCTACCAGAGCAATTCCACGCACCGCAAGCTGGTGGACTTTTTGCTCCAGGCCACGGACAGGCCCTGCTACGTCTTCGGCTATGGCCGGACGGAAGGCCGGGAGGGCAACGTCATCTTCATGAAGAAGAGCGAGGAGGGCTTCCTCAAGCTGCTGGAAGGCTGTTCCTACGTCATCCAGGGCGGCGGCCACACCCTGATGACCGAGGCCCTGCACCTGGGCAAGCCCATCCTGAGCCTGCCGCTCAAGGCCATGGTGGAACAGTGCTTCAACGCCCTGTACCTCGAACGTTTGCACTACGGCATGCAGGCCGACATGATGACCCTGGAGCCCGCCCTGCTGCGCCGCTTTGAGGAACGCCTGCCCGAGTTCCGGGCCGCCATCGCGCGCGGGCATTTTTGCGGCAACGACCTGGTCTTCGGCCTGGTGGACACCTTCATCCGCACCGGCACCCTGCCGGTCTCGGGCACGCCGAAGGTGGTGGAGTAGGAAAGACGCCACCTGTCCAGGGCAGGGGCCCATCCCTGCGTTCCATGATGTCCAAGAGCCTCTTCCGTCCGGTACGGGAGAGGCTCTTTCGCATGAAGAGCCCCACGCGTGCGGGGCATGCCGGACAGAACAGCGGGCGACGCGAGCTTCGCATGAAGATCCTTATGGGGCGTTCCCGCGACCCCAACGATGCGCTCCCTGTCCGGCTCATCCCTGCCTGCGGCCCGTATCGGCAGACAGACAGCGCCCGTATTTTTCAGTCCATCCCTGCCTGCGGGGGATGCCCTTCCGCACCCTGCCGGGATGACAGGCGGTGAGCCGCGCTCCGCGCACGGCCGCGCCATGCCCGCGGCGCGCCTCTCCGGGGACCATGACAAAGGGGAAGGAGCGTTGTGCAACACGGCCCCTTCCCCCCGCAAAACACTGCCCGGCAGGGGGCAGTCATGATGATCTGCTGGTCTTACATGCCCAGATAGGCGGAACGCACGTCCTCGCTCCTGAGCAGGTTCTCGGCGCTGTCGCTGGTGACGATGCGGCCGTTCTCCATCACATAGCCGCGGTGGGCGATGCGCAGGGCCTGGTTGGCGTTCTGCTCCACCAGGAAGACCGTGGTGCCGTTGGCATTGACGCGCTGGATGATCTGGAAGATCTGCTGGATGATGATGGGCGCGAGGCCCAGCGAGGGTTCGTCCAGCAGGAGCAGCCTGGGCCGGGCCATGAGGGCGCGGCTGATGGCCAGCATCTGCTGTTCGCCGCCGGACAGGGTGCCGCCGGTCTGCTTGCGGCGCTGGGCCAGGATGGGGAAGAGATCGAACACATAGTCCATGTCTTCCTTGATGCCCTGCACGTCCTTGCGCAGGAAGGCGCCCAGGTCGAGGTTCTCGCGCACGCTCAGGTCGGGGAAGATGAGGCGGCCTTCGGGCACCTGCGAGATGCCCAGGCGGACGATCTCGTGCGGGGGCAGCTCGTGGATGGGCTCGCCGTTCCAGAGTATCTCGCCCTTGCGCGGCCGGTTGATGCCGCAGATGGTCATGAGCGTGGTGGATTTGCCGGCGCCGTTGGCGCCGATGAGGGTCACGATCTCGCCGTCATCCACGCGCAGGGAAACGTCGCGCAGGGCCTGGATGTTGCCGTAGTAGGTATCAATGCCCTTGACTTCAAGCATCTTCGCTCTCTCCCAGATAGGCCTGAATGACGCGCGGGTTGCTGCGCACTTCCGCGGGGGTGCCGGCAGCGATGCGCGAACCGTATTCCATGACATAGATGCGGTCGGACAGGGACATGACCATGCCCATGTCGTGCTCGATGAGCAGGATGGA